>Ga0247808_10000290_pt1 | contig 26539 bp, 35 predicted proteins | sample UWRJL089202R1_FD_179914 | JGI IMG/M metagenome (GOLD analysis project Ga0247808, IMG submission 179914) | Plant litter microbial communities from Arlington Agricultural Research Station in Wisconsin, United States - UWRJ-L089-202R-1 | ecosystem: Environmental > Terrestrial > Plant litter >... | reverse complement strand
TACATCAAGGGTGACGAGCTTGAGTGGGAGACGGTTCGAGAGCTTATAGCTGTCCTTGAACGAGGTGAGTCTTTTCGTGAGCCGGTGTATATCGGTCTTGCCGAGAATGCCGAGTTCGATACAGGAAACCCCTCCGCTTACGTGTCTGACGGCACGCACCGCATGGTTGCTCACATCGTGTACGGTTCGCCTACGGTTGATGTTGTTTATGAAGTGTCGGACATCGAAGATGATTCCGACGACGAGAGCGCAGAGTACGAAGGCGGTACGTACCGCGTTCTGTGTACGACAGTAGAATTCGCGGATGAGACTTCCGATGACCGTTCTGATGAAGTGTTCAACGTTCTTAGATCGTTTAAGGTTTCTGACGACCTGTGGGTGACCTCTGATGTGATGAGTTCACGGGGTTCTAAGTTCGAGTTCACATGGAACGTGACCGATGGTGACGAGGAACTTGTTGCGGCTATCAATGACATCTGTGTTGAGCGCATCGCCAAACATCTCGCTGTAAAGCCAATTGAGGTCAAGACATACTTCGATGAATGGGATGACAGCGAGTAGCGCATCATCTGCCCTGTCAGGTGTGGCTTATATACTGATGTAGAAGAAGTCCACCGCCTATTGGAGCGCTCATGTCTAACCCCAACCTCATTGCCAAGCAGATTGTTGACAAGAACGGCAAGCTCACCACGGTTCATGTCAGCCTAGGTAAGCTTGACGAGACTCAGGACACATCGGGCGAGAGAATCTGGGCTACCAAGACTCCGCCAAAGATCCAGCAGACTCCCGGTGTCTACGGCTTCATGGTTTCCGCTGAGCGTTTCCAGAAAGGCGTGATGCTTCCCCGCAAGCGTTCGGGTAGGGACATCACCTTCACCGATCATATCCTTATCGACGTTCCGGTAGTGACAGACGAAGACGCTCCCGTCTCGATGAAGGTTGGTGACGCTGAGTACCGCTACTTCGGAGGCAAGGTCTACACCAAGTACGCCGACCACGAGGGAAACAGCCCGGATGCCGAGGACTTCTTTGCTGGAACGCCTGAACTGGATCACGAGTATAGCGGCAGAGGCGGCGACTACTACGCCTACAATCCTGATTACGCAGACATCTACAACAAGCACGCCGATGACTACATCGTTATGGACGGTGAAGTCTGGAAGTCGTCCAACGAGCCTAAGTATGTCATCAACACCAGCGGTTACATCTGGGGAACAACATTGGATATCAAGGTGGAAACCGACCCTCGCTACGGCGAAAACACGGACAGGATATTCTCTGCCAACGAGCGCGACTTAGCTATTGCTAAGGCACTTGAACTCATTGAGAGCCAGAATATCAAGGGCAACCAGTCCTACGGAACCGGGCAGCAGACGGACTACTACTACGATGACGCAATGAAGCAGATTGCCGAGCTTCCGGTTATCGAGGTTCTCGACCCGGAGGCGGTGGGTAGCACGTTCGAGTTCCCGAGTCGTGTCGAGTTCAAGGAGTTCAAGCCTTATGACTTCATTCGTGGTCAGGAAGGCGAAGTTCAAGCCGCCTACAAAGAGGCTATGACCTCGTACCGCTCAGTCCTATCTGACACTCCGGGCGCTACTGAAAGCGACGCATCTGGTGCCTCTAAGATTAATTGGGACAAGCTCCCCAGTGACTTCAAGGACAACTACCAGCGTGCTGTGAAGTGGGCTTTGGACAACGACTACATGGTCTAAAACCCATAAATCCTGACCCCTGATCTGGGGCGGATAATTCTGGGGTTGCCTTGACGTTAAAATTTCTTGGCAACGTGCATTCTAGTAGAATTACCCTATGACGCTGCACAAGATCAAAGAGGCTCTACGCGATGACCGCGCAGAGAACTCCATCATGCAGACAATCACCATTGCCGTCTCAGCCATCCTCATCGCGGCGGGTCTTATGACCGCGCCGGGACTCATCATCAATGCTCGTGACAACAATGCACGTACAGACTTAGCGAATCTCGCATATGCACAAGAATGGGCTTTGGCGAACAACACCAAGTATTACGAGAACGTACAACCCGGCGAGCCGAACTCCTTGTTCGACAAGACTACGGGTAGTGAGCTATCAACCGGTATCAGCTACACGCTTTCGGGCGGCGTGGAGAATCAGAGCGCCCTTGTATGCAAATCAGGTGGTTGGCACTATCTGATGAAGGCTACCTCTGGCTCCGGCAAGACCTTCTATATCACTGATGGAAGCAGTACGGTTAGCACCGATCTGGGTGAACTTGATATCGCCCAATGTCTGACCGATTCTGCCGACTATTCTGTCTTTGTCTCATAGCTCGTGCTCGCAAGGCGTGACTTCGAATACCCCTCTTTGATTTTTCAGCCTTTATGTGTATGATAGATACGATCCCCTCATCGCAAGGTGAACGGGACGGAAGCATAGATGACGGGTAAAGTCCCCGCCTCATGTGGAAGCTGCAAGCCGTAGAATCGGGCGGGGCGTGACTCAGGCAACATTCTTACCAGCCTAGGTGCTGTGAGTGGAGAACAGTGAGGATCATCATAAACGCCGCGATAAGTCAGAAACTTGACCACTGCTTGTACGCCGATAAGATTGCCGAGAAGGAACTACCGAGATCCTGAAGTCCCGGTAAGCCAAAGGAAGCCCACCAGTTCAGGTCTGGTGGGCTTCCGGCTTTAACGGCGTGCTCGGGCTAGCTCGATAGCCACTGCAAGCTGTTGCCATTCAGCGGCAATCTTCTTGACGTGCTCAATGTCAACAGCCTCTACATCCACGTCACCGAAAAGAAGCGCATCGGGGAGGCGAAGGTAAGTCTTGCCGTCTTCTCCCACAAACTCTTCCATACGGGTCTTCAGGGCATAGGGTGCGTATGACTTGATGTTCTTGCTCATGTCTATGATGCGTGATTCCTGAGCTAGCGCTATCTCTTCTCGCTGGCGCTTGATGATTATTCTCAGACTTCCGAAAGCGGAGAGCATCTCGTGACCAACATGGTTCAGCTTCTCTCGCATCGACGGGCTGGTTCTCGCTGCCTCGAATATGGCATTGGCTGCGAAGCTCACCTGTCGCTCGTACTTTTCGATAGGAACGGTGGCGGCTGATTCGTCTTCCTGCACCATTGCAGTCTTCATAGCCGGGATGTCTCTTTTGATCACTGTCTTTACCGCTTTCTTGTTGCGGGTTGTGGCGATTCCGTTCTTATCAACGAGCGGTGTGGGAGTTGTTGGATTGCCCATAACACGACCCTTTCGAGAGCGGCTGGAATGTTAGAGTAACACTACGTCATCAGAATACCATGATGGGCTGTTACGAGAATATCTGACAGCGGAGATGGTGGCGTGTTAGCATCCGATGATGGGAAGTAACATTGCTATCGACACCAGCGGAGCCGATCTGCTGCTCGCTCTTGTCTACGGTGAATCGATAGGCTTGATAACCGATCTGTTCCCCGGTGGTGTTGCCGCCTCTGCTCTGGTACTAGCCGAGCTAGCAAAGGCTCAGCGCGTCAAAGAGGTTGTGTTCGATGGTGTTGAAGAAGATGACAAGGCGATTGTCTTTCTCACGGTGGAGGACACCTCAGCCACGATGGACAGGACAGCGAACCGCGTCCTTATGTCCCTGAACAACAGTGGCTACTCAATATCCGAAGCGCTGGTAGCGGCTACGGCTCCTATATTCGATGCCAGTAAGGGAGTAGATGAATCCATTTCTCGCATTCGCTCCGGTATGGCTGATGTCATTAGCGGCAAGCGCCCCGGCTCATATGCCGAGCTATCTATCATCTCCGTGCTGAACTCGGTTCACAATTCCAAGGACTTTCTCGGGATTGTATCCGGTCTGGTCTACACCGAAGATATAGCCGCCAAGCTATACTCTCGCGCCCATGTGTGGTCTGGACTTGACCATGAAACAACTTTCACTGTAAACAGCATCCTGAGCGAGCTTTTTGATGTCACATTCGAGCGCAATCGGTAGTCGGAGGCGCTGGGTACAATTGAGATACGGAGACGGAGCGCACACTTTTCTCCGTTGGTGCCCTTGAACATATCCCCGATCAGCATAAACACTGGTCGGGGATGTTCGTGTTTTGGGGTGGTTATGTCGTCCAGAGTGTAGGGTTGACCTCTAACTAAGGAGGCATCATGGCTCGTAATCTAGAAGCTCTCAAAGATAGCGGTAAGTTCACACTGCCCGTAGAACTGAGCGAAGAGGAATATGGATTCTTTTCCGACCGGGTTGAATGGCGGTTAGAGCGACTCAGGAGAACTGACTTCGACCTTATCGGGGAACATACCGCCTTCGCACAAGAGGCTATCGATTTAGCCTTGTCTGAGACTAAACGCAACTTCGTCCAGTAGCCGACATTTTTGTTGTAGGAACATCCCTCGTGAGGTATTGTTTAGTCGAAGAACCCATCGGTTCATAAATTTGGAGAAATCACAATGAAGAAGCGCTCAGTAGCGATTGTCGGTTCTATGCTCGCATTGGGCATCCTTCTATCCGGCTGTACCGCCGCCGAGCCGGAAGTTACCAGCAGGAGCTTCGCTAAGATAGCCAAAGAACAGTTCAAGCTCGAAGCCAGCGAGGTTCAGATCAAGATTGCTGGTGATACTACGTGTTTGGTGCTCAGGAAGGGTGGAGACTTTTCGGCTGTAGAGCTAGAACTCTCCCGCAATAATCAGCTTGTTGGACTCGACCTGAGACAGATTGAGGATTTTGCAATTCTGGCACACGAGGCGATCTGTCCCGTTGCGCCCATTCCAACTGGCGAGGCACCGGCTCCCGTTGAGCCTGAATCAGAGAAGTAAACTGCAATCATTGCAACCCCCAGTTAGGGGGCTTTTGAAACGTTCTGTATCGTAAAAACGCCGTAATTACGGGATCTTCCAATAGAATTGACTAACACTTACACCAAAAGGTATAACTATGTCATTTCTCAAGTCCTTGCTAAACAGCGACCGAGCCGAAAACTCGATCATGCAGACCATCACGATTGCGGTTTCCGCAATTCTGATTGCTGCCGGTTTGGTTACTGCTCCCGGTCTAATCAACAACGCGCGAGACAATAACGCGCGTACTGACTTGGCGAACATTGCCTACGCACAGGAGTTCGTACTTTCGGTGGGTGGTAAGTATTATGAACACATCACTCCCGAGCAGGAAGAGTTGGCTACCGGTCAGCCATCTACCGGCGATAACCTACAGGATGCCGCTGAGGAAGCCGGACTGAATGGAGCGGGTACCTCATGGGGTTCTGCCGCTACAGCGGTAGAGGGTCAGACGGGTATCAAGTTCACCCTTTCCGGTGATGTAACCGGACACAAGGCTGCTACTTGCGCAACACCAGCGTTCTACATCCTCAAGGCTCAGTCCAAGTCAAGTAAGTGGTTCTACCGCGCAAGCGGTTCAGCAACCACCTCCAGCAACCTCGGTGAAATCGAAGTTCCTGTTGATGTTCTCAACAACTGCCCGGATATCCTCGATGGATTCGAGGGCGATGACGACACCGACACGCCTACAGGTCCGCAGCCAGACGGTGACGACATTCCGATTCCTGCTGGTGCCGGAAAGCTAGACCTTGACGTTCATTCGTTCCATGACAACAACTACGCATTCGGTATCTCTGGCTACAACGAGAACGACACTTCACATGAGAACTTTGGTGGCGGAAACACATGGACACCCAAGATTGGCGAAGAGATTTCGCTGTCTTACTTTGACCCAGCAACAACCTCTTTGGTCGAGTTCCTCTCAGAATCATGGGACGGCGCTTCCAAAGCCGCCACTGTTGCCTATGATGACTACAGCGGAAGACTATACGGAAACTACGAGTCGGCTCTTGTCGATGCATCAAACAATGCTGACTTCGGCAAGCTCGGATTCAACGGTGGGTCAATGACCTTCGTTTCAAGCGAGACTGACGCAGAAGTTACTGTTGTATGGTACCCGCCGACTCCCGGTAGCTACGAGTGGTACCCCACTTTCCCCACCCCCGCACCGGCTGCTGAGTACCGCGACCTCTGGGAGCACGTTGACGGCGACAGCTTCGGAACACGCGCTGCTGACTTCGACAATAGCTCGAACGGAAACATCATCTTCACTGCTTACATCTACTCCCACCAGTTCAACGATGGCGAGATCGGAACGCTCCGCGCATCAACCGACGCTGGCGCAAGTTCGTTCATGGTTGCTACCCCTGACGGAATGGAGTACGCGAACTGGAAGAACGTTCAGGTTAGTGCCAACGGAAACACTTGGTACCTAGCCAACGATACCGAGCTTTGGCGCACGAACAATCAGGGTTCTAGCTGGACTCAGATCAATGTCGGAAACGGCGGAATCCGCGACTTTGAGGTCAATGCAGCGGGAACCAAGGTTGTTACCGGTGGTGCGAACGGCGAGCTTACCGTTTGGACTATCGGCGGCACGAGCGTTGGTACGAACGTAGACACTGATGGAATGGGCACCACGGCGCTCAACTTCGCATGGTCTTCTGACGGCAAGCTATGGGTTGCTGACCAGTACGGTTCGGTTCGATACTCGACCAACGATGGCTCTTCATTCACCACAGTTGACGAACTAGGTACCGCTTCATGGCGTGATATCGCAGTGAGCGCTGATGGTTCCACCATTGTTATCGGCGTAACCAGCAACTCTTCGAAGTTCTTCATCTCTCACGACAACGGAGCAACTTGGCAGAACAACACTGGCGGACTCGGCTATGGCTGGGTTACCAATGCGAAGGTTAGCGCTGACGGTCAGGATATCCTTATCGCTTTCGACTACTCTGGTGCGAGCAAGGAACTCCACGTTTCTCACGACGGAGGTGCTTCTTGGACTAAGCAGGACAGCGCGGGAGTAAAGGACTTCCAGCGTGTCGGCGGTAGCGATGACTTCTCGAAGATATACGCACAGGCTGCTGGTTCGAGCAATGGCTACAACAACGGTATCTGGCGACACATTGCTGGCGAAACCGAGTGCTACGCCTACTGTGAGGTAGACAACGGCGGCGGAAACGGCGACATGTAACAAGCTGGAAAACAGAAAGACCCACGGCATCGGTTCGTGGGTCTTTCTGTTTAACCACCGACTAGACGGAAAGAATGTTTTGCGGTATGTTTGATGTATGGATAACGAAGAGACGACCGAAGGCGCAGTTGTTGAACCTGTAGTTGACAAAGAGCGCGAGCGCTGGGCAACTCGGCGTACCGCTATCCGTTGGACGGCTACCACGGTGATGTTCGTATCATTCTTCGGCTTCCTGACCGCGCTTTCCTATATCCTCGCCACACATCCGCCGAGGTAGCCATGAAATATTTCGATGACCTGCCTATGGTTCGCTCAGGAGCGGCTGACTGGTTCATGCCGGATCACAACTGGGCACAGATTGTTGCTGAAGGAGGGGTATTCACCGACTATGATGTGCCGGATAGCTGGTGTACCAGAATCACTTACTCGTTCATCAAGAACAAAGTTGGTATCGACTATCAGGGCGCACGGCTTCTCACTGATGCAGGCATATCGGTGACGCAAGTACATGCCGCTTACAAGGCTATTCAGGAGCCGCGTCACATCCCAGACATCCTAAAAGGTAGCTGTGGCTACCTCTTGGAACGCGAGCAGTTCGGTGACCTCAGCCCGTACCGGCTCAATAGCTTTATGTCTGATATCAGTCGTAAATCCTCTGATGCCCTACTTGCCAGCGGAATCAAAGACGTGCAGTTCTTCCGAGACATGGCGCTAGCTTACTTCGTGGTGAGCCACCGCTACCGTAGCTTCGGCGGCAGCGTCGAACAGTGGCACGTCATGGTGGAGAAGGTTGGGTACAAGATGTTCTTCGACATGGTTTTCATGGGACTCGACCTTTCAAGAGCAACAACTTTCGCTGATGCTGATATCGACCCGCACCTAGTTCGAGAACTACTTGACGGCGCTGAACCTGAACTTATCTAGTAACTTCCGCTGCCAGCCCGAATAGTCCGAATAGACGCTGGACGGTGAACTCGGTACTGAAAGCCTTGCTGTACTTTTCGGCGCTGAGGTCACGTACTGCTTCATACCTGCCGTTGTTGGGCTTGTCATCCAGCGTCGTGTCGGATAGAAGGTCAACCACTCTCTTGACATAATCTTTGTCGGGCACCAACTTACTATCGAGTTCTCTGAGGCTAAGTCGCAATGCGCTCTCGATGTGAGGGAGTGCGAACTCGCGCCAAGATGCAATTGCATCATCTTGACCGTTGGCTTCTCTGTTGTGGATGTACTCGTCCAAGGAAATAGGATCGAATTCAATAGAGAAGTGCATCCCAGTCAGGCTTCTGTCGCCAAGATCCATCATGGTGTGGTAGAGGTACTTTCTCTGCGTCTGGCTCTCAGCCATCTCCCTGACGGCATCCAACTGGTAGACATCAAGCATCGGCATGATGTCATCGTTGTAGACTATCTGGGTGAGGTTGGGGTCATAGATGTACTCGCCATTCTCACCCTTCTTCAGTGTTTCACTGAACACGGTCATGCCGACATTCGCGGGACGGTCGGGGACGCGCTGGGGTTGCGCAAAGCTGAACAGGGAACGGAGCGTCTTCTTCTCTGGATTACGGTGAACAGTCGTCTGCTTGCCATTTTTGTCCACGATGACCGTGGGGATGCGGGTAGTCATATGACCAGCATATATCACACTACCGAAAAGCCTTCATCTATCCAAACCGAAGAGTATGCTGGAATAACTGAAATAGAGCGGCTGACCCCGCTTTCGCTACTGCTTTTGGAGTTCAACAATCATGTTCACGCGCCGCTGGAATCCAGTGGGCGAGCCGAACGGGAAGACCGCCCTGCTCATCCACGGACTCGCTTCATCTTCCCTGACATGGACTAATCTCGCACGTCATCTAACTTCGCTGGGATACAAGGTGGTGGCTCCCGATCTATCGGGACACGGGTATTCCGCGTGGAGTGAAAGCTACAGCGTTCAGAACTGGACAGAAGATATCCTTAAGCTTGATGTGAAGCCTGATCTCATTGTTGGTCATTCGATTGGCGGACTCATCGCAGCCAATCTCTCAAACATCCTCAAGGGAACCAGAACGGTTCTCATCGATCCGGTTTTTAGGCTCCCTAGATTCTCACCCCTTCTCAATGGCGTTCAGTTCTGGTTCTCTCGTCATATGGTCATGTCCAGACCCAAGACGACTTCCTTGCGTCACGAGTTCGTAGAGCACGGCATGATACGAAAGTGGGACAGAAAGAGCATCAAGGCGCTTGCATCACCTCACGGCATTGCGCGAACCTTTCTAGCAACATCATCTGATGCTCTAATGATACGCGCTCACAGAAGCTATATCTTTCCCAAGTTTAAGGGTCTGAGAGATGGTCTGTACTACGAGAGCTATTGGAAGGTCGGTCACAATATCCACCAGTTAGCGTTTGACAGACTAACTGAATCGCTGGGACGTTATCTTTTCCCACTAGAGCATGAGTCGCTAACCACTAGGTAGTATCAAAATATAGGTGTACCATCACATCCGAAGAGGGAGGGTTGATGAGCGACGAACTGAACGAATACAGTCTCGGCATTATGTCGGGATGTCTCAAAGGGCGTGTTCCAATGCTCGTTGACATCGCTGACGCAGCTAACCGCTGTCTTCCCGTCAAATACATCGTCATGCACAGCAAGCTTCCGGTATACGGCGAGATAGAAAGCTTTGACAACTCTCTCAACCGAATTGACTTTCGCCTCGGCTCACAGGCTCTCATTCAAGATATCAGGCTAGAAGGAATTCTTCTCTTCTCCGCAGCGCCGCTCGATCCGTTGATACCTACACATGTTGGCACCACTTTGATAATCGGGGAGGATCTCTTCACTGTTATCAGAAGCAATGACAAGGGAATGACTGTCTGGCTCGGCAGCGAGGGGCTTATCTATTACGGTGAGGATATCCAAAGCATTATCGTTGAGAATTCCGACTACATTCTTCTAGGCGTTACCTCTTAGCCGCATTCTCGTGTGGTAATCTACTCGACTTGCCTAAAGGAGAATGAGCATGACAAAAGAAAACAAGCCACTGGTTACCGCAGAAACCTACGTTCTAGAGAAGCATGATCTAGACTTCCTTGAAGGCAAGGGTGATGCTTTCCGCGCAGAGTACATCAAGAACCACGCCTACGGACAGAACATAGACTATTACCAAGAGAGCCTCATGGAGAAGCATCTCGATTACAGCAGCTATGACTGTGAGTATTGCGGCGTTAACATTCCAGAAATAAGCCTCGAAGTAGACCGCAATGTCACACCATTCAGCTTCACGGTGGAGACTAGTTACGGCTGCTATGGCGGTCAGCGCGTAAAGGACAACCGCATCGCTGCTATCGCTCTGATAGAAGGTGCCCTCAGCGATAATCTGAGGAAGGCGCAGATACGTAGTGTCACCGAAATGAAGGATGTTGTTCTGGCTCTTGACCTCCTAGATGAGGGTTCTGAGTTGTCATACGAGCAGATGAAGAAATACTAGACCCCCCGCGATTGACACCTCTGCGTTCTGCCCTAATTCGGGTGTCATAGTCCCGTGTTAGACTATATACATAGCAAACCTCAGTTTCGCAACAGGGGCGTTGCGCAAAAGTGTTCATGGGTAGTGGTAGCCCGATAAGAACCCCGAGTCATTTACGGCTCGGGGTTCTTGTTGGTTACGGTAGTATTCAAACTTGGAGTTTCCTGTAAGTTGTCAGGGAATGACTTTCCACCCCCGAAGAAGAGGATAATTGTTACAAAGTGAATATGGACTCAAACGAGATGCGGTGACGGGACGACTACGAAGTTGCCGCTTCTTTACACACCTTTTGAGTCCGCACCCAAAAACCGTCGCTAGACGATGGTTACCAAGGGCGGTACGGTGCGGTACCGCCCTTGTGCTTTAACTGCTGCGCCTGTAGCCTTGAAATACTATGAATGCATCATTGGTCAGCCATTCCGTGCCGGAACACGGCTGGTCGAGCGTGAAGACCCCGGATGATGCTATCGGTTTCGACCGTTTCTACAACTCGATGAAGAAACGCAATGAGCTTATTTACCCCTCCGTTGGCGAGATAGTAACCTATCTGCGAATGGTGGAGAAGGGTGAGGCTCCACATAGCGAGCGGTTTACCCAAGAGGACATCGATGACTTCAGGGAGAACAATAAGCTTGACTTCTCCATGCTGAAGTATGCCAAGTGGTTCTGCCCCAAGAACACTTTGACCGTCGATGTTCCCAAGTACCCATTCACCATTGGTAATGAACTAGATACCGGTGTCGGTATTGCCAACAGGCTGCGCCCAGCGGATCTTCTGGCTATACACACCGACCTCCGAAAGATGGAGATTGCGTCAGGGTACAAGAATGCCACCGCCTTCCTACTCTCTTCATCACTGTTTCTTACCGATTGGCAGATCAAGGACATTCTTGAATCTGGTGATGGCAACGCTGCGCATAAGCCGCTTATCTGTAAGGCTTGCGGCGAAGCTCATCAAGGCGCGAGCGCTGTAGCTCGTTTGAGGTCTTTCAATCTAATGAATGAGAAGATAAAGCTGAATGTCGGCTTGATCAGTATGCTCAAAAGCAAAGAGAGCTATTCCCGCGCCTTCGAAATGCTTGACCGTAATCAGGTTCCATTCTCGTCACTCCAAGGAGTAATGGACTTTTCATCCACAACCGAGGACGGCTATTTCTTCTTCAACGAGGCGGTAGAAGGTGTTACCAACAGGACTATCGAGGTCTTTAAGAGCCTTAAACGCTACAAGCTTCCGATTGCCGATGCTGCGCAGTGGGCTATCGCTTGCTCAGCTTTCTCTTTCGTTTGGGATGAGAGAACAAGGGTAGAAATCTGGGAATTCATTAGTAGTGGTAAGAAGCCATCTGTGCTCAACGAAGTCTGGATGAAGACGTACAACCCATTGGAGGATAGTGCTGCCGAACTCTTACTCTCTGTTCGGCTGTATGAGAACAACGTTGACCGCGACCTCATCAACTCACTTATGGAGTCGGCATGATTCCTGTAACCGGTTGGAGCGAGTGCGCGGAGACTATTTCTTCTGACGTGCTACGAAATGTCCCCCACGACAGCAGGCGTGCTATCTACAGGCTGGATAGGCACGGCTTTACGTGGCGATCCATTGAACTTGTCCATGAGGCTTTCGGTGATAGAACAAGCATCGCCTGCGCTCTATCATTCTCCGGCTCGGTGGCCCTCTATGATTACTGGTCACAGATAGAGGGTATAGACCTCGATATCGCTGGCGCATGGTCAATAGCGCTTGGTCATGTCATCTTCTACTACACCAACAATGAGAATAACGCTATGGCGAAGGTGCTACTTCCGCTGCTTAGCGGATTCCCTGCTGCAACAGCAGCCGCAGTGGTGACACGTATGAGCAATAGTGGGTACAAAGACCTCGCTCTCATCACAACGCTTATTGAGCATGACATAGACCCAGATATCCTCCTAGCCCTTCTGGAATCGGATAACGAGCCAGTTCTCAACTAGTAAATAGCCGCTCACCCTGCTATTCTCGAATTGGAGGTGTGTTATGAGTGTTCTGCCGGAACAGGGCTGGCTGTATTATCAGTCGCCAGCCGATGCTGTCGGAGCAGATCGCCGCTTCCCGCTTGTCGAGAGGGAAGGAAGCTTCGCGGTACCATCTGCTTACGCCTTCAAGGACTTCCTCACTGATATCCTCTTAGGAAAATCCGAGCACAATGACCGGTTCTCCTATGAGGACGTAATTGGATTCATGGAGTCCAAGTGGTATCTATTCTTCGCCAACACGGTTCCCAATTTCCATTATGACGAGGCTCCCGCTAGAAGTGAATACTGGGAATGCGGTAATGGGCACGAGCCTACCTTCGTTATATATGTAGGTGAGCAGCGAGAGATACCGGCAGTACAAAGGCTGCGACCTATTGATATTTTGGATATGTGGCTGCGCTCTCCGCATACGCTTGACGTGATATTCCCCGCAAGCGAAGACTGGTCAGGTCATCAAACGATTGGTGACCGCAGCGACCTTTCCATTTCGCACGCAACGTGTGGTGAGTGCGGAGTCACCTTCGAAGGATTTATGCGGGTCTATAAGGCTAAAAGACAAGATGATCACGATCTCAGCAACGGCATCGAACCCATTACTCTTGACTACATCCTCTCTGCGAACGGCTTCTACGGAATCAGGGATGCATTCAAGGCGGCTAATGATGCGGGAGTTTCGCTTTCTGCTCTGGTGTCCTATTTTTCATTGACGGCACTGGGCGCTGATGCCTGCAAGTCTCTCAACGCAGAAGTAACCGCAAACTACAGCCTGCTGGTGGAAGCTGGCTGGAAACCCGCCTCAGCGCTTCTGGGCGTGGCTGTGTCTGGCTGGTTCTCTCCTGACGACCGAACTGCTGTAGAGGATGCGCTAACCCGTCAGGGAGGCTCTGAGGGCTTCGAGGTCGGCTATGTACTATCCGTACTGTCCGTATTCAAGAAATCCGAGAGCAAGAACGCTGGATTCTTCATCAGGGCATTGGACGAGGATCTAGATCCCGCAATCGTAGAATCGATGATGAAGCCTGCTGTTTTGTAATTGACATGCTGTTGGTTTCCAGATAGTATTTATATATGGAAAAGAGTATTGTCGATGCGCCGGTCGCCTACGGGCTGAACCGCGTTGTCACGTTCTCTAAGGGATTCCCTCACGGAGTCAAGATGCCAAGCACTGCCGATATCATCCAGCTATTACAGGAAGTGGAAAACGGCACGACCATCATTGACGGCGTTATGCCCGGTCGGTTCGATGACATCGAAACCCACTGGTTCTTCAAGAAGATAGAGAATCTCGAACTTGACGCATTGGTAGCGTCCACCAATGATCGATACATCACAGATGAGGCTCTTGATTATGTGGAGTTCAGTCCCGCCGATGTTCTGCATATGATGGCTAACAACACTAGCTCTTTGCAGAGAGTTTTCAATCGTCCGTTCGTCATTAGAAACGGTGACTCTCTGGACTTCGGACTGACTATCCAATTCGACTACGAAGACCCGCAGACGATGAAGCTTCCTTTCTACATGAGCTTTCTGACATGCGCCCCCGGTAGCTACTACGACATGTACATCGATTTCCGCAAGGAAGGGGCTACTGTTGACGAGTTTCTTGCGCTCCTGAATTTTGCGGGAGTTATGGAGTTCGACGTTCTCTCAGACGCTTCTTACTCTGTCATCCACCCAGCATTCCAGCTTCTCGGGAGAATCGCACCCGGTGACACAAGAATGCAATGGCTCTGGCTTGCCTACAAGTGGGTGGTTTGCGCCGGTTACGCACTGGATGTAGATGAGGGTTCCGACATCTTCTACATCGCTCAGAATACCTCCCCCGAGGCTGCGCTCCAACTGCTGAGTGCGGGTGCTTCACTGAGCTTCATCCGTAAGGCTATTGAAGACGACCTCGACCCCAATGTGATGCTTTCTGTGGTTGCGGGGCAGGCGGCATAGTGGATAACTGGGCGGAATCAGATAGTGGGCAGACCGGCTCTGATAGATGGGTGGACTTTGCAAATGAATCCGCATATGTAGTCCTGCCTTCCTATGCGCAGCTTACTAAAGGACTTGCCAGAATCTCTGGACTAGACTCTGTGGGCGCGCAGAGGGTGCAAGACTTCATTGACGGATACATGGATCGAAAGATGGATAATGGCTTCAAAAGCGAGCCATATCAGGTTGACTACTGCGATTGCGACACTTCCTATGTTGTAAACACCTCGACAGCGGGGGATCTAAACAAGGCTGGCAAAAGCATCCCAAGAATGAGAGTTTCAGACCTTGTGCTTGTGGAAGATTCCCGTTTGATTCAGGATGATTTGGCAAGACGCATGAGCACCAATCTCGTCAGGTCGTCAGTTTCGTGCCCTGAGTGTGGAATGCGCACAACTCTTTCGCCCTACATGGTTTCCAGCTTGGACAGCCATGTGTATGTTCAAGACGAAACCCCTTTGAGCCTGAGCTTATTCGCCGCGCGAAGCACTAAACACCGGAAGGCTATATCCCTGCTGAGTACGTCTGGCTTCTCTCGTGAGCTTGTTTATCAATTGCTTAGTGAGCTAGATGATAATGCCAATGGCATCAGAAACCTGAACGGTTTTGCTATCAGAACGATAAAGTCTCTCATGCCTCGGTACGACAGCGCTCTGGATGCGATGCTGATGGGTGTGGCACCAATGGTCTTCAACGATCAGCCGTTTAGTCGTGAAACGCCAAGAGTTATATCCAAGATTGCCGAGCAGAGAACCGTAAGTCAGGTATACGCAGCGGTGGAGCAAGGCGTTCCTTCCGTCGATGCGTTCCTTGAAATTGTAGAAAGCGACCTTGATACAAGCCTGATAGACTCCTTGCTACAAGGAGCGGTCTAGGTATTGACCTAAATAGCGCAAGAGGGTAATCTTCGCGCGGAGGTATTCATGGATAGCAAGTCATGCGAAGTGTGCAATTTCGGCGTGTGGAATCCGGTCATCGACCTCACCCGTTCTCGGGTCGGCATATACAATGATGCTCGTTTCAGAGGTCGCTGTATCGTTACCCTAGACACCCATTTCGAAAACCTAGAAGACGTTGATGAAGCAACGACAGCGGCTTTTATGGCGGATATCAAATCAACAGTCCGTGCAATCAAAAATGCCACCGGGAGCGAAAGAGTGAATGTGGCTATTCTCGGGAACGCCGAGCCGCACGTTCATGCACACCTAATCCCCCGCTACCCTGCCGAAGAGCAATTCCCGAACTCGTCTCCGTGGAATGACCAGCGCCCTCGCACGGTTCTTTCAGAAGATGATATGACCATATTGACCGCGAGCCTTCGTAGTGCGTTCAATGCTGGCTAGCCTCCTACGCGAGCGGCGCTACTACCTCAGCCTTACCCCTGTGTACGGCTGGTCTAATGATATGTCTATCGAGATCCTGTCAGATCAACATCACAGCGATACGTTCATGCTTGGGGTCGCGGGCAAGGAGAATAAGTTGGCGCGGTACTGGCGCTATCTGGACTCGGCTGGTATCAGCTTGGATGAGTACCTTCACTCTGCCGTAGCGGTAGGGATAGCCCAGACTTACCTAATGTCGTCCGACTACTCACGAAGTTCTATGGGTAATACCCAGCACCTCAAAAGAATTGTAGATATAGCGAGGTCGCGCCAGATTCCACCGAACAGCGCGCTTACCGTTGCGCTTTATGTGATGTTCCGACAGTCATCCAAGCACCCGATAGAGATTAACACCGGTATGGATAGCGCTATCGAAACGGAGTGGTTCTGGCACGTCTACAGCATATTGGGAGACAAGGAATACTCCCGACTCTATTCAGCGGGAGTTCCTGTCGGGCTGATGCTCATTGCGTCAGGATTCGACATAGATGCTGATTTGATAGCTGCTCTGGACGGTTAGTACCAACCGGAGTTTTCGGAGTGTGCCCACGCACCGCATGGCGTTCCGTATCGACCGGCGATGTAACCGATACCCCAAGTAACTTGGACGGTGGCATTAGTTTCCCAGCCTGTTCCCATCTTGCTGCCCGGTAGAGCCTGTGGGATTCCGTGTGCTCCGCTGGACGAGTTGTGAGCATTGACGTTCCAGCCAGATTCTTTGTTCCAAAGAGCTACAAGGCAGTTGAATTCGTCTTGACCCCATCCCTTAGCGGTGACAAGTTCGAGCGCGATAGCTTGTGCCGAACCGGGATCTGGGGTGACTGTCGGAAGCTTCGGCTTGACTGGCTTGGGAGCGGCGGTTACGGTGAAAGGAGCGCGGACTACAGGCTCGATGGCGATGTTTGCGGATGTCCTGAACTCCTGACCAACAAGTTCTCCCGTTATATTTGCCGCCGCGTTACTAGGCATCCCTAGCGAGAAATGCATTGCTGTCCCAAGGACTACCGCAGCAGCGATAATGGCTAATGGCTTGAAACGATGAATGATTTTGGATAGTTGATAAGTCATAAGAAGTATCTACCCTAACAAATATCTCTCACACCTGCCATCTTTTTCTAAATCAGCGTTGCGGGTCGTTAATTGACATTCTGCTACTTATACCGTAAGGTGAAAGTGCAACCAATGGATAAGGATTCGATATGGCTATCACTAAGCAGCCCAAGAAACGTGGAGCTAGCAAGCAGTCCGGCGACCGCATTCGTGACATCGACCATCTTGAAGTTGGCGACAAGGTTCTAGTATCCAATGGCATCCGTCAGTACGTCCTTCGGGTAGCTCGCGTATACCCTGATGGCAGTATTGATGGGGTGTTGCAAAGAAGGAGTCTTGTTTCTATTGCTGGAATTTTCAAGGACAACCTCGACTCCAATGGGAAAGCCTCTATTGGTCACGTACCGCGAGCTTCGATAGTTGAGCTTTTCGGTTAGCAAGACGAAGAGACTTATTACACCATGAAAGTTTTCAGGAGATTTTCCGAACACCCTACGCCCGATGTTCCCGAGCACAAATGGACTGCGTGGCGAGGGGAAACAAATGGTATCGGCTTCTATCGATGGCTACCTCTTTCCAAGATGACCAGCTTCTCCAATATCGAACTACCTAGGTACTCAGACCTCATTCGCGCTGCGCATTCCGATGCCGCTTTGCGTTACTTCGGTGATGAGAGTATCCAGAGATTCCTTGCCTCCGCGTTGGCTCAAAACAGCAAGGGTTTCTTTCTAGACAGTAAGGGCGAGAGACTGGGAAAGAGGGTGAGACTCACCGGTCTTGACATCATCGACTCATGGCTTCGCAAGCCGGAGCTATGGGACGAAAAGCTGAAGATGTATGCCGCGCCTGTAGATGGCACGTCGTACATCCTGCACCAGAATAACTCAAGCAAGATAGTCACTGGAAGGTCGTTTCACGCTCCCGTAAGCTCCCTGCTGTACGACAAGTGGGGCGGGACTATCTCTCATATGACCATCAGCCTTCTCATCGCCAACACTTTCAATACCGGCTTTAGAGGCACTATGGAGTTCGACAATATCCCGTTCACTGAGTACAGCGGATATTACCTCGCCGCCTTCAATACAGAGGCTCGTGGGGAGAAATTCTACGTACCTTCTGACGATGTTGCTGTGAGGCGAAACAGGCTGATTGAGAGCGGTATCACCGATAATGCCCTTCTGTGGGCTGATATAACAACTGACGGCAAATCAAGCCTCAGTGATGAGGATGCCATAGCCGCCATTCACAAGGTTTCTCATATTGAACTGGCACGCATCCTGTATCTTCGTTCGCTCGGGGTTGGATTCGATGCTATAGCAGCAAGTTCTTCGATGGATGTCGATGACGACATGCTGGTTTCCTTGTCAGGAGGTTGGGAATGAGCAAGGGTTACAGCACTTCTGGCGCATCAGTTCTGGTGCAGCTTGCGGCTTGGAGATCCGACGACAGCTTTCGCCCGGTAGACCCTCGTGTGGATATCGCTGCGACGGCATTGATACTTGTCGAGCTTTTGAGGCTGGGGAAGCTGGCAGGCAAGCTGGAGGCTGATGGGATATTCACCTTGGAGGTGATTGACAACTCCCCTGTGGGTGACTTCATCATCGATGGAATGCTCTTCTGGACTGAGGTGGGTGGCAAAAGCTCGGCTATCGACATGCTAATCGAACAGGCACCTACGGTAATCGACAGAATACACACATCTCTCATTGCCCAAAATGTTTTGCTGGACAGCCCGAATGGTTTGGTTATACCCGCCAACCAGCAGGATGCACTCCGCGCCGTTCTCAGAGACACGCTCTTTGACCCGGAAGCTACGACGTATCCCCACGAAGCTTTGTTCCACGTCCTCGCGGCTACATACAACCCGAATGCTGCGCTGTTCTTCTCGCTGGTCGGTCTTCCATTCGACCGTCTTATCATGGAGGACTTGTTCGCGCGAGTTTCACCGTGGGAGAAAATGGATGACGAGATCAAGGTGTCGGCAAGTTTGCTGATGGCTTCGCTGTACGAGGCTACAAAAATCTCGTAGATGCCTTTATTGACAGCGATCTTTGACCCCTACACTGGGTTAGTACCAATAGCTTCGTTACTCCACAATACGGGTCTGTCTACCCTATAATCGCAACATGAAAGAGTCCCTGCCCTTTGAGCGCGAGTCAGCACGCCTGACCGCGCCTGACTGGTATGACTTCCATTACTTCCGCAGATTGAAGCGGGTTGTCACACCTATGTCGCTCATGGGTGCCCTTCTTGTTGCATTCGGGGTCTTCATCATCCTGACATGTCTTTACGTGGTCATCGCCGCTGCCGTAATTGCCGAGCGAGGCAGTGGGATGCTCATTGTGGTGGGTGCGGTTGAAACCGTCATTATTGGTGTGTCCATCTGGGCTTTCGCTCACGACTACGAAACTCGGCGCAAAGAACGTCGCCTGACCCCTTATGGTCGCCGCTTCAACGCTTGGCTTGAGTCCGACTTCGTTCCTTGGATTCGTGAGAATCTCGCCATCTACATCGACCCGGAAGATGCCGAGGAACTCATTATCAACAAGGCGTATACGCATGTAAGCTTCCGTGGGGTATCCAAGGTTGTCGTGTCCTACGAGGACGGCGATATTGTTATCAGGCGAGATGTCCTCAAGGCACGCGGAGTTTCCTCGATACTGGATGAGCAGTCGCTCTCCGAAACCTACTAGCACGATTGACATTTCTTATATACCTAGGTAGGATATGAGAATGACAAAAGCATCCGAAGCACGCAGATACGACCCGGCTATCAATGCCGCTGTTCGTGATGTCCTTGCCGAGCGTCTCCGAATTGTCAAGGAGGTGGAGAAGCTCGCGCAGCAGGCTGAGGTAATCATCGCCGCGCGACCCTACCCGCAGTCCGATGACGATTCCTTCATTGAGGAAGTTCGTAGCGCAATCTGGAAGCTCACCTATGCCACCAATCGCTACACCTCGAATCACTATGACGGTGACACCTATGTCGGTAACAAGTCCTCTAGTGCTTTCGGTGAATTGGTAGAACAGAACCTCGCAAAAGACGCGGCTATGGTCGCAGAAGGAGAAATCTAATGCCTACAGCCATCCCCGTTACCAACGTCGAGTACCACATCTCGCACACGCAAGACAAATACTGGCAGGTAGCGTGCTTCATCAACAACGCATACCACAGCTTCCGCCAGTACAAGAGCGAGGCTATCGAGGAATTCATCGGTAACCGCTTCCACACCAACATCCCAGTCGGTGTGCGAGTGACATACCGGCTCGTTCCGCTGGACGACAAGATGTGGCAGATCGTCCGCGACTTCGATGGTCAGCTTGACACCTCACAGACACAGCCTGTCGAGGTAATCAACGAGTTCCTACTCTCCAAGGTCATCCCGTTCGACATCGTTTCGGTTGGTGATGTTGTCGAGGCTTGGTAGCAACCTGTGCTACTCTTGAAGCTGCACGCGAAACGCTCAACTTAGATGTTGGGCGTTTCGTATTTAACAAAGAATTCGGTTTGGATAGCCTTTCCAAACAAGACTAGGAGATAGCGTGAACGCCGCAAAACTGAACTGGCTTCGCGCTGGTGTGCTGGGAGCCAATGATGGCATCATCAGTGTCGCCGTGGTTCTGGTTTCAATCGTCGGAGTGCTATCCCACGACAAGCTTATACTTGTTGGCATCTCGGCAATCTTTGCTGGTGCTATCTCGATGGCTATTGGTGAGTACATCTCCGTATCCGCCCAGCGCGATGCCGAGATAGCCAATAACTCGGTAGAGCATACCAACCCGATACACGCCGCAATCTCATCATTCGCGTCATTTGTCTCTGGCGCGATCATCCCGCTGCTATTCGCCATCCTATTCGAGTCCGCAATAGCGATTGCGGTTGCAGTCATCGTGGCGCTGATTCTCACCACGGCGATATCGGTTCGGGTGGGGCGTTCCAAGCTCGGTCGTCAGCTTCTCCGCAACGTGGTTGGCGGTGGTGTGGCTATGGGATTGGGCGTAACGCTGAACGCTCTGTTCGGAACTTTCTAAATTTTTCAGGACTATTTTCCCGAAAAACTAGATTCTGGCTCAATCTGCATGTATCGTATAAACGTAACGACCCCCGTTTAGGGGTCAGGGAACCGTCCGGCGCAAGTCGGTAGCAGCAGGGTCAGTAAACGTGACGGGCGGTTCCCTTCTCTCTGTAAAACAGAAAGGGATTGAGAAGACCATCCACTTCTCAATCCCTTTCTTTTTGCTGTTTGCTCGTTTGTCATATATGGCGTAATATCTTCACATGACCACTTTGAGAGAGTATGCCCGAGCGCTCAGTGGCAAGCCTTCTGGTACGTCATGGGAGGCGGATGCTTATAACCTCATGGGCGGAAGATTCGCCAAGCAGCTAGGCACCTTGCAGAACTGGCAGATAGAGGCTCTGGACAGGTGGCGCATCGGAACAGAGGTGTTCTTCTTTGTAGACCAGAGTGAGTATATCGACCCAGACAAGTTTTGGGCTGTTGTTCAGGAGACATTCGCTGTCTACCCTGCACCAGACCGACACTCATCGCCCACATGGGATCAGATAAACGGTATAGATCGATACTGGAAATACTGGAAGGATACGAGTGGATACAGCGTCATGGAGTCATTCATCCTGATGAACCTTCCGGGCGATGATTTCGATACTGATACTTTGAAGGCTCTCGACAAGCGTATTGATATAAACGAGATATGCCGACTGACATCTATTGGACTAAGCCTCCGTTCTGTTGTGGAAGCTCTTGACAATGAAATAGACATCGACCTATTGCAATCACTAACAGAAGGCTCCGCTACTCAATAGTTGGTGGCAGGCGGTACAATCTTGATATGAAGGTCTTGGTTCCCGTTGTTGATAAAAACGGTCATGCAACGAGCCGGTGGAAGAACTCAACCGAAGCCCCTCAGCGCCTCTCTAAGCTGTCGGCAGCAGAAATCACACGAGAGTCCGATACCGCTCTGCACGCTCGTATATCCCCCGGTTCTGCCTCTCTGAGTGCGCTTAGAAGCCTTTTCAAAGACTTCCGCGATCCAGCAGGAGCGACCAACTTCTGTGAGTATGCGTCAGAGGAACTCAGGTCGGAGATAGGCGGGGAAATAGTCAGGCTTACCGGTCTACGAGATGAGCCGAGCCGAAACCCAAATGATGCAACATCTGACGGTATAGAACATCATGTTGTCCTGAACAATGGCTACATATACGATTTCACCGCCCGTCAGTTCGAGCCGGATTCACCGTTTCCGGTGATACTACCTGCCGAAGAATTCCTTGCCTTTTGGAATAGCGCAGAGATTTTCAGTGATGAGGAACAGGACTGGATTGCAGTTGACTGATACGCTCACCAGAGCGTTTCTTTACTCAGGCTGATGACGGTGAGAATGCTGCCAGAGAGTCCCAGTATCTCGTTAGCAGTGAGAGTCATCACAGACTGGATTCCAACAGCGTAGGAGCGACCACCCTCAAGCCAACCGCTATTGCTCTCGCTGTCGAGATACTCGTGTATCTCTGATCCCGCGCTTATTTCGATTGCTTCGTATATGCCGCTTTGACCGTCATAGTCTTCCGAGTCTGAAAGAATACGAGTGACAATTATCTCCTTGCCGTCTTTCTGGTGTTCCAGAGTAGTGAGCCTGATCCTCGCATCGGGACTGTTTGCCACTCTATAGCCATAGAGGATTGCCCCTACGCTGACAGCGCCGTCCTCGTCAACCCTACTAGAGTCAATAAGTATCGTGTTGTCCATAAGACGAGGTTACCGCAGTCGGGCTGATATTCCCATCTTTGACCTCACTAGTCCTACTACCCCAGTTCGGGTGCTATAGCTTAATTCTAACTAGTTTTGTCAGACCGCTGGTGCTAGAATTACCTGCAAGTACAGTAGGCGGGAGAATCCTGCTTCCCCGCCTACTGGCTGTTCTCGCCGCCCTTGACCTTCTTGCGTCCAAAGGATATCCTTTCCTCGTTCTCGAAAGGATAAACATGTCAGGCACGCACCCACCGCTACCCGCTTTGCATTACGGAGCGGTAAAGGCGAAGCGACCATCCACCCCGTCTCTGGTGAAGTGGAGTGTTGCAACAGTTGCCCTTGCGGTACTTCTATACTTCTCGATGAATGCGTCCACCGATAACATCCCGCTCGGATATACCACCGGCAACAGGGACTCTTGGAATCCAGCGGAAATCTTCTGGTTCGTATTCACGTTCTCGGCTGTCGCTTGGCTTATCTACTCTTCGGTTGTATGGAGTGCCCGTCACTATCAGTACGATTCGGATCTCAGAGAGGGTCAGCGCTACTACGCTGCTGACTTCATAGCTCCGTGGATCAAGGAGAAGTACGGTGTTGATGTCACCGCCGAGGAAGCAGACTATCTCCTAAGAGGCGATAGAATCCGGCTGTACCGGACGAATGATGAGGGTCACACCGAATGGGTGAGGGCTATTCTTCAAGGCTCTTCCAACATCAGGGGTGTTGCAGAACCGGAGTCCTACTACACTCCGAGGTACAGCAAGGATGTTCCGCTGACTCTTCTGGTACTACCCGAGCCTACTAAGCCGCCAGCGCCATATGAGTTCTACAGCGCCGAGCAAAGTAGAGCCGATGCGTAATTAGTGGTTGCGGAATCAGGTAGAACATGTTACCTTTCTTATGGAAGCTTGGTTCTCCTTGGTTCCTGTTCCTTTCTGATATAGAGGGCGGCTATCTCGTATAGCCGCCCTCTTGGGTTTAAGCCGACTTGACTATTGGTGATTCCGAGAGGTACTCTGAAAGCAGGAGGAATTCATGCAGGAACAGATAGCGCTACCAGAACACGGATGGAGTAAGTTCAACCGTGTCGATGGCGGCTACGGTGTCAACCGTTCATTCGCTCTGGATTCCAGCATTTCCGATGATATCGTTTTCCTGCCGTCCCGAAGCGAGATCAACCAGTTCATTCTTCAATATGAAGGAAGCGACTTTACCAAGAAGGAGCTTGGTGACTTCATCACCTCTGAACTGATGTTCGGCTCGTTCTTCGATAAGGAGTTGCGCAGAGAGCCGTCTCCCGATAGCGCCTTTATCAATGTGGCGAACGTGGAGTTCCTCACGCCTCTCGATGTTATTGACTCATGGCTCCGAGCACCCGATGTGTGGAACGAGAACAGGGTTTCTTCTAGCAAGCTTGCTAAGGTCGATGGTGTATGGACGCTTTCCAATAGCGGAACCGACGCAGTAGAGTTCAGCCACTTTGCCGTCCCCAACCGAAGTGGGCTTACTTTTGCCGAGCTTCTTTATCCGTCAGATAAAAGAATCAGTCTTGCGCAATTCTCGCTGCTTACGCGCAGACCCAGCATGAGCACATCTATTTTCCCTATTCTGGATATGCACCGAGTGCCGTTCTCCGTCCTCGATACAGTTGTACATGAAATCTACGGCGGTATCTACCGCGACGCATTCCGTCCAATTCGCAACCAATGGGCTGATGACTCCACCACGTTTGTCAAGAATCTGGAAATCTTGGAGACTTCAAACGGCAGGCTTATTGAACCAGCTACGGCGGAATGGATTTTCGTCATGGCTGAGTACGCAATAAACAAGGATGACGCGCTTCGCTGCATCAATCAGAAGATAAGCCACCAAAGCTTTACCTCGTACATCAAGCGAGGAATCACGCCCACAGAGGCTTTCCTCTACATCGAGCACGACATCGACCCACACCTTGCGGCAAGCCTGCATGAGAAGCAAGATGTAGCTTGACATTAGCCGATATAGAGGCTATGCTAGAAACGTAAGAAGCAATACCCATCTAAATCAACACTAATCAACCGAGGAAACCCCGTCGAATCTGGCGGGGTTTCTTTCGTTTGGTATTGACTGTTATTGCATAAATCAGGTACGATTACATTATGACTATTACGGATGCTCGGATGGCGCGGAGCGCGATGGCTCACACTGCCGCCGCCTTGACTCTTGATGTCAACGACTTTGGATTTGGTCGAAAAGGGGCATTCCTGCCCGACCACGGTTGGAGCGCAGGCGAATATCCCTCCGGCACTACGAAGGTCGTTTCCAATGTCCACTGGGATTCGTGGACGATGATGCGGAACCAGCCCGATTTCAGCGACCGCCTCGCATACAACATGGATACTCTCGGAGTTACCGCAGACCAGTTCTATGAAGCCTTCGATCTGATGGGCAATGCCGCCTTTATTCTAGGAGCGAACCTCGCAGTCAGCGATGAGAACGCTGCGCTGCTTGCCCGTTTTCTAGCCGATACCGCAGCCACGAAGGATCTCCGTTATGCCTATTACCTCGTCAGCTTCACGCTGCACGCCGAGCTTCCTGAAATCGTAGCTTTTGCCAAGAAGCTTGGGTACCACGCCTTCTTCACCTATGCCGGACGGGGACTTTCCTTCGAGCAGATTCGTGACATTGAAGAGAATGATATCGATGCTTCGCTGGTTGAGTCGCTTATCGCTGGCATCTTCTAGAACATGAACAGGTACGGTATTCCCGAGCGCGGATGGTCGGCTCATCGAGGCGACACAGGTGGTGTCGGAGCAAACCGCTGGATAGAGGGCGAGACATTCCAGAGCAACGTCTTCCTACTCCCAAGCCGAAACGAACTTGATTTCAGTAAGGCGGATACGGAGCATTTCACCGAATCTCAGTTGCATCGCTTTAACAACGCCCAGAAGCCTTGGCTACTCGACTCGTCCAGATTCCCCGAGCCTTATTACATCCTCTACACCTCTGGGCTGAGAGTCCTAAAACTGAACCCAGAGGATGTCATATCGTCATGGCTCGATAGAAGCGATGTCTGGGATACAGATATCCTCAATATGTCGAGACTACAGCCGGTCTTCTATAAAGAAGGTGCTCTGTATTCAACGATTGAGAAGAGCGGGAAGAAGGCTCAGATAATCAGGGACTCCGACGCTCACCTTGTTATGTTTGATGAGCTAGGGACTGATAGCCTTTCCGCTTTCTCTCTTTCCCTGCTTCTTTCTCGGGACAATGTAAACGAGCTTAAGGGATTCGATGATGCGGGTTTGACCTACACCGCCCTATCCCGTGCCTGTCTCAGCGGTCAAGGAAGCTACTCGCCTCTTTCCTCCATCCAGAATCTCACTGTCGCTATCAGCCCTTATCCGAAGGCGACAGCATCGGAGCGGCTAGCCGAACGTTTGGAAACGTTCACCATGCTTCTCAAGTATCTTCCAGAACCACAGCAGGATGATGTCCTGCTGTGGTCAATGCTGTTCGATGCAGTTGAGTTTGACCCTGATGACTTCCTCGCGCTTGCGGCTAGTGGATTGCCCTACTCGGATGTCGAGCCATATGTCACCAAGGGATTCACATTGAATCAGGTGTACAGCTACGCCAGTAACAGCATCGACATGGAGCTTGCAGAATCACTGAAATCTGGTTCCGATATATTCTGAAGAGTGCTATCCTGTCCGAAGCTGGCTATGCAGTAGCCCGTCTCAGACATTTAGCTCCTACGCAGCGAAGTGTCGTTGAGAGCAAGGTTCTCCGAATCCTGTAGAAATCAACCACATCATCTATCTCA
>Ga0247808_10000289_pt1 | contig 26560 bp, 27 predicted proteins | sample UWRJL089202R1_FD_179914 | JGI IMG/M metagenome (GOLD analysis project Ga0247808, IMG submission 179914) | Plant litter microbial communities from Arlington Agricultural Research Station in Wisconsin, United States - UWRJ-L089-202R-1 | ecosystem: Environmental > Terrestrial > Plant litter >... | reverse complement strand
ACCGCGGAATTCCGCGAAAGACCGCATCCCGGTAGTTGGGGACGTCTCGCTTCGGGTTCGCACTTGATGGTGGCCGAATACTCAAGACGCCTAGTGCCCGAAGGGATCTCTTCGCCGTTGTGGCCACCCGCCTTGACCGCCCAGGGTGGGAACGTTTCGGGGAGTACCTTCTGCCAGGATGGCGCGCACACGATCGAAGCGCTGCCGCCGAGCTCGAGGCAGACTTTCTTCTGCCGCAGTGGCCGGAGCTCGACGCTGTGCCACACCATGGTTCGCACCTGCTCGTCACCGGACGCCAGGACGCAATCGTGGGATGGCAGGATCAACTCACCTTGCTTGAGCACTACCCGCACATGACCGCCGCAGTCCTCGACGGGGCTGCACACAATCCGCAGATCGAGACACCGGACATTGTCCGTGACCTCGTCGGCCGATGGCTCAATGTCCTTCCGCGAGTGAGCCCCTGATGGTTTGTCCCCCTGCCCCTGAGCCCGACGAGCGGGCGTCATACGCTCGAGACCGGTGTCTCGGAAAGCTGATTTGTTCGGACATCCCGGTGCGCTTTAGCCGAAGCCGGGCGCGGCCGGCAGGGTCGTAACGCTACCAATGGCCTTGAAAGTCGTTTCGACGGCGAAAGATTCACAGCGATTGACGGTCGGGCTTTTGAGCCGCCGCGCAAGCGATGGGATAAGAGACAGGCGCCATGTCGCGTATGAGGCGCGCGCGGACACCTTCATCGGGCGGACCTTACGGGAATCGACGGCCCGGCGATTGTTCGGTGGCGAAGCCGTCTGCATGCGTCTCGGCGGACGCCCCAACTTCGGGCACCGACAGAGAGAGCCGCGGATTTTCCGGGCATCCCAATTGGCACCTGATGGACGACCGGCTAACTTGCATGCTGTGGGCGTGGCGCCGAGGGCGTCGCTGCGGCAGTAGGAGTCTTCGAGCATGCAGCAAGTGATCACCGTGCCCGGCTGGCCAGACCAGAGGAACTCGTGATGATTGACGTGTCTAACTAGTTAGCCATACAATCTAGCCATGAGTAGAGAGTATGCAGAGGCCACCGAGTGGCCCAGCGACTGGCTGCGAGCAGCACTTGGACTCGCAGCTTTGCGGACGCTGGAAAACGGGCCGTCGTACGGGTATGCGATCATCGCCAAGCTCGCCGATGCCGGTTTCGGAACTATCAAAGGCGGAACTCTCTACCCGCTGCTTTCACGGTTCGAACAAGCGAGCCTGATCTCCACCGAATGGCGTCCCGGCAAAGCCGGTCCCGGACGCAAATATTTCACTCTCACTGACACCGGACGCAGCATCCTCGACCATCAGCGCCGCGACTGGGCCAATTTCAGCCATGTCGTCACCGAACACCTCACCCCTAGAAAGGGCACTCAGTCATGACCGAGACCACCCAACACGTGCACCAAGTCTGGATCGGCGAGTTCACCAACGAGCTGCAGCTGCGTCATGTCGATGACCAACAGATCAAAGATGCTGTCTTGTCTGTGCGGGAGCACCTCGCCGACAGCGGTGATGATCCGCGGACAGCATTCGGCCATGCCCGCGACTACGCTGCGTCGCTCAGCCTGCCCACGCGGGACGAGGGTTTCAGCCGCGCGGGCTTATTGACGGCTATCATCCTCGCGGTCGCTTCATTCCTCACCTTTGGGATCACTGTCACCCGCTGGGTCGGCGGCGACGACACTCTGGCCGTGATCTTCTGGACGATCGTAGGCGCGACCGTTCTGCTGGCGGCATCGGTCTGGCTGACCGTCGGCATCGCCAGGCATGTCGTCGACGCCGCAATCCGGGAACGCTTTTCCGGAACCGAAGCAGGAAAGTGGAGCCGCTGGGCTCCTCTTGCCATCGCCATCCCCTGGACGTTCCCAATCTTCGCCGCCATTGTCTTCACGGCCAGCGTGCTTCGCGGCTAACCACAGACGGACGTACAACGCGAAGCCAAGAAGCCAGAGCTATTTCAACGGCACAACTCACCAGGTTTGCCAGCTTCGGAGCTCGGTCGACTGGGGTGTCAGCAGCGTGGTCCCACGGCTAGTCCCAATGAAGGTTTCCTTTACGGCACACCCGGTATTGCCACCCCCCATAACCAACTGGTGTAGACCGATGCTCAAGCGAACCGCCATGACCATCCAGCGTGTCTCGTAACCTACGTGTGTCGCAACCCATGAGATGCGAGTGGCGCCTTCCCTCCTCATACGCTCGCAGAAATACAAAATTCTGCGTGATTCCCATGCTCGAGCTGGCCGCCCTCGACATCGACATTGGTCAAAATCCGGCCCAACCACTTGGGTATCCACCATCCCGCTTTGCCCAGCAGAGTCATGATTGCCGGAACGAGCTGGTGTTTCGCCGAGATTCAGCGCTCGAGGCGCGGGGTGCGGATGCCGAGCCGCCGGGCTTCCCGCAGCGTGTCGTCGATCACGGCGCGTTCTTCCGGAGTGTCGGGATCGGTGTGGGCCTCGAGACTTCGCCGCGCGATCGGGATCAGCCGCGACGCCACCCCGAGCGCGACGGCCACGAGGAGGGGACGCCGAAGGGGTAGGAGCGCGCCGCCGTGTCGGCTGAGATCGACGTCTCTGGCCTCGAGAAGGGGGAGCAACTCGCGAGATGTCAGGAACGCCTCGCGCAGGGCGCGACGGTCTCCAATCATGTTCGCCAGAGACCCGCTGCGTATGGCCTGAGTGAACATGCCGGCGTCCGCGACGAAGTGGATCCACAGCCACCCCCGCATGTCCGTCTCCTGTCTCACGGCGAGACCTACCTCCCGGAAGGTGGACATCACCGTCTGTTCGCGAGCGCTCGGCGAGACGTCCGCAGTGCCGATGACCACCGAGGGCAGCAGTGCGCCCCAGAGCGTGCCGTCTCGGAGAAAACCGCCGCCTGCCTGCGGGAAACCGAACACCACTCGATCGGCCGCAAGCGGCGCGACCGCGGTGAGCGGCTCCTCCCACACATTGCCGAACACCAGCACGGTCGCCTCGCCGATTCGAGGAGCCAAGAATGCGGATGCCTCGGCGAGGCGATGATGCCCGACGCTGAGCACAATCAGATCGAAGCCGTCGCCCGGATCCATCGACTCTCGCAACGACGTTCGGTACGTCTGACGAACACGACGGCCGAATGGCTTTCTGCGTGCGTCGATCCAGTCCAACTGAACCTCGGCGCCGTACTCTGCAGCGCGTCCCGGACGTACGTAGAACTCGACGTCATGGCCGGCGACCTCTAGAACTTGGCCGTAGATCGTGGCGATCACTCCGCGCCCGAACATCAGAATGCGCATTGTCTGCTCCTTCGGTAAGATGGAGATCGTCTCCATCTAACACGGTATGGAGATTATCTCCATTTGTCAAAGAGGAGCATCGGGTGGCTGGACAACGAGCACTGCGAGCTGACGCCCGCCGCAACCGCGATGCGATCGTCGCCGCCGCGCGGGACGTGTTCGATCGGGACGAACAGTTGCGCTTCGATGACTTCGCGGCGCGCGCCGGCGTGGGCGTGGGCACCCTTTATCGCCACTTCCCCACCCGGGAAGACCTGGCCGCGGCTGTGTATGAGGGCGAGGTGGCTGCACTCTGCGACCAAGCCCACGATCCAGCACGGTCCGCCGGCGAGAACCTCGAGGTCTTTCTGCGCGGGTTCGTCAACTACGTGCTGTCTCACACAGGTCTCGCCCGCACTCTCGCATCAGTCGCAAACCCGGCAGTGCTGGCTAACGGCGGAATCGAACTCGAGCGCACCGTCACCGAGCTTGTAACGCGAGCGGTCGAGGACGGCGCCATTCGCGCCGACGTTGTCGTCGGGGCCGTGATGATCGTCTTGCACGGCATTGCATCCGCACACCACCGGCCGCTTTGGCCAGAGGAATCGCATGCAGCCGTAGAACTCCTGCTCGCTGGTCTCAAAGCGGTCTGACTTTTCGCTCGGACCCGTCTCGCTTATCCCGACGACCCAAGCGCGCAGAGCTGTTTTATGCCGGTACGCCATTGCCCAAGCGGGGATCGTCACGCTGGGGTCTGGAACATTGATCCCACGGTCGGCCGGAATCGCAAACCGCGAGCCCCGAGCCCCGAGCACGACGAGTACTGCAGTTCGCTAATCCACGCATCAACTCGCTGTTAGCGCTCGCTCGGCTGAGCTTGATGAGACGGCTCGCAACCCATGGGATACGAAATGGGTCTGTTGGACTTTTCATGCAGTCGGAAACGTCTGATCCAGGGTTCTGGTGTTTTTGATTTCGGCAATGAGTTTTGAGCACATCACTCCCCCGGGATTCCGGCGCAGCTCGGCCAGCCGGCGCTGCTGCTCAAAAACGATCAGTTTCGGCAGGACTCGTCGTGTTGGAGGGTTCGGACAGTTTTGTAGCAAATTGGACGGGGCGGTGAAAGGTGTTGCAGGTGAAGCATGCGGGCAGCTTCACCGGGCGGGGTGAACGAGCATTGGCACAGGTGATGTGGCAGGCCGACGATCACTGATGGATTTCGCCCATTGATGGGCCGCCTCATGAAAACGACGATTGTCCTTCCTGTTACGGAACTAAGGTCAACGTGTGAATCGCACCGACCGCCTCTATGCACTCGTTGAAGAGTTGCGGGCTATTGCGCCCCGTCCAAGAAGTGCCCGGTGGCTTGCCGGGAAGTTTGAGGTCAGCTCGCGAACGATTGAACGGGACCTATCGGCGTTACAGCTCAGCGGTGTTCCTATCTGGGCGGAACCGGGGCGCACAGGAGGCTACTGCCTCGATCCGACGCACACTTTGGCGCCTCTGAACTTCACTGTCGACGAGGCACTCGCCGTGATGATCGCTCTCGATACCCTGGGCACCAGCCCGTTCCACGATGCGGCGGCCTCGGCGCTCCGCAAGGTCGTCGCCGTCACAGACGAGAGCAGCCTGCGAGAGACCGCAGATCTGGCAGCTCGCATCCACCTGCTCGGAGATCGCAAGCCGAACGAGGCACCGCCCGAGCTGGCCAACGCGCTGCGAAGCGGCCATGTTCTACAGATCTCCTACGTCGATCGCCATGGGTCTGCGACTTTGCGAGATGTGGAACCCATGGGGTTTGTCGGCAAGGGCGGCGACTGGTACCTGATCGCCTGGTGTCGCCTTCGCGACGGCCTCCGCGCGTTCCGGGGCGACCGCATCACCGAGGCGAATCCCCTCATCGAGCGATTCGCACAGCGCCCGCTCCGCGCCGAAGACCTCGGCATCGTCCACGGGGAACTGCGCACAATCGGCGCGGCCGAAAAATCGGACTAAACACCGACAGGACGTTGTCGCGCAGCCCATACAGAGTGGGTACGTCGGGCCAGACCGCCCGACTGAAAAGGAACACCATGGACCTCGCATCAATCCGCATCATCACCCACGACGTCGACCGGCTCGCCCGCTTCTACGAGACCGTCACCGGAAAAGTCGCGACACGACCCGCTCCCGTCTTCGCCGAGATCCGAACGACCTCGGGACCCCTCGCGATCGCGGACACAGCAACCGTCGCTATGCTCGGCGACCAAACGCCGAAGCCAGAAAACAACAGCACGATCATCATCGAATTCCTCGTAGCGGACGTCGATGCCGAGTTCGCCCGACTACGAAGCGAGCTTGACGACATCGTGCTCGAACCCACCACAATGCCCTGGGGCAACAGGTCCACGCTATTCCGCGATCCCGACGGCAACCTCGTCAACCTCTTCTCCCGGCCGAGACTCTAAAGCGGATGGCGACAGTTGCCTGATTACGTGCTCGAGCTTGCTGGCGATCAGAACGTGCCAACCGCCACGAGAGGATCGTCCAGCGGGCGCCCTCTAACGCCCTCGGCGCGAGCATCGCCCACTCGCCATCACCTGAGCGCCAGTGGCAGTGGTTGAGGCCGATCAACCGCAATAACGCGCCTTTGGGCGCTCGAATCCGCTGTTCGATCCATCTCAGTATGAGCTGACAAGAGGCTTCGAAACCCATGTGATGCGAGGCGTCTCGCCTAATTGAGTTGCTGCTCAGCAGCTGCGATCGATCTTCTCGTCTTATTCCACGGCATGGCCCAGTCCTGGTTCTCCACACCAGTCGGCCTCCAATCAATAGACGAAAGGGATCCGCACAGAGATGCCCGCCTTCGTCGCCATCGGCTCCATTACGCAATCGGGCAAAGTAGACGACGTGGCCGTGCAGTGCGTCGACATCTGGCGTTTAGGCGGCTCTCGGAACGGTCGCGAAAGTGCGAACGTGGCGGGCGGATTCCTCTTCGGCGCGGACCCTACGGTTGCCCGGTTTCCGGTCGCAGCTCGGTGTCGTCAGACATCAGTGTTCCTCTCGACTGCGGTCGGGCAGGACGATGCCTGGGTGCACGCCGCCAGCCAGTGTCGGGGGCAGTCTGTCGTGCAGTCGCGCTATCGGATCTGGAGGCTCCGGAATGCCGGGTTGACTTCGACGTGGAGGTGGGTGCAGCCGTCGTCGAACTGGCCCAGATTCTCCAGCGTGAGGCTTCGGCCGGCGTCCGCCCGACAATCCTGCTGTCCGATGGCGGAGCCGAGGGGCATGACCGGATCCAGGAGCCCGATCAGTCGGATGGACTGACCGTCGGCGCCGGTGAGAGAAATACCGTCGAGGCGGTAAAAGTCGACGGCGTGCCCGCCACCCTGGATGTAGTGGCGGGAGGCGGTGCCGGCTCCGGTGATCTGGCCGGTGCACTGGCGGTTGATGTCACTGATGCCGACGGTGGGGAAGTTGCGGACGGCGATGACGATCACCTGCAGGATGGTGGTGTTGATCCCGCAATCGGGGACTTGCTTGCCCTGGGCGATCCAACGGATCTCCTTGATATGGTCCGGGATCAGGCCGGTGAGGGTGCCGTTGTCGGCATGGGTGACGAGCTCCTGGGCGAGGACCTGGGCGTTCCCGCCGACGGCGCATCCGCTTCCTCCGGCGGTGGCAGTGAGGGTTTTGACGATCTGCGCGGCAGGTTCGTAGAAGGGGGTGTAGTGGTCAGGGTCGGCGTTGCTTTGCACCGCATGGGCCGCCGCGGACGGCGCCATGCCCTGCCAGTCCGGGATCAGGGCGAGGCGGGCGAAGAACAGGGCCGCGGAGACGTTCGGGTCTAAGCGTGCTGTCCGGGATCCCCACCCGTCCTGCTGCTGAAACAGACCGAGAGACGTGGCGGGGGTGCCGTCCGGGTTGGTCACACCTTGGACATCGTCCCCGTAGTCCAGGTTACGCAGGGATGACTCGCCAATGGCGGTCATCACGCCCAGGGTTTGCGCCTGCTGCGGCAGGCCGGCCGTGGTGGCGGCGTTCATTATTGTGGCGGCGTTGACCAGCTGGTCGCCGGCGAATCCAGCCACCGCCGGCATTCCGTGCACGGCGGACGTGTCGACGCTGCCGGTCCCGCAGTCGGGACCGGTGCCGGAGGAGAGGGTGAACGATCCGCCGAAGGCAAGCAGGAACAGGGCGGTGCTCCCAGCAACGATCAGCTTCACACCCATAGTCAGGTGGTGAGGGGTGCTTCGGCGGCGGCGAGGGCCTCGTCGGTGTTGGTGACCTCGGCCTCCCACGGGGAGAGGATGTGCTGGACGTGGGTCTCCGGGTGGGAGCCGTACTTGAAGATGAAGTGCCCGTCTCGCAGCCGCTCGATCGTCTGGGCGGTCTCGGGGTCGAGGCCGAAGGTCTGCTGGCACCAGAGGGCGTCCTCGGGGCGGGACTGACGGTAGATGCACACTGTCTGCGCTTCCTGGATGATCGCCATCCCCGGTGAGTCCCTCGGAATGTCGGTTCCCTTGTGCATCACGAACACGTTCGCGATGCCCAGGCCGCGGGCGAGTTTCTGGTTGGCCTTGATCAGCTGCGCGGAGGGTCCGCCGATCATGTGCCAGCCCTCCTCGTAGACGACGGTGGTGGCGTGCCCGCGTTCCCCTCGGAGCCGGCCGAGCATCCACATGTTCCCGATCGCCATCACCACCGGCACCGCCGGCCCATCGTCAGGAAGCTGGGAAATGTCGAAGCTGGTCAGCTTCCCCGACAGGTCCACGGCCTTCGATGTCTCCCCGTCGAGGAGGCCGGAGTACTCCTCGAGCAGCCCGTTCAGCGTCCACCGTACGGACAGGCCCGCCCGGTGCAGGTCGTCCCGCGCCGTCGGCGACAGGGTGGCGTAGTCGGGGTCGTCGGCGATGCTGCCGAGGCTGGGCAGTACGTCCGCCAGCACGGGAGGGCGCCCGTCGGCACGCTCGACGGTGCGGCGGAGGGCCGCGCGGAGCGCTTCCGCCTCCCACTCGTTCAGCGGTTGGTCGCCGCGGGCGAGGCGGGTGACGATGTTCAGCAGTCTCGACTGTCCCTTGATGCCGGTGCCGCGGAGGATTAGGGGGTCGAGGAGGTTCAATGTGGTGCCGGTGTTGTCGGTGGTGAACCGGATGGGTTCGTACCCGTAGCGGCGGACGACTCCGGAGTACTCCCCCTCCCCCGCCTGGTCCTTTTTGTCGAATACCACGCAGCGCCGGTTGCGCAGCAGCAGCGGGCGGAGCACCTGGTTGGCTTTTGTGTGCGTGGATTTCCCGGCGCCGACGTCGCCCATGATGATCACGTTCGGGCTCGACACTTCCCGCGGGGACGAGTTGTAGGCGGTGATCGGGTCGTGAGCGATCGGCGTGCGCGACAGCACGTCCCTCCCGGTGACGACACCGCGGGTGCCGGTCGGTGGGCCGATCAGCGCCGTGTTCAGAATCTCCGCCTGCCGGGTCGTCGTCGGCGCACCCGCGAGTGCCGGCCCGTAGAACCCGTGCTTGGCCGCTCGTGAGTTGGTCCGCAGTGGGAATCCCGGCAGCGACCACGGGATCGCTTCCGAGCCCGACCCTGCACCGCCCGCGCCTGCTGCGGTATCGCCATCGACGGGCTCAGGTGTCTCGGGCGGTGGAGCGATGGCCCGCAGCACGGGGAGGCTCCAGAGGCGGGACTGTCCGGCATGGCTGGTCATGACAGGGCCTCTTTCTCGGAGCGGCCGGCCAGCCGGGTGAGAGCCCGGCTGGAGAACGAGGTGCGGGCGGCCGCGAGGCCGCGGCCGATGGGCCAAGTTGTCCCGGAGGCGGCCGCCTGGAAGGAGTCCTGCCAGTCCAGCCGATCGATTCCCAACGACGTCGAGCAGGTCTCCTCCAACTGTCGAGACGCACGCGCGAGCTCCTCCCGAGTGCGAACGGAGATGGTGACGTAGCCGACCCAGTCGGCCCCGTGATGGTGAGAGCCGGAGACCAGGTCGGAGCGGCGACGGTGGGCAGCAGTCATTGCCACCTCGGTGTCATCGGTATCGAACTTCCCCGCTTCCCGGCGGGAAATCGTCTCTGCAGCGTCGCGGACCAAATCCTGCCGGGCGGCGGCCTTCGCCTCCGACGCCGGCACGAGGTGGATATGGAAGGACACCGAGCGGATGAACTGGATGTCCCTGCCGATCAGCAGGTCCAACACCCACAACTGGGTGCGCGGCGCCGTTGCCATCGCTTCCGCCCGGATCGCCGCCGTCCGATGCCACCACGTCACTTCCTGCCCGGTGACCGGGTTCTGACCGGTCACCACGTGGGCGGAGAACTCGTCGTGGGAGGCGATGCCAGGGCGTACCGGGTCGACGTCGGTGACGAAGTCGATCGGCCGGGACGGGTTCTGCTGGTGCAGCAATACCGCGACCGTCTGCCTGGCGGTAAGCACCTCCACCTGCCCCATCCGCGCCTCCCTCAGCCCGCGGACAGTGGACGTGATCTCTGCCGCCATCAGTCCGCGCCAGCCGTCCCGTCCGGCACCGTATTTGGAGGCGGCGTCCTTGAAGGCGGGGGTGATCGGCCAGCTGACGGTGATGTAGTGGCGCTGCACCATCGCGTCTTCCCCCGTCAACCGGAGCACGTCCTCGTAGGACTCCACCGCCGCAGCCGGCACGGCCGGATCGAGACTGTTCAGCACCCAGAACTCCTGCAGCGCGTTGTCCGCCGGCAGCACTCGTGTCGTCGTTTGCACGTCCCCGACCAGCGCCGACGGGAGGGCGCGTCCGGCCAGGAACATCCCCCAGCCCTCGGCGGCACGGTTCATCACGGCTGAGGATTCGATCCCGTGCAACTGCCCGCTAACCGCGAACACCGCCGACAGGTAAGCGGGTTCCCCTATCGGCGCGTGCCAGGCGATACCGGGCTCGCCGCGGCCGGACTGCAGCCACCCCATCCCGTCCGCACCATCTGGATTCGCTCGCAGAGCGACCAGCGCACCCTGCGCGCGGGCCGCCGCAGCTTTCGCCGTGCGACCCTTCGTAGCGCTTGCGTCCGCGAGGGCCTGCTTGGCCTGATCCCAGGCCGCCACGTCGTAGGGGACGAACACGCTCGTCCCAGCTCCCGCCCGTTCGGACCAGCGGCGGCGCTTTCGTCTCCGCTCGACGATAGAACCCCGGTGGGTGCCGGCGGTGACGACGAAAGTGACCCCACACCCGACGACCGCAATTACCAGGCCCGGCCAGCCGATTAACGGGGTGAGGACCATGCCGGAGAGCACGAACAGCCCGATCATGCCGACTCGGGTCCTCGAGTGGGTGCCGCCGAAAAACGACCGGTGCCCACTCTCACCCCCCAAGTAGCGGACCAAAGCGCGGGTATCTATGCTCACTGGGTGCTCTCCGATCCGATACGGGTCTCATCCATCTGACCGGCCGCCTGCTCAGCGGCACTCTGCCCGAGCTCGGCACCCTTCGACGCCACCACAACACCGGCAGCCAGGAGCAGGGTCGGGACACCGATCGCAGCGCCGACTCCGGTCGACGACTCGGCAGCCCCTGCCGCGGCGAGCCCTGTCGCTGCGGTCGACGCGGACGCTGCAGAGCCAGCAGCCCCCACCCCCGCACCGGCTGCCGCACCGGCAGCGCCGGCACCACCTCCTGCACTGGCACCAGCCAATGCGGGAGAGGCGGCGCGGGTAGCGGCCGCCTCGGACAGGCTCGGACCCGGCAGTCCGCCGCCCGCCTCGACAGACCCAGTTGCTCCCTCGACAGAGGTGCCAGTCTCCGGCTTGCCTGTTGTTGTGTCCCTGTGCTGTCCGAACCGGTTGGTGGCGTCGGACAGGCTTTTCGACCCGATCGAGCCCGTCGATAGTGATGGGCCGTTCGTCCCCCCGAATCCAGTCGGGATGACCGGTGCGAACTTCAAAAGCAGAAGCGGCGACAACGCTGCCAGGAATAAAGCGATGATCGCCACCAACAGGGTCACCAGACTCTGCAGTGCGAGGTTGTTGCCGAAGGTGGCGACGGAGCTACCTACGATCGTGAAAGCGAACCCGAGGAGGAAGAACAGCAGCGGGTGCGACGCCAGAATCCCGATCCACAGCGATACCAGTCGGAGACTGAACGACCGTTTGCCGGGGTCGATAATCCACACCAGCCCGAGCGGAATCAGCACACCGGTGAAATAGAGCGTCACCAACTGCACAACCAACATCACCAGAACCAGAAATAGCCCGATCAGCATGCACAGCATCAGCAAGACTGCAATCGGCACGCCGCCGGCGATCCCGACCGGGTCGGCCTCGGAAATCATCGACTGGAAATCTCCGACGATCCCATCGACAGATCCTTGGACACCCCAGGAGACGAATACGTCGGATAGAGAGTGGAAGAAGTTGACCAGAACCATCCCGATCGCAGGACCGAACATCGCCCCAGTCAGGAAGATCGCGAAATACGACCCCATGGAATGCAGGAGATCCCGCCCAGCCTGAGCGCCACGCGCCGTCCGCACGACCTGGGGAATCAGTAAGACGACGGCAACGAAGATCGCCGTTGCGAACGATACCCGGTAAGCGGAGACGAACCAGTCCGCCGTCAGATCCGGCAAAGTCGCGTTGGTCAGGAACGGGAGAACATTTTCACTCAACCCGGCCGCCGCATCCCGAAGGGCATTAAAGGTGTTGCCCCACGGATCGGAAAAGTAGTTCACAGCGTCCGTGGCGCCATTTATAGCATCACCAATCCCTCCGATGATTCCGCCTATTTTGTCGTCGTCATCATCCGGTGTCTCGAAACGCATCTCAGCATCCTTCTGTGAACGGCTTACCGATTGAGTACAGCTCTTCTGTTGATCGCGTGCCCTCCGAACTCACGAATTTCCAACCGTCTTCCTCCCAATCGAGAACAACGGTTATCGAACCTTTCAGAGTCGGGCTAAAGGCCCCGTCTTTCACCAGCGACGTACCTACCGTCACCTCTGCTCGATCGTCGGAAATGGACTCGAGGTGATAGACCCCTGCGACTGTGGATAGGTAGTACGGAGTGGAATCAGGCACGAGTCCACCTGACAAATTAGGCTCTTTCGCGAAAAAGTCGACGAGGCTCTCAGCCGGGGCATTCGATGAGAGAGCTGCCTCCTGCACTGCCAAGGCGTCATCGGCGGACGGATAGGGATATTGGTTCAGCCATCGGACAAACGCGGCGGCGACCTCTACTGCTCCGTTGCTGCTGCGCGGCGCATCTTCTCTGGCGGTGATCAACATCGATGCGTCTCGCCCAGGACCGCCGAGGCAACCCGTAGGTGGAGAATCAGCCGGTTCGCTGGACTGTGATGCGCTACGGCTCGACGACGGGACCGGCGCTGGATCCGACGTAAATCGAGCCGCCACCGCTACAGCGATGATGACGGCCGCTATTGCTACAGCGGCGATCAGTCCGAGCACGATCCATCTGCGGGTCGTTCGGGTGTTGGTCTGCTGCGGCATGATGTGCCTATCCGAATAGGGCGAGTACGGCTCCGACGATGACGGCGAGGGCGGCTAGGACGCCGAGGGCGATGCCGGAGTACATGGCCGAGTTCCGTGCCGTCTTGTACTCGTTAGGGTTTCCGCTCGCTGTCGCGGTGGACATGCTGGTGATGTTGATGATCAGAAACACGATCGCGATGATGATGGCGATGCCCCATGCTGCGGCGACGAGCTTCTGCCAGAGTTCGGTGAACTCAGCGCCGAAGACGGAGAAGTCGGGGAGGAGTCCGTTGAGAGGGTTGTCGATCGCGGGCAGGTAGCCGGCTGCGGAGATGACGGTCATGGTTCTTCCTTTCGTGTGGCTATCTGACGGTGCCCGCGAGGGTGCGGATGGCGGTTGCGGCTGCGGCGGTGAATGCGTCCCGGGTGGCTAGGTGAAGTTTGTCGAGGGTGATCTCGCCGCGTTCTGCGATGTGGGGGTCGTAGGGGATGGTGTGGATGTCGGTGAGGCCTGCGTCGGCGAGGATCTGGTCGACCCGGTCGACCACCCGGGGGCTTTCGGGTCGTCCGTCGGAGGAGCGGACGATAATGGCGCGGTCGGCGATGCGTGCGGATTTGCCGCCCATCGTCCGCAGCTTCGCCAGCAGTGCGATTGCCTCGAGGGCGGCGTCGCCCGCGTTGAGCACGGGGATGACGAGCAGGTCGGCTGAGCCGACTGCTCCGTGGAAGGCGGAGGAGGAGGGCTGGTTGCCGCTGTCCATGATGCGGATGGCGTAGTAGTCGTCGACCAGAGCGGAGAGGGCGGTGACGTCGTCGGCGGTGAGCTGGGGTCGGATGCCGACGGTGCCGAGGACGGCGGCGAAGGAGGTCTGCGGGGCGGTGTAGCCGGCAAGCTGTCCGGCACTGCGCACAGAGTCCGTGTCGCGGGCGAGTTCGCCGATGCCGAGCCTCGGGCTGCCTTCGCTGCGGAAGGTGAGGGCGCCGGGGTCGTCGGAGACTTCCATCACGCAGACGGAGCCGCCGCGGATCGCGGCGAGGATCCCGCCAAGGATGAGGGCGGTGGGTGTCTTGCCGACGCCGCCCTTGGGGTTTGCGACCAGGATGCTGACCGCGCGGGTCCAGGTCGTCTGCCGGATGATCCGCTCGTCCTCCGTCCGCTGCTCCTGCAGTTGGACCGCGGCTCTCTCGACTGCGCTCGGTGGGAGCGCCATACCGATACGCCCGAGACGTCCTCGCCACCCCGTCCGGGCCGGCGCTGCAGTGGTCTCGGTCGATAGCCGACCCAAGTCGCCGCCAACCAGTCCGATAGGCACTACCGCTTCGACGGGCGCTGCCTCGTTGCGTGCCTGGATGTCATCCGCCGGTGCGGTGACGAGGGGTGGGATGTCGGCGGTTTCGATGTAGTTCTGGGCCCGGCGTGCTCCGGGGAAGGCGGGCTGTGTGGTGCGGGTGGATGGTGCGATGGTCTGTTCGTGTAGTGACACCGGCGGTACATCCTCTCAACGGTTCGGGCCACCGGCGTCATCGTGATCGAGCGATTCCGTTACCCCTGTTCGAGGGGTGTTTGGTGACCTCTTGGAGGCAGAGTAGACCCGGGATGCGACATTGGTCAGTCGTAGATTCGGTGTGTTGCGCCGACTACCTTCGCAGATATTTCGTCATGTGATTCTGCGCGAACGAGCAGCATCGAAACGGTGTCTTGGCGCGGATTGCGTTCGCTGACAGCGGAGGTCCACCGAGCTCTGATCGGAGCCGCAAGCGGCACCGCGTTTGCTGTTTTGTTTGTCTTTCCGGCGGCCAATCGTAGTTCGCTGCACGCCGCCGTGACCTTTCGCCCCCAATTTAAATCCTCGCTGCGCTGCGGCTTAAAGCTGTGCCCGAAACGCCCCGTCGTCGCTCCGCTTCACTCTCGATCAGCTCGCCGGAAGGCAAACAAAAACGGTTGACAAGTGAAGGGGAGCAAGGATTATGAGCAAGCAGACGACTCCCGTTGTCGAGATGATCGCGGCGGCGGGCAGGACAGAGCACAGCCTGGACACGGTGGCCCGTGTCGCCTGGGCGACAGTGGCGCCTCCGGGTGACGAGCTCGTCGGAGAGCTGATCGCCGATGTCGGCGCAGCGACCGCACTGGAGGCGGTATTCGGGGATGACGAGGGGCCGGTCGCGGACCTGACCACCCGGCGGGTGCGCCGTCGCTGCCGGACGCTGATTCCGGGCAGCGCGGCCTACGCGCTTCGGGCCGGCGACCGGCAGTCGCTCTCCCTCGTCACCCCGATGGACAAGGCGTGGCCTCGTCGCCTCGACGCGCTGGGTGCCGCGGCGCCCGCCGTGCTGTGGGTGCGCGGTGACACTGTGGTGCTGTGTCGGCCGAACGTCGCAGTTATCGGGGATGCGCGCCTGTCACCGTTCGGCCTGCACAGCACCCTCGAGCTGGCATCGCAGCTGGCAATGTCCGGCTTCGCGATTACGGCGGCAGCTACGGCCGGCGTCGACACCGCGGCGCTGCTGGCGACGGTGGCAGTTCGGCGCATCCCGGTCGCCGTCCTGGCGTCCGGGCTCGACGAGGGGAGTTTGGGCAATGACCACCGGTTGATCGACCGGGTCGAGGAGGCCGGGGCCGTGGTGAGCGAGATCCCGCCCGGGGCACCGCCGGACGACGGCTCCATCGCCCGGCGGGCTCGGGTGCTCGCGGCAGCGGCCGACCGGACCATCGTGGTCGAGGCGTCCGCCCATTCCCCCGCTCTCGCAACTGCCCGTCACGCCCGGGCGCTCGGCCGTTCGGTCGGCGCGATGCCGGGCCCGGTCGATCTGGTCACGAGCGCAGGATGTGCGTTGCTGCTCGAGTACGAGGGCGCATCCCCGGTCAGCAGCGCCGCCGACGTCCGCTGGATGTGAGCACGAGGCGGTTCACGGATGGGGCCGTGGCGATGCCGCTGCGGTCCTGTTCATTTCCTCGTCCGGCACGGCCGGCGCCGGCTGGTCGGGCTGATGTTCGTCTGCGGCGGGCACGGACTCGGCGGCGTCGTTGTCGATGCTTGCTGTCGGGTGTTGGTGTGGGAGGGCGCGGAAGGGGGCGATGGCTCCGGATTGGATGATCCAGAAGGCGCCGTCGGCGGCTTCGCGGACGTCCTGGGGTGGGATGACGAAGGTGTGCTGGGCGCGTCCGCTGCCGAGTTCGTTGCTGCCGACGCGGGCGTTGGTCTCCATCCGCATGATGGTGCCGGCGTAGCCGACGACGTCTTCGGGGTCTTTGGATCGGCCGAAGATGAGGGCGGCGCCGCTGGTGAGGGCGCGACGCCTCCGGGTGTCGTCGTTGGAGAGTCCAGCGGGGCTCTGGGCTGAGAGGATCAGGCCGACGCCGGCGCTGCGGGCGGTCTCGAACAGACTGCCGGCCGTGTCGCCGGGGTCCTGGTTGCCGGTGACGAGTTGGGCGAATTCGTCGACGAGGACGAGGACGGGTGTCTTGTCGCGGCGGTCCATCCGGGTGGCGAGGTAGTGGCGCAGGTCGAGCAGCAGCAGGTCGCCGATAACGGCCTGGGAGTCGTCGGCGGTGGACAGCGGGACGATGGTGACGTTGGCGTTCGGGTGGTCGAAGGACCACCCGTCTTCGTCGTCCAGCCACCGCTCGAGTGGGCGGAGGGCGACGAGTAGGGATTGGAGGGCGCGGCGGCCGGCGGTGGTGCCGGCCCGGTCGACGGCCTGGTTGACCATGGTGAGGTCGAACTGGTCGCGGACGTGGTCGCCGGGGCGGGTGAGCCGGTCGCGAAGGTCGTCGATGCCGGTGATGGGGGTGTGGTGCTGGACGGCTTGGAGAACGCCGCGGATCTCGTCGAGGTAGTACTGGTTGGCGCCGTCCGGGTCGGGCATGAGCCGCATCAGTTTCGACGTCACCTGCTCCGCCGTCCCGGCGAACAGGTTCCACGGCTGCCCGACGGCGGCGGTGCCGCCGTGGGTGCTGACAGCTTCGGCGAGCTGGTCGGCATCCCCGGGATCGCCTTTGGCGTCGAGGGCGAACACCGGCCACCCGTATTTGAGGGCACAGAGGATGAGCCCGTTGAGCAGGACGGTTTTGCCGCTGCCGGACTCGGCAATCACCAGTGCCCGCACCGCAGAGGCGGTGTCGGGCAGGACGATGTGGGTGCCGGTGCTGTCGACCCAGTCGCGGACGCGGCGGATGTCGCGGAACCGGTCGGCGAGCATCCGCACCGTGGTCCGGTTCACCAGCCCGAACGCCTGCCTGCTCCCCTCGACCGGTAGGGGCACGGTGATCGGGTCGGAGCGGGTGCTGCGAATATGTCCGGTACTCGGGTCGACGCGGACGCCGATCTTGAGGGCGGCGGTGTGGTCGGCGGCGCGTTTGCGGGCGGCTTCGATGCGCTCCTGCCGGATGACGTCGGATACCCGGCGGTTGCGGACGAGGTTCGCGAACCGGCGGCGCTGCATCGACCAGACCGTCGGCAGCAGCAGGATCCCGGAGAACAGGTTGGCGACCGCCCACGGGAGCAGCACCCACACCAGTTGCGCACCCCAGTCGTCGCGGGCGAAGAAGACAGCGGCGGCGCCCGACTGCACCCAGCCGGTCACGAGGACGATCTCGACGGTCAGGAGCGCGGCGACGAGGAGGATGCCGAGGGTGTTCGCCAGCCAGTGCCATTTCCAGACGACCCAGAACCGGGTCCGCGTCGCCACAGCCTCCCCCGTCAGCCGGCGGGCGAGTGCTGGTATCACGAGGGGCATGGCGAGAAGGACGAGTGTGGCGGCGAGGGCTGCTCCGAGGATGCGGGCGAGAGTGTCGCCGAAGGCGTCGCCGGTACCGGACTCCGTCCGCCCGCTCACCGCCCTGCCCCGTCCAGTGCATCCCAGCCGGGGAGCTCGACCATCTGCGGCTGAGGTTCGGGGACGCCCGCCCAGAGACGGTCATCGTCACCTTTCCAGCTGCCGCGGTTCTCGAACACCGGCAGTCCGATCAGCCGATCCCGTTCGGTGCGGAAGATGTACTTGTCGGCCTCCCGGTTGACGGTCCGGATCGCCTCCGCCGTGCCGAGGTAGACGATGCGGGAGAAGCCGTCGTGGGTGAGCCTTCGGGCATGGCTCTCGTGGATGAGCTTGTACCGCTCGAGCCGCTTCGCACTCAGCTCCACCTCCACCAGATCCCGGGCACTCCCCCGGGTGGCGACCCCGTCGCCCTGATGGTCCTGCAGACCGGACGGGCGCCGATCCCGCGCCCACCCGTACCCATGAAACAGGTACCGGGCCGAGACCGCGGCGACCGCGACCTCGTGCCGGGTCGTCGCCCGGAACAGCGACGGGGGCGCCTTCCCGATCCCTGCAGTGGTCGCCCACACGATCGACGCGTCCCGGAACGTCGGCCTCGTCCTCATCGCCCAGCCGAGCTCCACCATCCGCTCCACCCACTGGTTCGCACGCCGCACACTCACCGGAACCTCCGCCTGTGCGAGCCCTGCCAGGGCGTATCGGATCGCCTCGGTATCCGCCATCCGTACCACGTCCAGCCACGCCATCATCGCGTCATCACGTTCGGTCACTTGCACCATCATCGGTACCTCGCCTCGACGAAACCATCTCCACAACAGCCAGTCACCACTCCCACCGGCCAGCCCAGAAACGGATCCAGGTCAGCAGTCAGGAGGTAGTCAGTAGTAGTTCTTTTTCCCTGATCAGCCGCGGTCGCTTTACTTCCCGACCCCCCACTATTACCCGGAGCTTGCGTAGTGGTGAGAGTGGGGGGTCGGGAAGCGCACGCAGTGCGGCGACCGCGGCTGATCAGGGAAAAAGATGCCTTGCCCCTTCCTTTACCCCTTCCAACGTGGGGAATGGGTAAAAGAATAGGCACCCCGCATTTGGGGGCCAGCATTTGAGGTCCGCGTGTCACCGTTTCTAATCCAGCGGCGCAGTCGGTTTTCATGTCACGGCTCCTGTCCTCTTCAGTATTCGAGGGAGCGGCGGATGCGCTCCTCGGTCGCGCCGTCGGCCCGGTCGATGTCGGCGAGCAGCAGGTCGACGGCGATGCGGATGAGCGTGTTCTCGGTGATCCGCGTGCGCCCGGTTCCTTTGACCTTGTTGAGCCGGCGGGCATGCTCGGTGAGGGCGGTCAGCTGGTCGAGACGCAGTCGGGTCTCCTTCCGCTCGAACCTCAGGTAGGCGGGCTCTGACGGACGGCGCCGCTCGATTCGATCCTCGGCAGGAGGCTCGCCCGGGCTTTCGAGGTCGGCTTCCACACCACGAGTCGGCGACTCATCTGTGGCCGGAGTGGTCGCGTCGGCTGTGCTGATCGTATTGAGGAGGTCGGCGAGACTGGCCCTGGCCATCAGATAATCCTGTCGTGGTGAGCCCAGATGGAGGTCAGCTCGAGGGCGATGCTGCGGTAGTCGTCGACCGCCTTCTCCCTCTGCCGGGAGGGCGGATATTGAGTGATGACGAGCCCGGTCAGGGGTGCGTCGGAATGGATCTTGTACTTCCGGATCGGAGACCGGAACCGGGGCAGGTCCAGGCTGTCGAGGAGGGTCTCGGCGTCGGCCTGCAGTCCGGGCAGGCGGGGGTCGACCTTGCTCAGCAGCACCCGGAAGGGGATGGCGGCCGGTTCGACGAGGTTGCGGATTGTGCGGACCATCGGAGGGATGCAGAGTGCCTCCGTCTCGGTCGGGAGCACGACGAAATCCGCCGCCCGCAGCACGGCGCCGAGTACGGCTGTGTCGCTCAGGCTGCCGGGGGTGTCCACGAGGAGGACGTCGTAGGGCAGTTCTCGCATGCGCGCGAGGTTGTCCGGGTCGAGCTCTGCGGCGAAGTCGAACGGCAGAGACTCTCCTGCGGCGTCCGCCCACCAGGTCGTCGACCCCTGCGGGTCCACGTCCACCACCAGCACTCGCGAGTGCTCTGCGAGGACGGCGGCGAGGTTCATCGTCGTGGTCGTCTTGCCCGCCCCGCCCTTCTGGTTCGCCACTGCCACAATTCTCACGACACCGCCCCCACGGTGTGGGCGGACGATCGCAACTCTGGAAGTTCCGAAGTCGTCGCGGAGCGCATTCGCGTTGCTGTTCCTGTTTTGTTCATGCTGTTCTCTTCCTGTTAAAGGGACCAATATGTGGTCCCCTGAAAGTCGCTTTTCTGGTCCCCTGCGGGGCTAGAAACTTGCCCCCTGCGGGGACCAATAATTGGTCCCCTGCTCAGGCGGTTTCGGAACCGCGAATAGGTGCGGACTTCGGGAGTTCGGAAGTCTGGAAGTGTCGAGGTTCAGCTCGAACTCCGCCCGGTGCCCGTTGCCTCCGTAGCGGATCCGGCGGATGGCGCCGGCATCGACCAGTTCCCGGGTGGCGCGCTTCACCGCACGGAACGCCGCCTCGCTGCCATTGGCCGGCGCGAGGAACCCGAGGGCGATCGCCGAGGCCTCCCGCGACCCGAAGTAGCGGCGCGGCGGCTGACCCCCGGGATTGTCCGCATCGTCCCAGCACTCCACAGCCATATGGAAGAACAGACGGGCGGCAGTCGGTCCGAGCTTCAGCCGGGCGGCGACGAGGACGGCGTTCTTCGCCGCGTACAGTCCCACGATCAGAAACTCCAGGTCGGCCGAGGTACAGACTTCGACGGGTAGGGCTCGAGAGCGAACGCGCCCCATATGCCCGGCAGAACGCGTCTGGACCAAAGCGCGCGTCTTCTTGAGTTCCCGCGGGCGCGCAGTAAAATTGTCATCGATCGGGTCCCTCCACACAGGGTCGTGATCACAGCCCCGGGTCGCACCCCGGGGCTATTTCTTTGCTCCGCCTCTCAGGCGAAGACGGACGAGCTTGTACAGGTCTGGACGCTGCCCTCGACCCACGCGATCACCTCGGAGCGCTTGTACAGCACGGTGCGCGGGGTGGGCTTATAGAACCTCGGCCCCTTGCCTTGGTACCGCAGCTGCGCGAGTGCAGCGATCGACAATCCGGTCATCTCCTCGACAACTCCCGGCTGAATAAAGTCTTCGTTCATGATTTACCCCATTTCGGTAGGAAAACGCTTGTGATTGTGCCGAATTGGAAGAAACTATAAGCCTCGGTTAGATAGAAAACAAGACTGTATTGTGTCGGAATGGAAGATTTCGCGGCGCAGTCGAGCATTGGACATCGAATCCGAGCTCTCCGTAAAGCCCGCGGCATCAAATCCACTGCGGAGCTCGCCGCCCTGATCCCCGGGGGATCGCTCTCCGGCACAGTCCTGCGGAACATCGAAGCGGGCGCCAAGCAAGATCTGGCTGTCAGCGAACTCCTGAATATTGCGCGTGCCCTCGGGGTATCTCCGGTGCTGCTTCTAGCTCCCATGCGGAACCCTGATGCCAGACTTGATTTACCGAATCTCAGTGACGAGGTCGCCGCCATGACCGCGATCGAATTCGACGGATGGCTTTCAGGAGCGTTGGATAGCGCGCATCAATGGATGAGCGTCGACGATCAGAGCGAACGTAGCCAGCTACAGGCAATGCGTGAGCTCGAGCTACACGCTCGCGAACACGACCGACTGAGCCGGCTTATTGACCTGGCCGGCGATGCTGACCAATTGGACGCCGGAGCAACTGCTCCCGAGCTGGTCAATTCTTTGGCCAAGCGCAGAGATGACACTGCTAGCCAGATGCGGAGGCTCTCACAGTACCTCGAGAGCGCGGGATGGAACGTTGAGCGCTGGGCGTGAATTACAACCAATCTTTGGGAACGAACACTGGATGGTTGAAGCCGAAAGGCATCGGCGCGCACCGCCTCCCGCTTAAATCGACATGCGGTCGCGTCGCGGCTTCTACTCAAGTGCGATTGAGCGCGTTGAATCCCCGAACTGGCGATAGCCGACATTAGGTCACATAGAGGAGAATGATGGCTCTTCGGCCCAATCGCACTCTCAGCTGCGCTAGGGAACACGCAAAGGGGAATTTATGAGCTTGTTCGCAGGTCTCGGCCAAGGTGCCGCGGGAGAAAAAATCACAGAACCCGCGAGGCTTTTTAGGTCTCTGCCCAACAGACAAGCGCAATTCGTCGCCCCGCGAGACATACAGACCGAAGTTTGGAAGAAGTGGTATGGGCGGCGCGACGAGCCTGACCTCGTCTTGAAGATGAACACGGGTAGCGGCAAGACTGTTGTTGGTCTGATCATTTTGCTCAGTTCCTTGAACGAAAACGTGGGACCTGCCGTGTATCTAGTTCCAGACAAGCAGCTGCAGGATCAGGTTCTCAACACGGCAAAAGCACTGGACATATCGGTGACTACTGAGATTGACGATGCCAGTTTTCGCCGAGGCGAGAGCATTCTTGTCATCACCATGGCGAAGCTCGTGAACGGTCTATCGAAGTTCGGCGTTCGTGGCGCGACCACGCACCGGCGCGTTCCAATCGGCACGATCGTAATTGACGATGCGCACGCCAACATCCCGATAGTCGAGAGTCAATTTTCGATGATCATCAAGCGCACAAATCCCGCATACGCCCCGCTACTTCAATTGTTCAGCGACGACATTAAGAGCCAGTCGTTGTCGGACTGGACAGGCATCGTGACCAATGAAGGCTCGAGCGTGGTCGCGGTCCCATATTGGGCATGGATTGACAAACTCGATGCTGCGGGACAGATTCTTGTTTCGCAGGCAAGTGACGACAACAATCGATTCTCTTGGCCGCTCGTCAAAGCCAATCTTGGAATTTGCGACTTCGCCGTCTCTCCGAGCGAGATGGAAGTGGCGCTTTCTGCGCCTTACATGGAGGCGATCCCAAGCTTCGCCGATGCCAAGCGTCGCGTCTATATGACTGCGACCCTAGCGGATGACTCCGTGGTGGCCTCGAAGCTAGGCGCCGATCCATTGACAGTTATCAACCCGATCGCTCCCGAATACGCTTCGGACCTCGGAGACCGAATGATCCTAATGCCGATCGAGACGAGCTCAGCTGTCAAATCAAAGGACGTGAAAGAGATGGCGGTGCGGCTCGCCACGACACAGAACGTTGTCGTTTTGGTGCCGTCCAAGTTTCGAGCGCAAGAGTGGGCAACCTACACGCAGGAGATTCACGACAAGAACACGATCTTGGACTGTGTCGCGAGACTAAACCAAGGGCTGGTTGGCCTCGTCGTGATGGTGGCAAAGTATGACGGTCTCGATCTACCCGGGGACGCTTGCAGAGTTCTGATTATTGACGGCCTGCCGGAGCGCTACTCCCCTATAGAACGAGTGGAACTTTCCGCACTTGGCAGCAGCGACGTTATCCGAACGAACCAAATTCAGCGTGTGGAGCAGGGGATGGGACGTGGCATCCGTTCGGCCACTGACTATTCAGCTGTCATACTGCTCGACCCTCGACTCGTCGAACGTCTTTACACTGTGGCTGATCGGGCAGTACTTAGCCCCGGCACTCGCGCGCAGTTAGACCTTTCCGACACCTTGGCTGAAACGGCGCTAAAGGGTAAGGACATTTCCGTATTCGAGACAGCGATCAGAGATTTTCTTGATCGCGATCTTGCATGGACTCGGCCGGCTAAGAACGCAATTGATGCTCTGCCTTACCCAGAGCCACTAGCGGTGCCCGACCATACAGTCGCGGAACGCCTAGGGTTCGAAGCAGCCCTTCAACAACGGTACGTAGAAGCAGGAGAGGCAATTCTTGCTGTCGTAAACGGGGTGCCAGACACTCTGGAGCGCGGCTGGCTGAAGCAGCGTGCAGCTAGTTACCTCCACCATGTCGATCCGACCCGAGCGCGTGAGATTCAGCGCTCAGCCCTTATTGACAACAACTGGATATCCCGCCCACCCATGCAGATCAATGTCCAGCGGATCACCCTTGCACGTCAGCAATCGAACATGTCGATGACGCACATCGCCGACACCTACGCGAGTGCGAAATCCTTCGAGGTGAAGGTTGAGGCCCTTTTAGCCGATCTCACGCCGGTTCCGGTGGACGGAACACATAAGCAATTTGAAGCGGCGCTCAAGGAGCTTGGGCTTATTCTCGGGTTCGCATCGGCAAGACCCGATCATGACAATCGCGTTGGTCCGGACAATCTATGGGCCATCGGTGGAGACCATTATTTCGTGGTTGAGAGCAAGAGTGAAGCAACCGCTGCTCAGATTAGCCGCACCGATCTAGAGCAACTCACGCATTCGGCGGATTGGTTCGAGTCTGTTTACACAGAGGATCGCTTCACTCAAACTCCGATAATCATTCACCCATCGCGAACTCCCTTTTCAAACGCTGTCCCTCGCCAGGGAGCACGGGTTATGACCTTCGACAAGCTCGCGGGTCTCCGACAGGCCGCTCGCCAGTTCGTGCAGTCCATCGGTCAGGGCTCATGGCCACCTATCGAAGACTCAGTTAAAGCATCACTCACGCAGGAGAAGCTACTCGGCACTCAGATAGAAGATATGTGGACACAAGAAATCAACTAAAAGCAATCACGTTCAATATCAGTTGAGCGGTCAACCAGGTGATGTAAGTCAGTTTTGTCGGCATCACAAGGCTGCGCGACGGAAATGAAGCCAGCGATGTGCAGGTCAAGCGGCCGGTCGGCCCGAGGAGAATAGTTCAAATGCGCCTTACAAAAGTCAAGATCAGCGGTTTCGGGCGAATAGCAAAAGGTGCCATTGATCTAGTGCCGAGAGTGGTTGCTGTTGTCGGACCGAACGAGGCCGGAAAGTCGACCTTATTAGACGCTCTCTTTTATCTAACAGACCGCTCTACTACTCTCGCGCCGAATCGGCGATCTCGCACTTCTCGTCCTGACGACAACTCCACTGTCGTGTCGGGAATCTATGTGCTGGAGGACGACGAATCTCAATCGTTTTCCGACCTGGACCTTGAAACCCTCCCGAAAACAGTCACGGTCTCGCGTCATGCTGGAAACACGACCCGTTATATGACGATCGAACCTCCTATCGAACCATCAAGAGCTCGCGCTGGCGAGTTAGCTTCGGCATTCCAACGGGACGTGCACGCAAAATCGATTCCTCCGTTGCTGTTGAAGGAGGAGAACCCAATCGATGAAGAGGTTGTTGAACGAAGTAGGACTGCGCTTGAGCGGATCGAATCGCTCAGAACCGCGCTCACCGAAGCAGAAAAGTCGGATCGGCTTCGCGCTGAACTACCTGGCCTTCGGGACGATCTTTTCTCGTTAAAAGAAGACGCCGAAATCCTTCACGCCTCAGCTGAGTCGGTAGCTGCGCTCGAGGGGCTCCTCACCTGGATAGACGCTGAGGATCCCAGTATCGCTGTAAGGACCCGCCTGAATCTATTCGTCCCGACTGCGCTCCTCTTTTCGGAGAATGATCGGAATCTCCCTTCAACTTTTGCGGTAGATGATGACTCCCTCGCCAATGTGCCGCTATCGATTCAGAACCTCGCCGACATGGCGGGGTTAGATCTGAACCAACTCTGGACTGACCTCCAGAGCGGTGATCGGGCCGCTCATGGGACGAGCATCCGGCGTGCAAATAATCAACTGAAGACTAAGTTCAATGCGTCGTGGCGGCAGTCGAACCTTTCGGTCGCATTCGACCTTGTGGGAACGACTTTGCACGTCGAAGTGCTTCAAGACGAGGACCTTGTCACTCCGATTGACGAGAGGAGCGCGGGACTTCGTATGTACGTTGCACTTGCAGCCTTCCTCGAACGACGATCGCTTCAAGTCCCACCGATACTTCTCATAGACGAAGCGGAGAATCACCTTCACCTTGATGCGCAGGCAGACTTGGTTGCGTCATTCTCTCGGCAGTCACAAGTTGCGAAGGTCGTATACACAACGCATTCACCAGGTTGCCTGCCCGCCGATCTAGGGACGAGTGTCCGGGCCGTTCTTCCAAACCCCGCAAACGCGCAAGAAAGCACTTTGGAGAATAGTTTTTGGAGAAACGCAAGTGGATTTACCCCGCTCATGATCGCTATGGGAGCGGGAGCGTCTGCGTTCTCGGCAGCGCGATATGTAGTTCTTGCCGAAGGCGCAACCGAGATGTTGATCTTGCCCTCCCTGATCAGGGCAGCGACGGGACTCGTTGAACTTCCCTATCAAGTCGCACCAGGACTTTCCGAATCATCCCCGGAAGACTACGCAGGCCTCGACTTGGAAGGCGCGAGAGTCGCGTTTCTGGTTGACGGCGATTTGGGAGGCGCAAACCTTCGTGACTCCCTGCTGGCAGCAGGAATACCGGAGAAAAAGATTGCGACTCTCGGTGCCCTCACCCTCGAGCATCTCCTTAATGCCGAAACATATCGAAGCGCCTACACGCGGCTGTTTCGCGAATGGAATCCCACTGCCGCCATCTCAGAAGCTCCCAGTTTTGATGATTCAGACAAGTCGCCCCGTCCCCGTCAAATCGACGATTGGGCGAAATCCCATCGGGGGCTTATCGTCCCGGGTAAACGCGACTTCGCCAGCTACCTCGCTGAGCATGGGATGGCTGTTCCAAGTGACGAAGCAGTCGATGTATTGAAGACCCTTCACGCAACTTTGCTAAGCGCACTCAGCTTTCCCGCGGAAGATTAGGTAATGCAAGGAAATTCTCTTCGTACGCGTTTGCGGAACGCGTCGTTTTACTGCCACCTCGCGAGCATCTTGATCGAGTAGCCATCATTCAAGTTGGATTTGCCCACTTTTTGCCCACAATCGAGCTCAACCAGCTCGATCTGCAGTGATCTCGGAAACGCGATTTGAGTTGATTTGGTGCGGAATTTCGATGTACCCGCGGAATGCCCCGGACAATGAAGCGGACTTTTAATCCGCGGGTCGTCGGTTCGAGTCCGACGGGGCCCACCCTTCCGGATCCGCCTCTCGGCGCGGGTCCACCCGCATCCGCTGGGGCGGCACGACCGCTTCGATCGCCCCGACGAGCAT
>Ga0247808_10000288_pt1 | contig 26565 bp, 25 predicted proteins | sample UWRJL089202R1_FD_179914 | JGI IMG/M metagenome (GOLD analysis project Ga0247808, IMG submission 179914) | Plant litter microbial communities from Arlington Agricultural Research Station in Wisconsin, United States - UWRJ-L089-202R-1 | ecosystem: Environmental > Terrestrial > Plant litter >... | reverse complement strand
TCCGCCCACGGATCGGCCCTTTTCAGCAGGGCCGGCGCCGTGCGGATGTTGAAGGCTTTCGGCTCCAGCCCCGCCTTCACCTGACCCCAGGACAGAGGGAAGGCGATGCCGGCGCCGGGCCGCGCGCGCGGCGACCAAGGCGCGACGGCCGTCGCCATTCGCCCGTTGCGCAGATAGTCCAGGAAGATCTTTCCTCCCCGCGCCTTCTTGGCCAGCGTCGTCGTGAACCGGTCCGGCGCGTCCACCCGCACCGCCTCCGATACGGCCTTGGCGAAGGCCTTGTTCTGTTCCCAGCTGACCTTCGACTTCGCGTCCGTCCGGATCGCAACGACGACGTGCAGACCCTTGCCGCCGGTCGTCTTGACGAAGGGGTTCAGCCCGAGCGACTCCAGCTTCGCCTTCACCACCTTCGAGGCCGCGATGACGTCGCCGAAATCCAGGCCGACGTCCGGATCGAGGTCGAAGGTGATCTGGTCCGGTGTCTCGGGATCGCCCGGCGCGCAGCCCCAGGGATGCAGCTCCAGCCCGCCGGACTGGCCGATCGCGACCAGCCCCCCGACATCGACGACGCCGACATAGGGTTTGCGCTCATGCACGTCGATCAACTTCAGCCGGGGATTGGAGCCCGGCATGGCATGGCGCTGAAAAAAGGTCTCGCCGCCGATGCCTTCGGGCGCACGGATGATCGAGGTCGGCCGGTCCGCGACATGGGGCAGGATCCGCTCGGCCGCCAACTCGTAGTAGCGGACCAGATCGGCCTTGGTGATGGCGCCCTCGCCGTCATGGGCAGGCCACAGGATCCTGTCGGGGTTGGAGATGGTGACGCCGGACACGACCACCTTGCCGCCCTTGCCCGCCAGGGTCAGTTGCGGCGGCGGAGTCGTCTTCGGGCTCGGCTTCGGCCCCAGGCTCAGCTCGGCCGGCGCCTGCGGCATGGCGTCGACCTCGGGTGCGGTCTTGTCCTCGCGCAGCCCCTTGAAGGCCGCCTGCCGCAAGGATCCGGTATCGGTGTATCCGCCGTGTTCGATCTCGGCGACCAGCACGGGCTTGACCCAGTGGATGGTCATTCCTCCGGCCGATGACTTTCTCGGCGCCCCCTTGCCGACGAAGGGGCTGTGATCGGCCTCATTGGCCAGAAGCGCCGGCAGCAGGGTCTTCACCAGGGGCTGGGCATAGCCGGTGCCGACCCGGCCGAGGTGCCGCAGCCCCTTGCCAGCCTTCGCGTCCACATCCTGCACGCCCACGATCAGCGAGCGGAAACGGTCGCCTTCAGAGGTCCAGCCGCCGATGACCACCTCGTCCCGACCCCGGCATTTCGACTTGACCCAACTGGTAGAGCGCCCGGCCTGATAGGGGGCGTCCAGCTGTTTGGAGATCACCCCTTCGAGATCCATCCGACAGGCGCTCTCCAGCACCGCCTTGCCGCTGGAAGCGAAGTGGTCGACGTAACGGACGCGCTTCGCCGCCGCCTTGGGGATTCGGTCCAGATACGCCTGCAGCCGCGCCTTGCGATGCGACAGCGGCAGCTTGCGCAGGTCCTCGTCGCCCTCGAACAGCAGGTCGAAGGCGAAATAGACCAGATCGCCCGTCTGTCCGTCAGAGATCGCGGCCTGCAGAGCCGAGAAGTCCGGGTTGTGATCCTCGGCCAGGGCGCACAGCTCGCCGTCGATCACGGCGTCCGGCCACCGGGCGGCGTCGGCCGCATGCTCGGGGAACTTCGCCGACCAATCCAGGCCCTTGCGGGTACGCAGGGTGGCGCGACCGCCGCCGACGCCGATCTGCAGACGATAGCCATCGAACTTGATCTCATGGGCCCAGCCGGCGCCGGCGGGGGGATAGTCGCCGATCTTGCACAGCTGGATGGGCACGAAGGCGTGCGGCGCGGCGGCCTTGCTGGCCTGGGCCTTCGTCGGTTGAGGCTTGGGCGGGGGCTTGCGTCCCGTCGTTTTCGAAGACGTCCATTCCTTCTTGCCATCAGCGATTTCCGCCATCGTCCGTCCACTGACGATCGAGGCGTCGATCTCCATATTGGCGTCGCCTTCGCCGTCGACGGTGAAGTCGTCGATCTCCTTGATCAGCAGCCAGTTGTTGCGCTTGGACGGCTTGCCGCGGTCGGATCGCAGCCGGATCAAGGCCCACTTCCCCTGCAACCGTTCGCCGTGCAGGATCATCTTGATCTGCCCCTTGGCGAAGGCGGCGTCGAGGTCCGGTTCCTGCGGCTCCCACGTGCCCGTGTCCCACATCTGCACCGTGCCCGCGCCATAGTTGCCGGGGGGAATGGTCCCTTCGAAGTCGCCATAGTCCAGCGGGTGGTCCTCGACCTCGACCGCCAGCCGCTTGACCGTGTGATCCCTGGACGGCGCCTTGGTCACGGCCCAGGATTTCAGAACCCCGTCGACCTCGATGCGAAAGTCGTAATGTAGCCGCGTCGCCGCATGGCGCTGGATCAGAAAGCGCAGCGGGGCCTGACCCTTGCGCGGCGTCTTCCTGCCCTTCGGTTCGGGCGTCTCGCCGAAATTCCGTTTGGCCTGATAAGTGTCCAGTTCGCCGCGCATCGCCATCATCGCCGCCGTGAAGCGCCGCCGTTCGCGGCGCGGCGACTCAACGCCGGTGTGCGCCGCGCGATCCCGCCCCGCCTATCGCGACGCCTCCCGCTGATAGACGACCTTGCCGTCGACCACGGTCAGCACCGCGTGACCCTTGGGAATATCGGCGGCCGGGACCGTCATCAGGTCGATGTCGAAGGCGGTGAAGTCCGCCCGCTTGCCGACCTCGATTGTGCCCAGTTCGCTCTCACGGAAGCTTGCGTAGGCCGGCCACAGGGTGAACATCTTCAGCGCCGTCTCGCGCGAGACGGCTTCCTCCGGATGCCACTCCGGCCCTTGAAATCCTTCCAGATCACGACGTGCGACGGCGGCGTAAAACTCGATCAGGGGATCGCCGCGCTCGACCGGCGCATCCGAGCCGCCGACGACGATGACGCCGCGATCGACCAGGCTCTTCCATGCATAGGCGCCGTTCAGCCGGTCCTCTCCCAGACGGGCGGGCGCGAAGTGGAAGTCGCCGATGGCGTGGCTGGGTTGCATCGAGGCGATGATCGGCAGGTCGTGGAAGGCCGGATAGTCGGATGGCCGCAAGATCTGGGCATGCTCGATCCGCCAGCGAACGTCTTCGCCGCCCTTCCAGTTCGCACGGGGCACGGTCGCCATGGCCTTGCCGTACCAGTCGATGACCGAGCCGTTGCCCCGGTCGCCGATGGCGTGGGTCGCGACCTGGATCCCGGCCCGCAGCGCGGCCTCGTAGATCGGCAGGATTTCCGCTTCGGTCGTCTGCATCAGGCCGCGTGTCTCAGGCGCGTCGGCGTAGGGATCGTACAGCGCCGCGCCGCGCGACCCCAGGGCGCCGTCCGCGTAGAGCTTGACCGCCCGGGTGATGATCCGGCCATCCGCGACGCTGCGCGGACCCGATGCGAACAGGGCTTTCGCGCCGTCCGGCGTGACGCTGTTGTAGATCCTCAGGGGCGCCTCGCCGGCTTCGGCCATGGCCTCCAGAACCGGGATATCCCGCCACGGCGCGCTCATGAAGTGGACGCCGGTCCAGCCATAGGCGGCTTCGACCCGAAACCCGGCCTGATAGGCGGCGCGGGTCGTGGACGGGTCGGCCTGCGGCATCAGGCGGCCGATCAGGGATTGGGCCGCATCCACGAAGAAGCCGGTCGGTTGGCCCGAGGCGTCCTTGCGAATTTCACCCCCTTCCGGAGCGACGGTTTCGCCGGTGATCCCGGCCGCCTTCAGGGCCGGAGTGGAGACGGTGGTCGCGTGGCCGTCGGCGCGCGACAGAAGGACGACCCGGCCCGGAGCGGCGGCGTCGAGATCGGCGGCTGTCAGGAAGCGTGAGCCGTTTGCGGATTCCGGCCAGCGGGTCTCGATCCAGCCCCGACCCACGATGACGCCTTCCGGATGAGCCTGCGCCCACGCGGTGAGCCGGGCCATGGCGTCGACGACGGAGGTCGAGCCCTCGAGGTTCAGTGTCAGCTCCCGCCAGCCGATGCCGTCGAGGTGGGCGTGGCCGTCGGTGAAGCCCGGAAACAGGGTCGCGCCCTTCAGGTCGATGATTGCAACGTCTGGTGTGGAAGTCGCCGCTACGGGGCCGACGTAATCGATGCGGCCATTTCGAATGACGACCATCTCGGCCGGGGCGGCGCCCGTGACGCCGGTATGGATCGTCCCGCCCCGGATGATCAGGTCCTGTGCGCTCGCGGTCGAGGCGACCCCCGCCAGCAGCAGGGCGAGGACGGTGGACGGGGTTTTCATGACGGGCTCCGGTTCGGACTCAGGGATCGCCCCGACCTCTCCACTTCGTCAAGGGCGAGCTGCGGAAATGCGACGCTTGGCGAGGGCGGCGGTGCGCCCATATGGGCGGGATGAAACTTTTCACCATCGGATATGAAGGCGCGACACAGGCCGACGTCATCGGTCGGCTGAAGGCGGCGGGGGTCGAGACCCTGGTCGATGTTCGCGCCGTCGCGGCCTCGCGCAGGGCCGGCTTCTCCAAGACCATCCTCGGCGAAAGCCTGAAGGCGGAGGGGGTCGACTACCTGCACCTGCGGGCGCTGGGAACGCCCAAGGCGGGGCGCGACGCGGCGCGGAAGGGGCATGTGCATGAGATGCGGGCCATCTTCGCCGAGCACATGGCCGAGCCCGCCTCCCAGCTTCAGCTGCAGCAGCTAAAGATACTGGCCGGGGAGAAGCGCGTGGCCATGCTCTGCTTCGAGGCTGACCACGCCGGATGCCACCGGGCCGTCCTCGCAGAGCAATTGGCCCGCGAGGACGGCTTCGAGGTGGTGAACCTCTAGCCCTTCGGCGCGCCAACCAGAGCGTCAACCGAGGTCGCCGTCACCGGGTGATAACCCGGACGCGCGAGGGCGTAGATGCGGGTGGCGATCGGCCGGCCCCAGTCGCCCTCGGCCCACAGGCTGGTGAACAACGGCAGGACGAATTTGCGCCGACCCATGGAGGTCAGGAAGGTCTGCAGCTTGGGCACGGCCGGCTCGTAGCGGTGGGCGATGGCCAGCTGCAGCCAGCCGAAGACCACTTCGGCATTGCCCTCGGCCTTCAGGTTCAGCGTCTTCTCCAGATCGGCCAGCTGCTGGTTGGTCAGCCAGTCAGCGCCGTCGCGCAGGCCCGCCGGGCGCCACTGCAGGAAACGTTGCCGCTGCTGGGTGTTCCAGCCGCTCCATGGGATGGCCGAGGCCGGGCCGCGATCGGCGAAGAAGGCCTTGGCCGCGTTATCTACGGCGACGAAGGCGTCGGAGGTCGGGGCGACCGCGCTGGATGGCAGGCCCGGCTGATAGATCCATGCGTCCAGCTGCAAGCGGCTTTCCAGAGCGGCGTCGCCCTTGATCAGATTGGCGCGGATGTCCTGCAGGAACAGTTCGGTGGTCATCGGTCGGAAGGCGTTGCGCTCGAAATACCCTTTCAGCCAGGCGTCGAACCGCTCGCGACCGACGGTGCGTTCGATCGTCTCAAGCAGGGCCGCGCCCTTCTCATAGGCGATGTCGGTCATGCCCTCGTCCGGATCGCGGCCGGTCAGGTCGAGGTGCAGCCGAGTGTCGGCCGCCGGCAGGGTCTTCAACTGCTCCTGCAGCGAATCCCAGCCCAGAACGCGCTCCTGCTGGGCGCGGGCGTTGCCATAGACCGCCTCCATGATCCGGTTCTGGAAATAGGTGGTGAAGCCCTCGTTGAGCCAGAAGTCGGCCCAGGTCGCGTTGGTCACCAGATTGCCGGACCAGCTGTGCGCCAGTTCGTGGGCGACCAGGCTGACCAGCGACTTGTCGCCGGCGACCACGGTGGGGGTGGCGAAGGTCAGGCGAGGGTTCTCCATTCCGCCGAACGGGAAGGAGGGCGGCAGGATCAGCAGGTCGTAGCGGCCCCAACGGTAGGGGCCGTAGAGGGCCTCGGCCGCATCGACCATCTGGCCCATTTCGGCGAACTCGGCCTTGGCGGCCTCAAGCTTGCTCGGCTCGGTCCAGACGCCGGTCCGCGTGCCGTCGGCGGCAAAGGCGAGGTCTCCGACCGCCAGCGCTATCAGATAGGGCGGCACCGGGTTGGTCATGCGGAAGCGGTAGCTGTGGGTCCCGTTGGAGCCAGTCTCGCCCTCGGGCGTCAGCATCTCGGCGCTCATCACGGCCTTCAGCGTGTCGGGCACGGTGATCTTCGCGGAATAGGTCTGGCGGATGCCCGGGCTGTCCTGCGTCGGCACCCAGGTGCGGGTCAGGATCGCCTGGCCCTGGCTGAACAGGAAGGGCAGCTTGCCGCCCGCCGTCTGGGCCGGGGTCAGCCACTGCAGGGCCGCCGCGTCCGGGCGGGTCGAATAGTCGATCGAGATCTTCAGTGTCTCGCCGGCGTTGAAGGCCGGGAGGGTGACGGTCAGGGGCTGGCCAAGGATCGGATCGGCAGCGCCCACCTGATACTGAAGCGGACCGTTGGGACCGCGCACGGCCTTGATGTCGAGATTGCGGGTGTCGAGGATGATCTGGGTCGCGCCCGGCTCGGCCGTCACGTCCAGGGTCGCCGTGCCCGACAGGGTCTTCGCATTGAAGTCCGCCGTCAGATCGAGATCGACGTGTTTGACCCGCGCGATCTGCGGCTGGGCGTAGGAGTGGACATCCTTCGCATAGACGACCGGCGCGGTCGCCGAGGCCGGAAGAGGCGGCATGTCCGACTTGACCTCCGTCTGCTGATTGCAGCCCGCCAGGGTCGCGGCGACGGCTGCGGCCAGGATCAGGCCGGACAGGGTGCGGGTCATATGACGCTCCATTGCTTTACAGCGTGGGAGACAGCCCCCAACCGCGGCAAAGATCAAGAGGGCGTCAGGTTGCGACCGCTTCCGCCCCGTTTCGGGCGACGAAGAGTCGACCGCGCTCGGCGAACAATACGGCGATCAGGGCGATCAGGCCGCAGGTGGTGAAGCCGATGGTCATCGGGATCACCGTGCCGTTGAACTGCTGGCCGATCGCGAACCCGGCCAGCGAACCCAGAACGGTGGAGATGCAGCCCTGGGCCGAAGAGGCGGTGCCCGCGATATGGCCCATCGGCTCCATGGCCATGGAGCCGAAATTCCCGGCGATCAGGCCGAAGCAGAACATGGTCAGGGTCTGCAGGATGGCGAAGGTCCAGATCGATTCATGGCCGCTGATCGTCACGACCGCATGGGCGGCGGCGATGGTGATGAAGCCCAGCAGGGCCGCGTGGCTGATCAACCGCGAGCCCAGCCGCTGGACGAGGGCAGCGTTGACGATCGAGGCCACGGCGATGCCCCCGGCGATCAGGGCGAAGATGGTGGTGAACAGGGCCGGCGCCTGGAAGACGTCGTAGAAGATCTGCTGCGCCGAGTTGATGAAACCGAACAAGGCCCCCGTGATCGCCGTCATGGCCAGGGTGTAGCCAATGGACTGGCGATTGGTCAGGGCTTCACGAAAGGCGAGCGCGATGCGCTTCGCCTGGATCGGCAGCCGGTCTTCCGGATGCAGGGTCTCGGGCAGGCGGATCAGGGTCCAGATCATCAGGCCTACGCCGATCAGGCCCAGCACGTCGAAGATCGCGCGCCACGGGGCGACCAGCAGGATCAACTGGCCCAGCGACGGGGCGATGATCGGCACGCCGAGGAAGACGAGGAAGCTCAGCGACATCACCCGCGCCATGGTCCGGCCGCTGTAACGATCGCGCACGATGGACACCGCCAGCACGCGGGTGGCCGCCGATCCCATGCCCTGGCCGACGCGGGCCATGATCAGGGTCTCGAAGGTCGGCGCCAAGGCCGCCAGCAGGCTGAAAAACACGTAGATCGCCACGCCGATCAGCAGGATCCGCTTGCGTCCGAACCGGTCGGCCAGCGGGCCGTAGACGATCTGGGCCGCGCCGAAGCCCAGCAGATAGGCGGTGACCACCCACTGGCGGCTGTTCTCCGATACGATGCCCAGCGCGGCGCCGATGTCGGGCAAGGCGGGCAACATGGAGTCGATCGCCAGCGCGTTCAGCGCCATCATCAGGGCGATCATGCAGACGAATTCGGGGAATCCGGGGCCCTTGGTCACTGGGTCGGCGGTGTTGACGGTCATGCGCGCCCAGATGCGCCCGCAGGCGTCTCGCCGCAACCAGAGCCGTCAGAAACTGCTGCGATGCAGCAAAAATATCGGCGCGCGTTCAGGCGCGCCCTTCGGGGGCGGCGTTGTCCGCAGCCGTGTCCCGGGTCGGCAGGGACAGGCCCATCTGGACGAGGTCCGACAGGCTTTCAGCCTCCATCTTGGACATGACGTTGGCGCGGAAGACCTCGACGGTCCGGGGGCTGATTGTCAGGTCCTGGGCGATCTGTTTGTTGGACTGGCCCTGGATCAGGGCGTCGAACACCTGACGTTCGCGCGGCGTCAGGCGCTCCAGCCGGCCAGTGATCCGGGCCATGCGCTGGCGGTCCGCGCTGACCGTGTCCAGCCGGCGCAGACAGCCGCGGACCGTCTCGATCAGTCGGTTGGGGTCGAAGGGCTTTTCGATGAAGTCCACGACGCCGGCTTTCATCAGTTCGACGGCCGACGGCACGTCGCCATGACCGGTGATGACGATGACGGGCCAGGCGTCGCCGCGCAGGGCCGAAAGCCGGCGAATGACCTCGGCCCCGTCCATATCGGCCATCCGCAAGTCGGTGACGACGCAGGCGACCGGATCGTCCGGGGCCTGGCTGAAGAACTCCGCGCCGCTGGCGAAGCCCCGCGCGCGCATGCCTTCCTTGCGCAACAACAGCACAAGCGAGTCCCGCACGGCGAAATCGTCGTCGATCACGAATATCGATGGCGTCATCGACACGAACTCCTGCACGTCCTTCGCACCTGCGAAAGACGAGCCAAAACCGGGGCGGGTATCCGCTGCGGCCCGCCTAACTGGTTACTTGCCCGGAATAGTCCAGTGTTGTGAGCGCGTTGCTAAGGGGTGGTCAATGGCAAAGAACAAGTTGTCGCCACATTGTGACGATCGCCGACCGATGTTTTTATTGAACATTATCGTTGTTCACCTTCTCGTCAGGGTGGTGACGAATTCTTTGGTAAACAAGTGTGACAATGTTCGAATCCTGCTCACTCCGGGCGTGAGCGTGCGACCACGGACCGAAGACCGGCCAGCAATGCAGCCGAGGTTTCCCCCTCGACGCAGCCATCCGCGAGGATCAGGCGCAGGGCGCGAACGTGAACATCGACCGAGGGCCAGGTCCAGGCGCAGCTGGTCATCATCAGATCAGTGATCTCGCAAAGACTATAGGCGGCGCCATAGAGGGGGCCCGTGTCGAAGAAGCCGGCCATGTCCAGCAACGCGGCGGCCATCTCGTAGATTTTGGCGTGCGCGCCGTCGTCACGCGTGCGACAGGCCATCTCCAGATCGGCGAGCGCCGTTGCCACGGCCAGCATCCCGGCTTCGCGGTGCCCCTCCACGGCGGCGTCGGCGCGCCGCACAGCATCCTCGATCGAGCGCCCTCCCGGCTGGGACATCTGTTTGGACAGGTTGCTCTTGTATTTGAACGTCCGCGCTTCGGTCACAACGCCACTCGCATAGGCTTGATGAGCATGTCGATGTCGGATTGGTCCATGTTGGCCTCGACAGCGGCGCCGACATGGGTGGACAGGTCTCCCGCGCGACGACCCGGCATGTCCAGCGGCGGGCCGAAATTCCGCACGCGGCGGTCCGGGCCCATATAGGTGTCGCACTGGACGAACTCGCGCTCGTCCGACGCCAGCCAGATGACCCGTTGCAGCAGGACTGCGGGCGTCAGCGGTTTGGCGACCACGAAACTGGCGCCGCAATCACGGCTCTTCTGGATCTTCGACCGGGCGGCGTGGCCGGTCAGCATGATGACCGGGGTCAGGCAGGTGGGACGGGGCGTCTCGCGCCGCAGCCAGCGGACGAAATCGTAGCCATCCATGTCCGGCATCGCGCAATCGACCAGAATCAGGTCGATCATCCGCTGTTTGATGATGTCGGTCGCGGCGGCGGCGGAGGCGCATTTGATCTGTTCGCGCACGCCGAAACCCTGGACGACCGAGCTCAGGATATCGAGGGCCTGGGGATTGTCGTCGATCAGCAGCACCGTCGATTGCTCGAGGTTGACGCGATCGCTCTGCTTCGGGGGACGGCTCATCGGATCAGAACAGCATCAGGTCGCCGGCGTCGGCGATCGGGGCGGCGACGGCCGACGGGGCGAGCACCGCCGAGCGCAGGCGGTTGGCCAGATCGGCCAGAGGGATTACCGTCAGGGCGTCCTCGACCGGTTCGCCGTTCGAAAGGGCGAGCGACAAGGCGCGCATGGCGTCCAGCCTCTGGGTGAGGACGTCGATGGCCTGGGCGTCGCGCAGGGCGCGGGTGCGGTCCTCTGGCGCGCACTGGCGGACATGGTCCGAGACCATGTTGGACAGGCCCTCGATCCCCTGACCGATATCGGCCAGTTCGGTGGCATAGGCGGCGAACATCGCCTCGGCCCGCGGGCGATCCATCAGAACAGCTCCAGTGCGCCGGCGTCGACAGCTTCGACGGGCCGGGGGCGGGCCGCGACGGCTGGCAGGGCCTGATCGGTGACCGCCCGTTGCAGGGCACGACCGGTGGACGGCCAGTACTGGACCCGGCGTCCGCCTGATCCCCTCAGGCTGCCGCCGACGACGGCGATGCCTTCGTCGCGCAGGAAGCGTTCGGCGAAATCGGCGTTTGCAACCCCGACATCTTTCAGCGAGTCAAACATCCGTCCGCCGCCGAACAGCTTGGCCTCGAGGCTCTCGCGCCGCGCTCCGGCCTTCAGCACGTCGTTGATCAGGATTTCCATCGCATAGGCGCCGTAGCGACGACCCGCATCGGTTCCGGAACCCGCGCCCTCGGGCAACAGGAAGTGGTTCATGCCACCCACGCCCGTCACGGGATCGCGCAGGCACATGGCCACGCAGCTGCCTAGGATGGTGGTCAGCATCACGTCCGGATCGGAGGTGACATAGTGTTCGCCCTGGCCGACGTGGACCCGGACGGAGGCGGCGGGGGCCGGAGGTTCGGACGAGGCCATCAGGTCAACACCCCGAACACGCCTTCGACCTTCTCCTTGAGCTGGGCCACGGTGAAGGGTTTCACCAGATAGTTGTTCACCCCGAACTGGACCGCGCGCTGAACCAGTTCCTTGTCGGCGCGGCCGGTCAGCATGATGAAGGCGGCGCCTTGCGTCGGTGGGTGAGCCCGGACGGCGCGCAGCAGGCCGAGGCCGTCCAGCTTGGGCATGTTGAAGTCCGAGATGACCAGATGGGCGGGCTTGGTGATCATCTCGCGCAGGCCCGCCTCGCCGTCCGAGGCTTCGCGGAATTCGCGGAAGCCGATCTGCTGCAGGCTGGTCCGGATCAGGGCGCGCATCGACATCTGGTCGTCGACGATGAGGGTGTGGATTGCGGAAGCGGCGGGCATGGTCGTCCTTCAGGCAACAGTGTCGGATGCGCGCGTCGGGAGTGCGCACAGATCGAGGATGGCGTTGGAGAGGCGGGAAAGGGGTAGCTGGCGTTCGACGGCGCCGATCTCGAAGGCCACGCGCGGCATGCCGTAGACGACGCAGCTGGCTTCGTCCTGACCCAGGGTGTGGGCGCCGGCGTTGCGCATTTCCAGCAGGCCCTGGGCTCCGTCGCGGCCCATGCCGGTCAGGATGACGCCCGTCATCGGGCGGCGCAGCCGTGCCACCGAGCGGAACAGGACGTCGACGGACGGGCGGTGGCCGCTGACCGTCTCACCCCGCACCAGACGGCAGCGCGGCGTGACGCCGGACACCTCCAGATGGGCCTCGCCGCCGGGGGCGATATAGATGTGCCCAGGGATCAGGGGCGCGCCATCGATGGCCTCGGTGACCGTCGCGGCCGAGGCCTTGTCCAGACGGGCGGCGAAACTGCCGGTGAAGGTCGCCGGCATATGCTGGGTTACGACCGTGGCCGGGCAGTCGGCGGGGAAGTTCGACAGGATGGTCAGCAGGGCTTCGACGCCGCCGGTGGAGGCTCCGATGGCGAGGATGTGGTCCTTCGCCGCCCGATAATCGGGACGCAGCCGAGGCGCCTCAGCGGGCGCCCGGGCTCGAACACGCGAGCGGGCGGCGGTCTTCACCTTCAACGTCAGGTCTGCGAAGGCCTCCATGGCCGTCACGCCGGCGGACGGCTTCCCGACCGCGTCGACCGCGCCCATCTCCAGCGCGGCCAGGGTGATCTCGGCGCCGGCCTGGGTCAGGGTCGAGACCATGACGACCGGCATGGGCCGAAGTCGCATGATCTTCTCGAGGAATTCCAGCCCGTTCATATTGGGCATCTCGACGTCCAGGGTGATGACGTCGGGGTTCAGCTCCTTGATCAGGGCGCGCGCTTCCAGGGGATCGGCGGCCGAGCCCACGACCTCGATCTCGGGATCGCGGCGCAGGGCGGCCGCGATCAACCCGCGCATCGTCGGAGAATCGTCGACGATCAGGACGCGGACGGTGGACTGGGCGGGAGCCGTCATGCGCCCAGCCTGTATGTCGTCAGGCCGCTGGTGCGCAGTTGCGCGCTCGCCGGGCCGCTGACCCGTTCGGAATGGCCGATGTAGAGGGTGGCGTCGGGCGCCATCAGCGGGGTGAACCGCTTCCAGATCCGTTCCTGGGTCGCATCGTCGAAATAGATCACGACGTTGCGGCAGAAGATAACGTCGAACTTGCCGCGCATCGGCCAGTCGCCGATCAGGTTCAGTTCGCGGAACGACACCAGCTGGCGCAGGGCGGTGTTGGCCGACAGACGGTCTCGACCGTGCGCCGGCGCCTTCTCGAAGAAACGGTGGCGCAGCATCGGCGGCGCGGCGTCCAGCGCTTCCTCGGAATAGATCCCGGCCACCCCCTCGGCGACCATGTTGGGATCGATGTCCGAGGCCAGGATGCGGACGTCCAGTTCGTTGGCCTCGGGCAGGGCGGCCAGAACCGTCATGGCCATGGAATAGGGCTCCTGCCCGTTCGAGCAGGCGGCGGACCACAGGCGCACCCGGCCGCCCCGACGCGCCCGTTCGGCCAGCACCGGCATGACCTCGTCGCGCAGGTGGTCGAAATGGTGGGGCTCGCGGAAGAAGCGGGTGACGTTGGTCGTCAGGGCCGCCGTCATGGCCTGGCGTTCGTCGACCCCGTTCACCCCCTGCACCAGGGCGCAATAGTCGCGGAAGCTCTGCAGGCCCAGGACGCGCAGCCGCTTGGCCAGTCGGGAATAGACCAGCGCCGCCTTGCCCTCGTTCAGGGCGATGCCGGCGTGGCTGTGCAGGATCTGGGCGATGTGACGGAAATCCTCCGCCGTGAAGACGAACTCGCCCTCGACCAGCGGCTCGCGCCCGGCGCCCCTGCTGGACAGGGTGGTCATGCGGCCTCGGCTTCCGTCTCGGGGATGATGTGCTCGAGTTCGATGAGGCTGATCATCCGGCCGTCGATGGCGAAGATACCCTTCACGAAACTCTTCACGTGGTCGCTGGCGATGTCCGGGGTTGGCTGCATCGCCTCGTCGGTCAGCTGGATAATGTCGGACACGGCGTCGACCAGCAGGCCGACCATCCGGCCGCCGATATGAGCCACCATGATGACGTGACGAGCCGTGGGCTCGGAAGTGCGCAGGCCGAACCGGGCGCCCAGATCGATGATCGGCAGGACGGCGCCGCGCAGGTTGATCACGCCCTTCATGAAACCAGGCGCGCGGGGCAGGGGCGTTGCCGGGGTCCAGCCGCGGATTTCGCGCACAGACATGATGTCCACGCAGAACTCCTGCTCGCCGATGCGGAAGGCGATCAGTTCACGGTGGGCGCCGTTGGCCGGCGTTGGGGCAAAGGTCTCGGTCATGATCAGCTCGCGAGTTTGAAGTCGGGGCGGGACGGTTCGGACCTCGTCAGATCCGGTCTGGCCTTGCGGCGGGCGTTGGCGACGATGGCGTCCACGTCCAGGATCAGGGCGACCCGGCCATCGCCCAGGATGGTCGCGGCGGCGACGCCCTCGACCTGCTGGTAGTTGGTCTCGAGGCTCTTGATGACGACCTGGCGCTGGCCCTGGATGGCGTCGAACAGAAGGGCGGCGCGGGCGCCGGCCTCGGTCTCTATGACCACGGCCACGCCAGAGGCGGGCGGGACCGGCGTGTCGCGGAAGCCCATGACCATGGCCACGTCGATCAGGGGAACGAACTCGTCGCGGAAGCGGATCACGGCGTCATGGCCCCCGACATGGTGAATGTCCTGAACCCTGGGAGTCAGGCTCTCGACGATCGCGGTCAGGGGCGCGACCAGGGTCTGTTCGGCGGCGGTCACGACCATGCCGTCCAGCACGGCCAGCGTCAGGGGCAGGCTGAGGGTGAAGGTCGAACCCTTGCCCGGCGTCGAGGCGATCGAGATCCGACCGCCCAGGGCCTGGATCGAACGGCGGACCACGTCCATGCCCACGCCTCGCCCCGAGACGTCTGTGATCGTCTCGGCGGTCGAGAAGCCAGGCAGGAAGATCAGGTTGTCGATCTCGTCGTCGGTCAGAACCGCATCTTCGGGGATCAGGCCGCGCGAGACGGCGATGCCCTTGACCCGTTCACGGTTGATGCCGCGTCCGTCATCCGAGATTTCGATGACGATCCGGCCCGACCGGTGAAGCGCGACCAGACGAACGGCGCCCTCGGCGGGTTTGCCGGCGGCGACGCGGTCGTCGGGGCTTTCCAGTCCGTGGTCGATGGCGTTGCGCAGCATGTGGGTGATGGGCTCGGCCAGGCGTTCGACCACGGTCTTGTCGACCTCGGTGTCCTCGCCCGCAGTGACCAGACGGACGCGTTTGCCAGTCATCTCGCCGACCTCGCGGACCAGACGCGGCATGCGCTGGAACACCGATTTCACGGGCTGGGCCCGGATGGCCATGACGCTGTCCTGGATCTCGCGCGTCAGCAGCTCGAGATCCTCAAGCCCGACCGAGATGCCCGACGACCGCGCCAGACCGCTCTCGATCACGCGCTGGGCCAGCATGGCCTGCTGGATGACCAGCTCTCCGACGACATTGATCAGGCGATCGACGCGGTCGAGATCGACCCGGATCGTGACGGCCGGAGCCGGTTGAGCCGGGGCGGGCGCCGAGGGGGCGACTGTGGCAGGCGCGGGCGATGGCGCTGCGGCGACCGGCGTGGGCGCCGGAGCCAGTACCGGCGTGGGGGCGATGACGGCGGGAGCTGGAGCAGGCACGACGACCTCCGCTTGGGCGCGGGCCAGCAGGGCGGCGACGTCGAAATCGTCGGCCGGAGCTGAAGCAGAAGCTGTCCCGGTCTCCACGGCGCCGAGGGGACGGACCGACAGGTCACAGTCGCTCTCGACGAAGTCGAACACGTCGCGGATCGCGGCCTCGCCGGCATCCGTCTCGATCGCGACGGTCCAGGACAGATAGCCCTCTTCGGCGACCAGTTGATCCAGATCGGGCAGGGCGGAGATGTCGAGGCTGACGCTCATCGGCCCCAGTCGGCCCAGTTCACGCAGCAGCAGGCCCGTCTCGTTGGCGTGCGCGTACATGCGGCTGTGGGGACGGAAGACGACGGTCCAGGCGGTTGCGGTCGGTGTCGGCGCCGGAGCCTCGTCGGGGATGTCCAGGGCGGCGAAGTCAAAGGCGACGGGGCGGAAGCCAAACTCGTCCTCCTCGACCACGGCCACCGCTTCGGGCGCGACCTCGGCGGCGGAGACGCCGGCCTCGCCGTGGGTCAGCATTTCAAGTTCCGCGACCAGGGCGGCGGAGCGGGCCTCGTCGACGGGCGCGGCCTGCCCGCGCGCGGCGGCGATATGGTCGGCCAGCACGTCGGAGGCGCGCAGCAGGGTCTTGACCGTGACGTCGTCGCAGGGTTTGCGGCCCGACCGGATTTCGTCGAGCAGGGTCTCGAACACGTGGGCGAAGCGGACCAGGGCGTCCAGCCCGAAGGCGCCGGCCCCGCCCTTGACCGAGTGGACCGCCCGGAAGACGGCGTTGACGGTCTCGTCGTCCGCGGCGCCCGACTCGATAGCCAGCAGACCCGCTTCCAGGTCGCCGAGCAGTTCGTCGCACTCCTGGAAGAAGGTGACCTTGATGGCTTCGAAGGGATCCACGGCGTCATTCATCGGATCAGGCCGCCACGCGCCGGACGGCGTCGACCAGCTTGACCGGGTCGAAAGGCTTGACGATCCAGCCGGTGGCGCCGGCGTCGCGGGCGCGCTGCTTCTTGGCCGTGTCGCTCTCGGTGGTAAGGACCAGCACCGGGGTCGAACGGTGGTTGGGATCGGCCCGGACGCCCTCGATCACGCCGAAGCCGTCGAGACGCGGCATGTTGATGTCGGTGATGATCACGTCGGCGCCCTCGGCGGTCAGGGTCTCCAGCCCGTCGATGCCGTCGACGGCCTGGATCACCCGGTAGCCGGCCTCGACGAGCGCCAGCAGGAGCATGTCCCGCATGGTGCGGGAATCGTCGATGGTCAGAACGGTCTTGGTCATGCGGCCTCTCCCAATCCGAAGGCCGTTTCGCCGGCTCCGAAGCTGTTCCACTGGTTGGCGAAGTCTTCCGAGACGGCGTCCAGGCTCATGGCCTGACCATCGCGGGCCCAGGTCTGCTGCGCCGACAGGAGGACCTGAAGGCAGAGCCCACCCAGTCGTTCAACGGCGGAGCCGTCGACGGCCACGGGCTGACCCCGCAGCGCCAGAAGCTGGGACCTCAGGGTCTCGGCGTACTGGATATCCAGGGTCGCGGGCAGGGTGAGGGAGGCCATCAGAACTCCTCCCAGCCGTCTTCGGCACCGACCGGTTCGGGGCGACGGGCCGCGCCGCCGCGACCGACGGTGCGCATCGCGGTGACGGTGCGCTGGGTCGCGGGACGGTGCTCGGTCCGGGCCGGAGCGCGGGCTGCGGCCGGGGCGGCGACGGCGCCGATCCGGAAGCGCGAGACCGAGCCGGCCAGGGATTCGGCTTCCTGCGACAGCGAGTGGCTGGCTGCGGTCGATTCCTCGACCATGGCGGCGTTCTGCTGGGTGACCTGATCCATCTGGTTGACGGCGGTGTTGACCTGCTGGAGGCCGGTGGCCTGTTCTTGGGCCGAGGCGGCGATCTCGGACACCAGACCGTCGATCTCGGCGACGCGGCTGACGATGCGTTGCAGCGCCTCGCCCGTCTGGCCCACCAGGCTGACGCCGGTGTTGACCTGGGTGGTCGAGGCCGAGATCAGCACCTTGATCTCCTTGGCGGCTTCGGCCGAACGCTGGGCCAGGGCCCGGACCTCGGAGGCGACGACCGCGAAGCCGCGGCCCGCGTCGCCGGCCCGTGCGGCCTCGACCCCGGCGTTCAGCGCCAGCAGGTTGGTCTGGAAGGCGATCTCGTCGATCACGCCGATGATCTGGCTGATTTCCTGGGCCGACTTCTCGATGGCGCCCATGGCCGAGACGGCGTCGCGGACGACATTGCCACTGGTCTCGGCGTCCCCCTTGGCGGCCTGGACGGTCTCCGAGGCCTGACGCGCGCCCGAGGCCGTGCGGTTGACGGTTGCGGTGATCTGGTCGAGCGCTGCGGCGGTCTCTTCCAGTGAGGCGGCCTGTTGCTCGGTGCGACGCGACAGGTCGTCGGCGGCCTGGCTGATCTCGCCCGCGCCCGACCGGATGGCCGAGACATTGGTGACGACCACGCCCATGGCGTCCTGCAGTTGAGCCACGGCCTCGTTGAAGTCGGATTTCAGCTGTTCGGCGCGCGGGGCCACCTGTGCGGTGAAGCGGTGTGTCAGGTCGCCGTTGGCGATGGCGGCCAGACCCTCGCCGAGGGCGCCGATAGCGATGGCGTCCTCTTCGGCGGCCTGGGCCTTGGCGGCCTCGTTGGCGGCGCGTTCCTGCTCGCTCATCGAGCGGTTGGCCAGGGCCTCGGCCTCGATGCGGTTCTTCTCGATGGCGGCGTCGCGGAAGGCGATCAGGGCGATCCCCATCTGACCGACCTCATCCTTGCGGGCGGCCTGCGGCACGGCGATCGTGGTGTCGCCGCCGACCAGTCGCTTCATCTCGCCGATCAGGCCCATGATGGAGGTGGCGATCGAGCGCGACAGGATCATGCCTGCGACTAGCGAGATCAGGGCCGCGGCGATGATGCCGATGATCAGGCTGACAAGGGCGGTATCCGTCGCCGCCGTCTGTTCCTCGCGGACCTTGCCCAAGGCCGCTTCGCTCTTGCTCTTCATTGCGTCGATGGCGTCTTCCAGCGGCTTGATCATCTCGTCGGCGACGCCGTCGGGGGCGACCAGACCCTGGGCCTGAGCGCGCTGGGCCGGATCGCGCATCATGGTGACGGCGGGGGTGACGACCTTGTCGAACCAGACGTTGCCCGCCGCTTCGGCGGCGGCCGCGTCCACGTCACGTTCGGTGTCGAGCAGGGCGCGGGCTTCGGCCAGCGCCGTCTTGAACGCCGCGCGGTGGGTGTCTACCCGCTCCAGATAGTAAGGGTTGTCCGACAGCAGGAAGCCCCGCAGGGCGTTCTCCTGCTTGGCCACGCGGAACTCGGCGACGCTGGTCAGCTGGTTGACCTTGTTCTCGATGCGGCGGGCGTCACCGATGCGCGAGATCGCCATCAGGTTCATGCCCACGATGACGCCCATCACGAGGATCGCCGTCAGTACCACGGCGAAGGCCGCGAACATCTTGCGGCCGATAGGAAGGTTGTTGAAGAAGTTCATGAGCGGATCCTGGCGATGGGGAGGGGCGGTCAGAAGCTGTAGGTGAGGGCGCCGACCAGACGGCCGTCGTAGGAGTCGCCGAAGCGGTGTCCATCGGTGTCATACCAGCGCAGATCGACGGCGATCCGGTCGGTCAGCTTGCGCTTGGCGCCGACGTTCCAGGCCATGTACTCAGCCCCGCCGTCCGCCGTCCGGTCGGCGACGGCGACGGTCAGTTTGGTCTTGCGGTCCAGCGACACGCCGCCCTGGAGTTCGATCCACCAGGCTTCCCGTGTCGCGGCGTAACCGTCCTCGGTATAGTTGACCCGCAGACGGGTGGAGACGGCGCCGAATTTGCGCGACAGGTCGGTCTGGAACTCGGTGTAGTTCGAATCGACGCCGGCGCGGTTGCCTGGCAGTTCGCGGTTCACGATCCCCGCATCGACGCCGAACCCGGCCAGGGTCGTGCGATAGCCGATGCTGGTGACGATCTCGGCGTCCGCGCCCTGGGACAGTTCAGCGGAAGCGGCGAAGACGTTGGCGTAGAAGCCGCCGCGGGCGATCTCGATCGAGCCCGAGACGCTGGGCTTTTCGTTGCTCTTGGCGATGCCCTTGCCGAGGTATTCGGTGGCGACGCCTAGTTGCACGCTGATCAGGTCATCGGCGGAGGCGGGTGTGGCCGGAAGGCTGGCCGAGGCAGCGGCGAGGGCCGCGAGCGAAAGGTGTCGAATGCCGACGGTGATCATGTTTCTTGACAGTCAGGACGGCCGTTCTGGCCCGGGGAGCGTCCTGCAAGGCTAGGGAACAGCCCTAATATTGTTGATGAACACGCCGTTACGTAGGACTACGTATCAGGCGTTGTGGTCAGTCTAGATCTGCGACCTGCGGTGAGGGCGGACGGCGCGGAACGTGCGGCGCGGTCGTAACCACGCTATGAAGATTCGACATCCGGCCGGACTTTCCGTGGCGCCGGCAGGACCCCTTGTGAGCGCCATCCCTTTCACCGCAACGCCCTCGGGCAGGCCATGACCGGACGACTCGCGACCGCGGGTCGCGCGCTGATCCGGGTGCGCTGGACCGCCTATATGGTGGCGGCGGGCGCGGTGCTGGCGGCGCTGTTGCTGAGGCTGGCGCTCGAGTCGATGGGGCGGGTCTATTATCTGCCGCTGGTTCTGGCGGTGATGGCGCCGGCGCTGCTGGCCGATCGACGCGCGACGGCTCTCGCCATCGGTCTCTCGATCCTCGCCAACGTCCTGCTGGTCCCGCGTGAGAGCGTCAGCGACGTGGTCATGAACGCCCTGCTGTTCGCCGCCGTGGGCGTGATGATCGGCGAGCTGGGACGGGCTCGTCGCGATCTGAAACGGCGATCCGCTGACCTGTCCGGCCAACTCCGGTCGCAGGTGGCGCTGATGGAGGCCCTGGCGAGTTCCGTCCCGGTGATCACCCTCGGAGACGGCGATATCGTCCGCTCCATCAGCGATACGGCCGGTACGCTGTTCCGGACGACCGAGGCCAGGGCGGTGGGGCGACCGTTCACCGACTTCGTCGAGGGCTTCGACGTCGAGGCCGCCAGGTTGCCGGGGGACGGCGGCGCCAGCCGGGGGGCCGGAGGTTTCTGGACCGGGCGACGTCCATGTGGCGAAACCTTTCCTCTGGATATCCAGATCGGGCGAGTGGGTGACGGGGCGGGCGAACATCGCGTCGTGCTGTGCCTGGCCGATCTGACGCGATGGCAGGCTTCGGAGGCGCGAAACCAGGATCTGGCGGTTCAACTCAACCAGGTCTGGCGGCTGCATTCGCTGGGCGAGATGGGCGCCATCCTCTCGCACGAACTGAACCAGCCGCTGTCGGCTGCGGCCACCTATCTGCACGCCAGCCAGTCCGATCTGGACCGGGTCGGGGTAATGGGGGCCAGCGCCAACCGCACCATCGATCTGGCCAAGAACCAGATCCTGCGCGCAGGCAAGATCATCCGCCGGATGCGCGACCTTCTGACGGTCGAGGGCGGCGCGTTGAAGCCTGAGCGGGTGTCTTCCATGCTGGACGATCTGGGTCCCATGATCGCCCTTCTCGGCGCCGACGCCGGCATCCGTGTTCGGGTTGGTATCGACGACCGTTTCGACCACGTCATGGCCGACAGGACCCAGTTCCAGCAGGCTGTTGTCAATCTGATCCGCAACGCGGTGGAGGCGGTCGATTCCGTCCCGGATCCCACGTGGCGCGAGGTCATGATCCTGGGCTGTCTTTCACTGGAGGGCCGGTACGAAGTCTCGGTCGAGGACAGCGGCCCGGGCATCCCGGACGATCAGGTCGAGCGGATTTTCCAGCCGCTGACCACGACCAAGTCGAACGGAATGGGTCTGGGCCTGTCGGTCACCCGCTCGATCGTCGACCGCCATGGAGGCGTGTTGACGGTGGCGCGCAGCGATATGGGCGGGGCGGCGTTCCGCTTCTCGCTGGCGCGCGACCCCGACCATACTCCGTCGCCACTCGTCGCGGCCGCGGAAGGAATCTGAGCGGATGGCGAAGCGGCCTGTCACGGCGAAGAAGACCCTGTCGGCGGCCAATCTGGCGGCCCTTGGCGTGGACCGGCTGGCCGATCTGTTGATCGAGGTCGGGGCCGGCGACGCGGGCTGGAAACGGCGTCTGCGCATGGAACTGGCGGCGGAGGTCGGCGCGCCCGATCTGGCGTTCGAGATCGACAAGCGGCTGACGACCCTGGCCAATGGGCGGGCGCGGGTGTCGTGGCGCAAGCGGCCCGAGTTGCTGGACGATCTGCGGGGTCTGCAGCGGATGATCGTCGACCGGCTGACACCGCTGGATGCGAAGCTGGCGCTGGACAGGCTGGTGATGTGGTTCGACCTCTATCCGGGGCTGGATGCGCGGGTGAAGGATCCCAAGGGCGAACTGGCCTTGCTGTTCGACGCGGCCTCCAGTGATCTGGCGACGGTGGCTTCCGCCGCAGGGCCGGACGTCGCCGGGCCGGTGTTGGGCGAGGCCCTGCAGACGCGACTGTCGGAATGGGGCGCCTGGATCGGCCGGGGCGCGGCGGGGCTCGATCGGCGATTGGCCTCCCGGCTGCTGACGGACCTGACTGCCGGACGCCCGCGCCCGACAGGCAGACTGGCGCTGGTGGTCCGCAAGCTGGCCGACCGCGCCGGCGATCTGGACGCCTGGATCACCGCCTTGCCGGACGAGGAACACCGCAAGCCCGAGGTCGGCGCCGAGATCGCCCGGCGACTGGCGCAGGCCGGTCGGGCCGTCGAGGCGCGCACGGCGTTGGAGGCCTCGCGTCCAGTCGCGCCCGAGCCGGTGCGATGGGGCCGCGCCCGCGAGGCCGCTCCGCCTCCGCCGCCCGACGTCTGGCTGACCGCCGAAATCGCCGTGCTGGACGCCGAGGGGCGGGCGGCGGAGGCGGTGTCCGCGCGCTGGATGTTGTTCGAGCGGACGTTGGCGGAGGCGCCCCTGCGAGAGGTGATCGCCGGGTTGCCGGATTTCGAGGACGTCGTCGCCCTCGATCGGGCCCACGCCCATGCCGCCGCCTTCCCCGATGCGACGAAGGGTCTGGCTTTTCTGATGGGTTGGCCCGCGCATCGCGAGGCCGCGACCATGGTCATGTCCCGCAGCGGAGAAATCCGGGGCTCAACCGACGATGTCCCACTATGGGCCGCGCGGCTGGAGGGGCGTTATCCGGTCGCCGCCCTGCTGCTGGTCCGGGCGCGTGCGAGAGCCCTGGCCCGACTGGCTGGCGGCCTGACCGACGAGGTCCAGAGCCTGATCGCCGAGGCGGCGGTTCTGGGCGCGACATCGGATGTTGACGACGACATCCCCGACCACGCCGCCTTCGTGACCGAACTTGAAGCCATCGTCGCGCCCCAGCGGCGCGGGTGGCGGTAAGGTCTGTTTTCATGTGAGGCCGACGGATCGGCTGGTGCGGGCGGCCGGGGTCGAACCGGCACTCCTTTCGGAACTGGATTTTGAATCCAGCGCGTCTACCAATTCCACCACGCCCGCATGCTCGTCTCCCGCCGGCGGGTGGTCCGGGCGGGGCGTGATCCTCTAGCGCACAGGGACGGGTTCGCGCCAGCCCATTGCGGCACGGCCAGCAGGAATGTCGTCTGGTTTTCAGGCCGGGGCGACCTCGACATGGCTGTCGGTCCCGCCGGCGAGCACGCGGCGGGCTCGGAGATACATCTCCACACGCTGGACGACGACCAGGCCGACGGCGAACAGCATGAAGGCGTCCTGGATGGCCAGGGCGTTCATATGCCAGCCCACGGCGTGGGTCTCGAGCCAGGGACGCAGGGCGCTGCGGCTGACCAGCAGCAGGACGACGAGGATCAGGCCCAGCGGCGAGGCCTGGGCCTTCAGCGTGCCGTCGGGCTCTTTCTCGATGGTGACCGTCTTGCCGCGCCACCAGCCGGCGACGCCGCCGAGGGCGAGGCCGACCAGCAGGATCAGCCAGGCGTCGAGACCGAAGGGGCTATGCGAGGCGCCCGGCGCCATGGACATGCCCCACAGGCCAAAACCGATCCCGATCACGACCAGCATGGGCATGACCCACATCCACTGGGGTCGCAGGGTACGGGGACGCCGGTTTCTGAGCAGGATGATCACGAGCGCGAACGCGATGCCGATCAGCGGGCCATACTGTTGTGGCGTCATGACTTTTCCCCCTCGGCGCCCTGACCGCCGAGGTTTCAGTCTAGACCCGCGCCCGGCCTGATGGGAAGCGGCCGATCGCTGGTTTCAGACGGCTTCGACGGTCTGTTCGATGGCCCCGAAGATCGAGTGGTGTTTGTCGTCCAGCATCTCGATGCGGACGGTGTCGCCGCCCTTCAGGAAGGGGGTTTCGGCCGCGCCGCGCAGGATGGTTTCGACGGTGCGGACCTCGGCGATGCAGGAATAGCCCAGACCGCCATCGGCGACCGGCTTGCCCGGACCGCCCTCGACGTCGCGGTTCGAGACCGTGCCCGAGCCGATGACGGTGCCGGCGACCAGACTGCGGGTCTTCGCCAGATGGGCGATCAGGACGCCGAAATTGAAGGTCATGTCGACGCCGGCGTCGGCCTTTCCAAAGTCTTGACCGTTCAACTGGACCGACAGTTCTCCGTGCAGCTTGCCGGCCTTCCAGCGATCGCCGAGGGCGTCCGGGGTGACGAAGACGGGCGACAGGGCGCTGGCGGGCTTGGACTGGACGAAGCCGAACCCCTTGGCCAGTTCGCCGGGGATCAGGTTCCGCAGGGAGACGTCATTGACCAGTCCGACCAGCCGGATGTGATCCAGCGCCTGTTCGGCCGAAGTCCCTTGGGGCACGTCTCCGGTGACGACGACGACCTCGGCTTCCAGGTCGCAACCCCAGGATTCGTCGGCCAGGGGGATCGGGCTGCGGGGAGCGAGGAAACCATCCGAGCCGCCCTGATACATCAGGGGATCGGTCCAGAAGCTGGAGGGCATCTCGACGCCGCGCGCCCTACGCACCAGTTCGACGTGGTTCACATAGGCCGAGCCGTCCGCCCACTGGTAGGCGCGGGGCAGTGGGGCGGCGGCTTCGTGCTCGCGGAACCGGCCGCGTGGCACGGCTTCGTGTTCGAGGCTTTCGGCCAAGGCCCGCAACAGGGGTGCGCAACGGTCCCAGTCGTCCAGCGCCGCCTGCAGGGTGGGCGCGATCAGGAAGGCGTCGGTGAACCAGTGAAGATCGTTCGAGACGACGACGAGTCGGCCGTCGCGGCCGTGTTTCAGTGAGGCGAGTTTCATGTCGCCAGACTTAAGCTGTTTCGTCGAAGGGGGAAACTGAGCGTCGATCAGTCTGACCGAAACCGCATCGTCAGGCGTGCGACAGGGCCCGGTGGGCGGCGCGAATCTGGCGGATGCGTTCGACCTTCTGGCCCCAGTGGTCGTTCAGGCGGGACACGGCGGCGCGCAAGGCGTCGGCCTCCTGCTGGCGCGTCAGGGGCGTTGGATGGCTGCGGCCGTCATGACCGTCGGTGTGAGAGGCTTTGCGCGCATCGTCATGCCCGTGGCCCTTGCCATGGTCGGAGGCCTCGTGACCGTGTTCTGCGTCATCCGTCTTCACCCGGTCGCCCTTGATGATCACGTGGCTGTTGGAGACGACGGTGACGTGGGCGGGTGCGGCCGGAGCGGCGTGGCCGGTGTCGTGATGCCCGCCTTTGGGGTGGTCGTCGTGTTCGGGCCGGCGTCCCGCAAGAGCCTCGTCCAGCGCTTCGACGGCGTCGGATACGCCGCCGGTCAGGGCCAGGACCGCGCCCAGGCGGTGGTCGATGACCGAGCGCAGGTGGCGCGCCTTGCCGGGGATGGAATCGGTGTTGGCGCGCATCGCGCCCTGCACGGCGTCATTGACGGCGCGCCAGATCGACTCGGCCGCATCGGGCTCGGCCCGCAGCTGACGGCGGCCGAGGATCCAGGCCAGGAGGGCGACGCCGATCAGCAGGGCCAGGACGATGACGATCAGCAGAGGATCCAGGCCTAGCAGGACCCCGGAATCGACGGCCTCGAGCGCGGGTCTGTCAATGGGCTGGAAGTCGGAAGGATAGGTCGTCACGCTTGCCCCCGCGATAGCCCTTTGGGCCCTGTCTGTCCGTGATCCGCCCATGATGACGCCACGGCGGCGCTTGGCAAACGAAAAGGTTAATGCGGCGGGGCCAGAATGGCCCGGGCCTCCGCACCGGTGCGGTTCGAAGCGTCCCGGACCTCGACCTCGACGACAATGGCGCCTTCGGGGTCATGGGCCCACAGATAGCGACGCTCGACCTCGACGGTGCGGCCGGATGGAGCGAAACCTTCGAAACTGTCGCCCCAGGGCGTGATGCGTTTCAGCTCCGGCCATGTCAGTGCGCAGGCCGCCGTGAGCTCTTCCTCGGCCATCTCGGTTAGTTCTTCAGGCGTGGGCGCCGGCTTGGTCATAAGAAGGCTCGGTTGTCTTTCCGCTCAGTTGTTCTTTCGCTCATCCCGGCATTCGCCGGAATGAGCGGTGAGAGAAATGGATGGGTGATGTCTGCAGCTCAGCGGCGGTGGTGGAAACGTTTCCACACCCGATAGATCACGATCGGCAGGAAGCCGCAGACGATGCCGGTCGCGAACACCACCCAGAAGCCGCCGCCGAGCCACAGCCGCCCCGCCAGCGCCCCCGCCGCCGCCGCGAGGACGGGTCCGAGAAAGGGCAGCCAGTGGGGCGGTTTGGGCAGGGACGGCTTCACGCGTGCGGTTCTCTGTTTCCGGACGCTTACGCGTCGACCTTGATGACGCCGCGGCGGATCTGGTCCAGTTCGATGGAGTCGAACAGGGCCTGGAAGTTGCCGTTGCCGAAGCCCTCATTGCCCTTGCGCTGGATGATCTCGAAGAAGATCGGGCCGAAGGTGTCCTGGGTGAAGATCTGCAGCAGCAGGCCTTCCTCGTCCGAGCCGTCGATCAGGATGCGGTTCTTGCGCATCCGCTCCACGTCATGGCCGTGGTTGGGCAGACGTTTGTCGATCAGTTCGAAATAGGTCTCGATGGTGTCCTGGAAGGCCACGCCACGTTCGCGCATCGCCTCGACGGTGGCGAAGATATCGTCGGTGGCCAGGGCGATATGCTGGATGCCCTCGCCGTTGTAGCGCTTCAGGAACTCCTCGATCTGCGAGTTGTCGTCCTGGCTTTCATTCAGGGGGATGCGGATGGCGCGGTCCGGCGCGATCATGGCTTGCGAGAACAGGCCGGTCGCCTTGCCCTTGATGTCGAAATATTTCTGCTCCTCGAAGGCGAAGACATCGCCGTAGAAGCCGGACCAGGTGCGCATCTGGCCGCGTTTGACGTTGTGGGTCAGATGGTCGAGCAGGTGCAGGCCGACGTTCGACTTGCGT
>Ga0247808_10000287_pt1 | contig 26672 bp, 27 predicted proteins | sample UWRJL089202R1_FD_179914 | JGI IMG/M metagenome (GOLD analysis project Ga0247808, IMG submission 179914) | Plant litter microbial communities from Arlington Agricultural Research Station in Wisconsin, United States - UWRJ-L089-202R-1 | ecosystem: Environmental > Terrestrial > Plant litter >... | reverse complement strand
TGACGCTGGCCGCCGGCACCCATCTGCACGAGCTGCCCGCCCTGCTGAAACCCTATGGACTCGCGTTGGAGAACATGGGCGACGTCGACCGGCAGACCCTCGCCGGCGCCACCTCCACAGGCACGCATGGCACCGGCGCCCGGTTTCGCGGCTTGACCGGCCAGATCGTGGCCGTGACCCTCGTCGTCGCCGACGGGTCGCTGCTGCACGTCAGCGAAACCGAGAACCCCGAGCTGCTCCCGGCGGTGCGGCTGGGCCTTGGCGCCCTCGGCATCCTCGTCGACCTCACCCTGCAGTGCGTTCCGGCCTACCTGCTGCACGCCGTCGAGACCCCCGAACCCTTCGAAGCGGTGGTGGATGCCTTCGCCGAACGCAGCGACGCAGCCGATCATTTCGAGTTCTACTGGTTTCCGCACACCGAGACCGTGCTCACCAAGACCAACACCCGGCTGCCGCTGTCCGCAGGCCGGGCACCGCTCGGCCGGGTGAGCCGCTGGATCGACGACGAACTGATCGCCAACGGCGTGTACCGCGCCACCTGCGCGGCGGGCGTCATCGTGCCGCCCCTGGTGCCCCGTGTCAACCGGCTCGCGGACCGGCTCACCGGTCGCCGGGATTTCACCGACCTCTCGCACCGGGTATTCATCACGCACCGGTCGGTGCGGTTCCACGAGATGGAGTACGCACTGCCGGTGGAGCAGGTGCCGGAGGCACTGCGTGAGGTGCGCGCTCTCATCCAGAAGCGGGGCTGGCGCATCTCGTTCCCCCTCGAGGTGCGCACCGCCGCGGCCGACGACATCTGGCTCTCCACCGCTCACGGCCGGGCCACCGGCTACATCGCGGTGCACCGGTACTTCCGGGAGAACCCCCGGAAATACTTCGCCGACGTCGAGGCGATTATGCAGGCGCACGGCGGGCGTCCACACTGGGGGAAGATGCACGACCTGGACGCGGACATCCTCCGCGCGGTCTATCCCCGCTTCGACGACTTCCTCGCCGTGCGGGACCGGCTCGATCCGGAGCGTCGATTCAGCAACCGCTACCTGGAAAGAGTCCTCGGCCGATGAGCAGCAACACCCCAGCGTCCCGCGCCTGGCAACACCGGGCGGGGGAGCTGGGAGACCGGCTGCCCACCGGATTCCAGATCGGCGCGTCGTCCTCCGCCTTCCAGATCGAGGGCGGCGCCCGCGCCGGTGGCCGGGGCGAGTCCAGCTGGGACGCCTTCACCAGGCAGGGCGGGCGCATCCTCGACGGTCAGAACGCGTCGGTGTCGGCCGACCACATCGGCACGCTCAGCGCCGACGTCACTCTGCTCAGCGAACTCGGCGCCGACCTGTACAGGTTCTCCTTCGCCTGGCCGCGCCTGCAGCCCGACGGCCGCGGTTCGCTGCACCGCGCCGGGGTGGCCTTCTACGACCGGCTGCTGGACGAGCTGCTCGGCACCGGCATCAGCCCGATGGCCGCACTGTCGCACTGGGACATCCCGGTGGCCCTGGCCGGCGGGTGGTTGAACCGGGACACCGCCTGGCGGTTCGGCGATTACGCCCACCAGATGGGCGAGCTGTTCGGCGATCGGATCGACGCCTGGGTCACCGTCACCGAGCCGGCGACAGTGATGTTCAACGGGTATGCGATCGGCGTGCACGCGCCGGGGGAGACTCTGCTCTTCGACGCACTGCCGGCCGCCCACCACCAGCTCCTCGGCCACGGCCTCGCCGTGCAGGGCCTGCGCGCCGCCGACGTGCGCGGCCGCATCGGCATTGTCAACGCGCACACCCCCGTGCAGAGCGCCACCGACCGGGAGGCCGACCGTACGGCAGCGACGCTCTATGACCTGCTGCAGAACCGGCTCGTCGCCGACCCCGTGCTACTCGGCCGCTACCCCGACCCGGCCGGCGAGTTCGAGACCGAACTGCGGATGCTGCACGAGATCGAACCGGACGACCTCCGCACCATCCACCAGCCGCTGGACTTCTACGGCGTGAGTTACTCCCAGCCCACCCGGATCGCCGCGGGAGCGCGCGGCCCCGTCGGCCCGGACGGCACCGGCCCCGCCCTGAACCGGCTCCCGTTCCACACCGAGGCCTTCCGCGAGCATCCGGTCACCGGTTTCGGCTGGCCGATCGCGCCGGAATACCTCGCGGTGGCCCTGGCGGAACTGCGGGACCGCTACACCGAGGCGCTGCCGCCTGTGTACGTCACCGCGGGCGCGGGCTTCCCCGACCGTACCGACGTGCGCGGCGGGGTCACCGACCTGGCCCGCGTCGACTACCTGGCCGAGCACCTGCTCGCGGCCGTGGAAGCCGTGGCGCCCGGGGGACCGGCAGAGGGCGTCGACCTGCGCGGCTTCCTGGTGCGGTCGCTGCTGGACGGCTTCGAATGGGAGGCCGGCTACACCCAGCGCTTCGGCCTGGTGTACGTGGACTTCACCGACCCCGCCCGCCCTCGCACCCCCAAGCTCTCCTACACCTGGCTGCAGCATGTCCTCAGCTCCCGCTAGGTCCCCGCTAGGTCCCCGCGGACGGGACTAAGGGGTGCGGCGGCGCAGGGTGACAGAGCCCAGCACCACCGCGCCGAGGATCCAGGCCAGGATGACGAGCAGTTCGCCGAGCACATAGCCCGTGTCCCGGTTGCCGGTGGCCACGGCCTCGAGGGCGTCGATGGCGTGCGAGAGCGGCAGGGCGTCGCCGATCGCCTGGAGTACATCCGGCAGTTGGTCGCGCGGCAGGAAGATGCCGCCGAGCAGGATCTGCGGGAACACCAGCACCGGCATGAACTGCACCACCTGGAACTCGGTGCGCGCGAACGCGCTGGCCAAGAGGCCCAGGGTGGTGCCCAGCACGGCATCCGCCACGGCGACGAGCAGCAGCAGCCAGATCGGGCCTGAGATGGTCAGCCCGCATACCAGCACGGCGTAGAGCCCCGCGATGCTCGACTGCAGCACGGCGAGGAGCCCGAAGGCGAGCGCGTACCCCACGATGAAGTCGCCGCGGCCGAGCGGCATCGACAGCAGCCGCTCCAGCGTGCCCGTGCGCCGCTCGCGCAGGGTGGTGATGCTGGTGACCAGGAACATGACGATGAACGGGAACAGCGCGATCATGGCCGGCCCGACGGACTCGAACACCGGGGTGTCCGAGAAGATCCAGGCCACCAGGCCGATCAGCAGGCTCGGCACCACCAGCAGTAGCACGATGGTGCGCGGGTCGTGCCGGATCTGGGTGAGCACCCGGCCGGCGGTCGCGAGGGTGCGGGACGGCGTCACGACCGTTCCCCGCGCTTGATCAGGGCCAGGAAGGCCGCCTCGATGTCGGTGGTCGCCGTGGCCGTGAGCAGCCCGGCCGGGGTGTCGTCGGCCAGGAGAGCGCCGTCCCGCATCAGCAGCAGCCGGTCGCACCGGGCGGCCTCGTCCATGACGTGGCTGGACACCAGCAGGCTCGTGCCCGCGGCGGCGAGCCGGTGGAACAGCTCCCACAGGTCGCGGCGGAGCACCGGGTCCAGGCCCACCGTGGGCTCGTCGAGCACCAGGAGTTCGGGCGAGCCGAGCAGCGCCACCGCGAGGGACACCCGGCTGCGCTGTCCGCCGGAGAGCGACCCGGCCAGTTGGCCGGAGTTCGCGCCCAGGTCCGTCGCTTCGATGACCCGGGCCACGTCGGTGCGGCCTGCGCCCAGCACGGCCCGGAAGTAGTCCAGGTTCTGCCGCACCGTGAGATCGTCGTAGACACTGGCGTCCTGGGTGACGTAGCCCACCCGGCGGCGCAGGGTCGCGGTGCCGGCGGGCCGGCCGAGCACCGTCACGGTGCCGGACTGCACGATCTGCACCCCCACGATGGCCCGCATCAGCGTGGTCTTGCCCGACCCGCTCGGGCCGATCAGACCCACGACGAGGCCGGCCGGGATGGTGACATCCAGGCCCCGCAGAACCTGCTGCGAGCCCCGTCGGGTGCGAAGGTCGCGCACCTCGATCGCCGCTGGGCGTTCCGACTGCTCCATACCTGGATTATTCGCCGGTCAGGGCATTAAGTCACGTGCGGGCGGTGGGATTCCTTGGAGTGTCATGGGAAGCACATGGGAGCCCCAGGGAGCTTCGTTATGATTGTGCTGCATCGCACACGCACGTTCAATCGCAAGGAGACGCTGCCATGGAATGGCTCATTCCGGTCCTCATCGTTGTCGTACTCGTGGTCATCGCGGGTATCTACCTGTGGGCCACCTACAACTCGCTCATCACGCTCAAGGTGCGGGTGGACGAAGCGTGGAGCGACATCACCGTGCAGCTCAAGCGTCGTGCCGACCTGATCCCCAACCTGATCGAAACGGTCAAGGGCTACGCGGCGCACGAGAAGTCCGTCTTCGAGAACGTGACCAAGGCCCGCGCCGAGACTCTGTCCGCGCAGGGCCCTGTCGACGCCGCCGCAGCCGAGAACCACATGCAGACCGCCCTGAAGAGCATCTTCGCGGTCGCCGAGGCATACCCGCAGCTGCAGGCCAGCCAGAACTATCTGCAGCTGCAGGGCGAGCTGGTCGACACCGAGGACAAGATCCAGGCCTCCCGCCGGTTCTACAACGGCGGCGTGCGCGAGCTGAACACGAAGATCCAGGTCTTCCCGAACCACCTGTTCGCGAAGAACCTCGGCTTCACCCAGCGCGAGTTCTTCGAGGTCAGCGACTCGGCGGCCATCGCCGAGCCGCCCCGCGTGCAGTTCTGACCCTGAGCTCGAAGAGGATCCATGTATAGCGCGATCGCGCGGAACAAGCGCAACACCGTCTTCATCATCGTGCTCTTCCTGGTGATCATCTCGGGGCTCGGCTGGCTTGCCGGCGCTGCCTACGGGGTGCAGGGCCCCGGTGTGCTCATCCTGACTCTGGTCATCGCGGGCGGTTACGCGCTGATCCAGTACTTCGCGGCCGGGCGGCAGTCGATCGCCATGAGCGGCGGCATCCGGGTGAACAGCGTCACCGACCACCCCCGGCTCTGGCGCATCGTGGAGAACCTGTCGATCACCACCGGCACTCCGATGCCCGAGGTGTACATCATCAACGACCCGGCGCCCAACGCCTTCGCCACCGGGCGGGACCCCAAGCACGCCATCGTGGCCGCGACCACTGGCCTCCTCGACATCATGGACGACGCCGAACTCGAGGGCGTCATGGCCCACGAGATCGGGCACGTGCGCAACTACGACATCCGTGTGTCGATGATCGTGTTCGGCCTGGTCGTTGCGGTGGGATTCATCTCCGACATCTTCCTGCGGATGGCCTTCTTCGGCCGCGGCAACAACAACAACGGCAACCCGATCGTGCTGGTCTTCGGACTGGTCGCCATGATCGTGGCACCACTGATCGCCTCCGTGGTGCAGCTGGCGGTCTCCCGGCAGCGCGAGTACCTGGCGGATGCCACGGGAGCGCTCACCACCCGGCAGCCGGATGCGCTCGCCAGCGCCCTGGCCAAACTCGGCGAGTACGGCCGGCCGATGCGCAAGCAGAACACCTCGATGGCGCACTTGTGGATCGCGGACCCGCTCAAGCCCGGCGTGATGGACAAGCTCTTCGCCACCCACCCGCCGCTGAACGAGCGCATCGAGCGCCTGCACGCGATGGGCAACAAGTTCTAAGGAACTAGGCCAGCTCGGCGGCCAGGCCGGCCGCCAGGGTGCCGCGCGGCACCACCTCGATGGCGGCCAGGCCCTGCCAGGCCGCGGTGCTCCGCAGCACCTCGGCCAGGCGGGCGGCGGTGTCGGCCGGAGCGCCCGGTTCGGCCCAGCTGGCCTGCACGCGCAGTACCCCGGCCTGCCGGTCGTTCTTGAGGTCCACCCGGCCCACCACGGTGTCGCCCAGCAGCACCGGCAGCACGTAGTAGCCGAACTTCCGCTGCTCCTTGGGCGTGTAGATCTCGATCCGGTAGTGGAAGCCGAACAGCCGCAGGGCCCTCGCGCGCTCCCACACCACGGGGTCGAACGGGCTCAGCACGGCCGCGGCGTCCATCCGGCGCGGCAGCCGGGCGTCCCGGTGCAGCCAGGCGGCGCCCGGGGCTCCGCCGCGGCCCCAGCCGGGCACCTGAACGGCAATCAGTTCTCCGGCGTCCTCGAGCTCGGCGATGGCCGCACGGGTGGGTTCGGTGCGCAGCCGGAAGTAGTCGGCCAGGTCGGTCACCGTACCGATGCCGTGCGCCCGGGCGGCCTGCGCCACGAGGGAGCGGTGCGCGTCGGCTGCGGAGACCTCACGGTCCAGCAGGGCCGTGCTGAAGACCTGCTCGGGCAGCGCGTAGACCCGCTCGAAGCGCTCCCGGCCGCCGCTGACGACGTCACCCCAGCGGAACAGCGTCTCGAGGCCGATCTTCACATCGGACCAGCCCCACCAGGGCCCTGTGCGGGTGTTGGCGTCGTGCTCGATGGCGCTCGCGCGCATGGGGCCGTTCGCCGCCAGCTCGCCCAGCAGCCAGGCCAGCATCGGGGCGTTGTCCCGCGACCAGTGCGCGTCGTCGGCGGCCGCCTTCTCCCGGTAGGCCTGCATCCGCCAACGGAACAGCGGCCAATCGTCGACCGGGATGAGTGACGCCTCGTGCACCCAGTACTCGGTGAGCCGCGGCGCGGCGCCGGCGCTCAGCCTGTCGAGCTGAGCCTTGTCGTACGGGCCGAGCCGGCTGAACGCGGGCACGTAATGGCTGCGCTCGAAGACGTTGACCGAGTCGATCTGCAGGAGGCCGAGGCGCTCAACGAGGGCGCCGAGCTGACGGATGCCGACGGAGGCGGGAGCCGGCTTGCCGAAGCCCTGGGCGGCGAGGGCCACACGGCGGGCGAGAGCGGGGGAGATCGTCGGGAGCACGCCTCGACACTACCGGCGGCCGCCGACATCCGACGTTCACGCTGTGTTCAGCACCAGGGGGCCGGAGCGCCATGCACCGGTTCTAGCCTCACAGCGACCGGTTATCCGGCACCCACGACTACGGAGGACACGTGCTTACCACCCGAACCCTGGCCGCCACCATCGCGGCGACCGCCATCGTCGCCCTCACCCTCACCGGCTGTGCGAGCGGCACGGCGGATGCGACCGGCACCGCCGGCTCCGTCGACGCGGCCACCGCGACGAGCGTGTCCGCCTTCGGCGACCTGGCCGCCCTCGAGGCCGCCGCCAATGCCGAGGGCGCGCTGAACGTCATCGCCCTGCCGCGGGACTGGGCCAACTACGGCGCGGTCCTCGACCTCTTCGCCGAGAAGTACCCCGACATCACCATCACCGAGTCCGCCCCCGACGGCTCCAGCGCCGAAGAGATCCAGGCGGCCCAGAACCTGGCCGGCCAGGACACCGCCCCCGACGTCTTCGACCTGGGCCTGGCCGTGGCCCTGGCGAACACCGACCAGTTCGCGCCGTACCAGGTGGCCACCTGGTCCGACATCCCCGACGCCCTCAAGGAGGAAAGCGGCCTGTACGTGGGCGACTACGGCGGATACATGGCCGTCGGCTACGACCCCGACTCCGTTCCGGCGCCCACCACGCTCAGCGACCTGCTCGGCGCGGACTACAAGGGCAAGGTCGCCATCAACGGCGACCCCACCCAGGCCGGTGCTGCCTTCGCCGCCGTCGGCATGGCCGCTGTGCAGAACAAGGGCTCGGTGGATGACTTCCAGGCCGGCATCGACTTCTTCGGCGACCTCAACGCGGCCGGCAACCTCGTGAAGATCGACCCGACCCCCGCCACCATCGCGTCGGGCGAAACCCCCGTCGTCTTCGACTGGGACTACCTCAACGTGGGCTACGGGACCCAGCTGGCCGGTGAGCGCAACTGGGAGGTCGTGGTCTTCCCCGGCACCGGTTACGCCGGCTACTACAACCAGGCCATCAACAAGGATGCACCGCACCCGGCGGCCGCGCGTCTCTGGCAGGAGTTCCTCTACAGCGACGACGCCCAGAACCTCTGGCTCGCCGGCGGCGCCCGACCGGCCCGCGCCGATGCGATGGCCGACGCCGGGACCATCGACACGAAGCTCTTCGACGCGCTCCCGACCGTTCCGGACACCACCGTGGTGCCCACGGCCGCCCAGATCGAGGCCGCGGCCACGCTGCTCGGCGAGAAGTGGGCAGCGGCTGTCCAGTAGGTTCCGTGCACCGGCAGCAGCCCTCGGGCTGCTGCCGTTCGCGGTGTATGTGCTGCTCTTCCTCGCGCTGCCGACCCTGATCGCGGTCGGCACCGGATTCATCGGCGCCGACGGCGGCTTCACGCTCGAGACCCTCGCGGCGCTCGGCAACCCCGTCGTGCTCAACGCCTTCGGCAGCTCGGTCTGGTTGTCCGCGCTCACCGCCGTGATCGGGGCCGTCCTGGGCGCGCTGGTCTGTTACGCGCTGCTCGGCGCCCGCCCGGACGGCGCGCTGCGCTCCACCGTCGATTCGCTCAGCAGCGTGATAGCCCAGTTCGGTGGCGCGATGCTGGCCTTCGCGTTCACCGCGACCATCGGCATCCAGGGAATGGTCACCGTGCTGCTGCGCGACACGGTCGGCGTCGACATCTTCGCGGATGGCGTGTGGCTCTACGAGCTGCCCGGCCTGGTGCTGCCCTACATCTACTTCCAGGTGCCCCTCATGGTGATCACGTTCATGCCCGCGCTCGCGTCGCTCAAGGTGACCTGGGCGGAGGCCAACGCCACGCTCGGCGGGACGGCCCGCAGCTACTGGCTGCGGATCGCACTGCCGGTGCTTGCACCGTCGTTCCTGGGCAGCCTGTTGCTCCTGTTCGCCAACGCGTTCTCGTCGTACGCGACGGCGGCCACCCTGATCAGCCAGGGCGCCCAGATCGTGCCGCTGCAGATCCGCTCGGCGTTGACGAGCGAAACGATGCTCGGCAGGGAGAACCTGGCGGGGGCCCTCGCCCTCGGAATGATCATCGTCATGAGCGTCGTCATGACCGGCTACGCGCGGCTGGCGTCCCGCGCCGCCCGGTGGCAGCGATGAGCGGCCAGGTGGCGCACGCGCCCACCCGGCTCGTGCGCACCGTGATCCTCGTCGCCGTCGGCCTGGTCTTCGTGATTCCCATCCTCGCCATGATCGAGTTCACGCTCCGCCGCGGCCTGGCGGGCGGTTATGACCTGCACCGCTGGACGGACCTGCTCCAGGGGGGCCTGACCGGCGCGTACCGTCCCGTGCTGGCCGGGCTCGGCAACTCCCTCGGCCTGGCCCTTGGCACCGTGGCGATCGTGCTCGTGTTGCTGGTGCCGACCATGCTGCTCGTGCACATCCGGTTCCCGCAGCTGCGCAGGGTGCTGGAGATCATCTGCATCCTGCCGATCTCCATCCCGGCCATCGTGCTCGTCGTGGGCCTCGCCCCGGTCTTCTCGGTCGTGGCCCGGCTCGCCGGCAGCGGCGTCTGGACGCTGGCGTTCGCCTACGGCATCACGGTGCTGCCGTTCGCGTACCGGGCCATCCAGGCCAACCTCGACGGCGTCGACGTGCGCACGCTCAGCGAAGCGGCGCGCACCCTCGGCGCCGGCTGGGGCAGCGTGCTGCTGCGGGTCCTCGTGCCCAACCTGCGCCGCGGCATCCTGGCCGGGTCGTTCATCGCCGTGGCCGTGGTGCTGGGCGAGTTCACCATCGCGTCGCTGCTCAGCCGGGTGAACCTGCAGACCGCCCTCGTGGTGGTGGGCAAGAACGATCCGTACAGCGCCGTGATCCTCTCACTCCTGGCGCTGCTGGCGGCGTTCGTGTTGCTGCTGGCAATCGGCCGGCTCGGCAGCGAGCGACGCCGCGCCACCACGGCGGCCGCCCCGACAACACCGACCCGACAACACCGACCCGAAGCGGAGACACCCCATGACCACATCGAGCTTGAGTAGAGGGCAGACCCGCACCGGTTCGGTCGTCGAGTTCGCCGGGGTGACCAAACGCTACGGCACCCACCTCGCCCTGACTGATTTCGACCTCACCCTGGCGGCCGGCGAACTCGTCGCGCTGCTCGGCCCCAGCGGCAGCGGCAAGACGACGGCCCTGCGCGTGCTGGCCGGGCTGGAGTCGACCGACGCCGGACGCATCCTGATCAACGGCGGCGACGTCTCCGGCGTGGCCACCAGCCGGCGCGACATGGGCATGGTGTTCCAGTCCTACTCGCTGTTCCCGCACCTGAGCGCGGGCGAGAACGTCGAGTTCGGCCTGCGGATGCGCCGTGTGCCGGCCGCCGAGCGCCGCGAGCGAGCCCGCGCCGCGCTTGCTCTGGTGGGCCTGGACGCCCACTACGACAGGTTCGCCCACCAGCTCTCCGGCGGCCAGCAGCAGCGGGTCGCCCTGGCCAGGGCCCTCGTGACGCAGCCCCGGGTGCTGCTGCTGGACGAACCGCTGTCGGCCCTGGACGCCAAGGTGCGGGTGGGGCTGCGCGAGCAGATCCGCCGGATCCAGACCGAGCTGGGCATCACGACGCTCTTCGTGACCCACGACCAGGATGAGGCCCTCGCTGTGGCCGACCGGGTCGCGGTCATGCGCGATGGACGGCTGGAGCAGGTGGGCACGCCGGAGGAGCTCTACACCCGGCCCGCGACGCCGTTCATCGCCGACTTCGTGGGTCTGAGCAATCGGCTGCCCGGCGTGGTGCGCCACGGTTTCGCCGAGGTGCACGGCATCACCCTGCCTCTGCTCGACCCGTCCCACGCGGACGGCCCTGTGCAGGTCTTCGTGCGGCCGGAAGACCTCACTCTGGCCGCGGCCGGGCTGCCCGGCGACAGCCTCGCCGGCACCGTGCTGCTCTCCAGCTTCCTCGGGTCGTTGCGCCGCACGAGCGTGCTGTTGGAGCAGGGCGGCACCGTCGTCGTGCAGCATGACGTGCGGGAGCGCCCGGAGCCTGGAGAGCGGGTGGTCGTGCGCTTCTCCGGGGCCCCGGTGCCGATCGAGCCGGACCGTGCCGACACGACCAGCGCAGTGCCGACACCGTCTTAGACTGTTTCGGTGAACACATCCTCGGGAAAGACCGGCTGGTTCGGGCGTCGGAGCCGACGCCCACAAGGGGCCGAACGGGGAGTCGTTCCCGCCGTTCTGGCACCCGTGCGCGAGGCGCAGCTCCACCCAGCTCCCAACGGGGTCGACGAGAACATCCCCACGGGCCTCCGCCTCGCGGGCGCCTGGTCCTGGCGGTTGCTCGTGATCGCCGGGGCGATCGCGGTGCTGCTCTTTCTGGTGGTGCAGCTGCGCTTCATCGTGATCCCGCTCCTGGTGGCCGTACTGGTCTCGGCCCTGCTCGTTCCCCTGGTGTCCTTCCTCACCCGGCACCGTTGGCCCAAGGGAATCGCCGTGGCCGTCGCCCTGGTCGGCACCCTCGCCGTGATCGCGGGTCTGGTCACCCTGGCCGTGACGCAGATCGCCTCGGGGTCGGCGGGCCTGAGCGACCGTTTCGCCGCCTCCTACGCGAACCTCACCCAGGCGCTGGCGACGTCGCCGCTGCAGCTCAGCAACGCCGAGATCACCGGGTATCTCAACCAGGCCGTCACCGCCCTCCAGGCGGACAGCCAGATCTTCATCAGTGGCGCCCTCTCGCTCGGTTCCTCGCTGGGGCACCTGGCCACCGGCCTGCTGTTGACCCTGTTCAGCCTGCTCTTCATCCTCATCGACGGTGCCGGCATCTGGAACTGGATCGTGCGGATCTTCCCGCGCCGGGCGCGGGCCGCCGTGGCCGGCGCCGGCGCCGCCGGCTGGACGACGCTGGGCAACTTCGCCCGGGTGCAGATCCTGGTGGCCACGATCGACGCCATCGGCATCGGCGCGGGCGCCGCGATCCTCGGTGTGCCCATGGCCATCCCGATCGGCGTGCTGGTCTTCCTCGGCTCGTTCATCCCGATCGTCGGCGCCGTCGCGACGGGCGCCGTCGCGGTGCTGATCGCGCTGGTGTTCAACGACTGGTTCGTCGCGCTGCTCATGCTCGGCGTGGTGCTGCTCGTGCAGCAGATCGAGGGGCATGTGCTGCAGCCGCTCATCATGGGCACGGCCGTGAAGGTGCATCCGCTGGGCGTCGTTCTCGTCGTCGCGGCCGGCGCGCTGCTGGCCGGCATCCCCGGCGCCCTGTTCGCGGTGCCCGTGGCGGCCGTGCTGAACGTTATGATCAGCTACATCCATAGCGGCGCCTGGCGCGGGGGAGTGCCCCAGGCTGGCGCACCAGCCGGGTCGGTGCTGTGGCAGACCGTTCCGCAGCGGCCGGGTTTCCGGCAGTCTCGGGCGCTGCCCGCCGCGTCGAACAACCGAGGACGAGAGACCCGTTCATGACAGACACCCCCACTGACCTGCTGATCGGTCCGACCCTGGCCGACTTCGAGGCCGCCCGCATCGTGGTGGCCCGCGTCGCCGACGTCACCCCGATGGAAAGCTCCCGGTACCTCTCCACGATTCTGGGCTCAGCGGTGTACCTCAAGTGCGAGAACCTGCAGCGCACCGGGTCGTACAAGATCCGCGGCGCCTACAACCGGCTCTCCAAGCTCACCGACGAGGAGAAGGCCCGCGGCGTCGTCGCCGCCTCCGCCGGCAACCACGCCCAGGGCGTGGCCTTCGCTGCCAGGGAACTCGGCATCGAGGCCACCATCTTCATGCCCGTCGGCGTGGCACTGCCCAAGCTGCAGGCCACCCGCGACTACGGCGCCCAGGTGATCCTGCGCGGCCACACCGTGACGGAACCGCTCCTGGCCGCCGCCGAATACGCCCGGGAGACCGGCGCGATCCTGATCCCGCCGTTCGACCACCCGGATGTCGTCGCCGGCGCCGGCACACTGGGCCTGGAGATCCTCGACCAGGTGCCCGACCTCGAGACCGTCATCGTGCCGATCGGTGGCGGTGGCCTGACGGCCGGGATGGCCAGCGTGCTCAAACAGTACGCGGCCCGGCACGGCCGCAAGATCCGCGTGATCGGGGTGCAGTCGGAGAACGCGGCCGCCTACCCGCCCTCCCTCGCCGCTGGTGAGGCCCTCGCGATCGACATCAGCCCCACCATGGCCGACGGCATCGCCGTGGCCAAGCCGGGGCTGCTGAACTTCGACATCATCCGCGACGCCGTCGACGAGATCGTCACCGTGAGCGAGGACGACATGGCCAGGGCGCTGCTGGTGCTGCTCGAGCGGGCCAAGCTCGTCGTCGAACCGGCCGGCGCGGTCTCGGTGGCCGCCATCCTGGCCGGCAAGATCACCGGCACAGGTCCGACCGTGGCGATGCTCTCCGGCGGCAACATCGACCCGCTGCTCATGCAGCGCGTGATCAGTCACGGGCTGAGCGCCTCCGGCCGGTACCTCACCCTGCGCATCATGCTGCCCGACCGTCCGGGGCAGCTCGCGCGCATCTCCGAGCTGCTGGCCGAAGCACGGGCCAATGTCATCGAGGTGCTGCACACCCGCCACGGCGTGGGCATCCAGATCAGCGAGGTCGAGATCGACATCAGCGTGGAGACCCGCGGTCCGGAGCACCGCCAGCACGTCGTCGACACGCTGCGCGCGGCCGGGTACGACCCGCGCACGGACTAGGAACGCACAAAGAACGGCCGGCTGCTCATGCAGCCGGTCGTTTCACGTTCGTGTGCGCAGGAGTTAGCCGGTGAAGGTCTCCACGAGGCGGATCTCGACGGCGATCTGCTTGCCGTTGGGGGTCTCGTAGCTCGTCTTCGCGCCGACCTTGAGGCCGATGATGGCCTCGCCCAGTGGACTCTTCTCGCTGTACACGTCGAGGTCGCTGTCTCCGGCGATCTCGCGGCTGCCGATGAGGAAGCGGCTCTCGTCACCGGCGATGGTGGCGGTGATGATGGTGCCGGGCTCGACGACGCCCTTGCTCTCGGGGGCGTGGCCCACCTCTGCGGTACGAAGCAGCAGCGTCAGCGTGCGGATGCGGGCCTCCATCTTGCCCTGCTCCTCCTTGGCCGCGTGATAGCCGGCGTTCTCCTTGAGGTCGCCCTCCGACCGGGCGGACTCGATCTTGTTGGCGATGTCCACCCGCGCGACGGTGCTGAGAGTATCCAGCTCCGCAGCGAGGCGGTCGTAGGCCTCCTGGGTCAGCCAGGTGACCGAAGTTTCGGTAGTCATGGTTCTCTCCTTCTCGTGCGGATCGGTGAAGCGCCGGCAGATAGTGCGCCGATGGTGCCGCCGCACAGCGACAGCAGTCGGTGTGGCGGCCCTGGGCTGTGGCGGCCGTTGGCCGGGTTCAGCTGGAATACAACTGACGCCCCGACTTCTGTCAGGGCGAATACATCAGTCTAGGTCAACCAGCAGCGGTAAATCAATCCGGTATTGCTCAGCTCCGTGGTGTGCAGCACCTCGGTTAACGACCGGGTGTACTGGTCCGACGGCGGCAGGTCGATGACCTTCCACCCCACCACGGTGAAGCTCTCGTTGAGGGCCTGTACGGCGCAGCTGGACGGCGTGCCGGTGGGCAGCGACACCTCGAAGGTGACACTGATGCTGTTCTCGTCGATGATGCTGTGCCGGGTGTCCCTGGCCTCGATCGAGGGCCCGGCGCCGTCCAGTCCGGCCCAGACCACCCAGGCCGTGAGGACCACCGCGAACGCGCCCGCGACGATCCAGAGCACCCGCCGCTCACGCAGTCGGGTGCCGGGGGTTCGCCCATAGCGTTTGTCGAGATTGCTGCTCACGGCCACTCAGACTCCACACTCACTCTTCAACGATTAGGCTTGTACCCAAGGTTAGCTGGCATTTCTGAGGAGTTTCATGACGCTGCGGCTCTTGGCAGTGCACGCCCATCCCGACGACGAGTCGAGCAAGGGCGCCGCAACATACGCGTACTACCGAAGCCTCGGAGCCGAGGTGCTCGTGGTGAGTTGCACCGGTGGCGAGCGTGGCAGCATCCTCAACGAGGACCTGACCCATCTGGCCATGGCCGAACGGGACCTGTCCGGTCTCCGACGCCTCGAGATGGCGGCCGCGCAGAAGGCGCTGGGCATCCAGCACAAATGGCTCGGCTACCAGGACTCCGGAATGCAAGACGACGGCGGCGTTCCCAAGAACTCCTTCGCCGACGTGCCGCTGGAGATCTCGGCTGAGCCGCTGGTGCGCATCATGCGCGAGTTCCGCCCGCAGGTGCTGATCACCTACGACGAGAACGGCGGCTACCCGCACCCCGACCACATCCGCACCCACGAGGTGTCGCTCGAGGCCTTCCGCGCCGCCGCGGACCCCGACCGGTACCCGGCCGCCGGTCCGGCCTGGCAGATCGAGAAGCTCTACTACGACCGCATCTTCAACCTCGAACGCATGGACGCCATGTACCTCGAGCTGAGCATCACCGAACCGGATTCCGACCTGCTCGAGCCGCTGGCCAGCGCCAGGGAGCGGATGAGCGAGTACCCGAACCTGGCGACCACGCACGTGCCCATCGGCGATTTCCTGGAGGTGCGCGACGAGGCCCTCAGAGCCCACGCCAGCCAGGTCTCGCCCACCAGCAGCTTCTTCTTCTGGCCCAACGACATGGTGCGCAAGGCCTGGCCGTACGAGGACTTCCAGCTCATCGAATCGAAAGTTGACACCGTCATGCCCGAATCCGATCTCTTCGCGGGCGTCACCGACACGGTCGACGCATGAGCCTCCTGCTCGCGCCCGCCCTGTCCCCGGTGGTCGGTTTCATCCTCTCGAACACCCCGCCGCCCGAGTTCAACCCCGACACCGTCACGCCGGGCCCGTGGGGCTTCTTCGCGATCTTCTTCGTCGCCGCCGTGACGCTGCTGCTGGGCATGGACCTGGCCCGGCGCATCCGCCGCACCAACTATCGTGCCGAGATGCAGGAGCGCCTGGCGGCCGAGGTCGCCGAGCGTGACGCCGCCGCCGAGAAGAAGCCGGACGAAAGCTGACCCCGGCCCTCAGGGGTAGAGCGGATGCGTCGCGATGATCAGGATCGCGACCCAGTGGCAGAGGAACGCCACGACGGTCAGTGCGTGGAAGATCTCGTGGAAACCGAAGACCCCGGGGATCGGGTTGGGCTTCTTGAGGCCGTAGACGACGGCGCCGACCGAGTAGCAGAGCCCGCCGATCATGATCAGCGTCATCATGAGGGCATCGGCCTGGAAGAAGTCGACGATGAACATGAGCGCGCCCCAGCCCAGCGCCAGGTACAACGGCACGTAGAGCCAGCGCGGAGCGTTGATCCAGAACACCCGGAAGGCGATGCCGAGCAGCGCGCCGCCCCACACCAGCGACAAGAGCAGCACGGCCTTGTCCGGCGGCAGCGCCAGCACCGTTATGGGCGTGTAGGAGCCGGCGATCAGCAGGAAGATGTTGGCGTGGTCGATGCGTTTGAGTAGCAGGCGGGTGCGCGGCTGCCAGGTGAACCGGTGGTACAGCGCCGAGTTGCCGAAGAGCAGCATCGAACTGGCGACGAAGACCGCCGAGCTCCACCTGGCCGCCGGGCCGTCGGCCGCCAGCAACAGAATGATGCCGGCCACGATGGTGACGGGGAACGTGCCCGCGTGGATCCAGCCACGCCAGGTGGGCTTCTCGGGGACCGGGTGCTCGATCTCGTCCTCGAGCAGGGGGAGATTCGGGATGTCGTCCGAGGAGGCCGAGCGGTCAGGAGCCATGCTGTCAGGATACGGCAGCACCGCGGGGTGCGCGGCGCGGACGTGGGCCGGATTGGGTTAGCGTAACTGTGTGCACATGCGGCAAATCACCCTCGGACGCGGACTCCTCTACCGGGTCTACCAGCGGCGGCTTCGCCGCGGGCTGACGTCGGCGGTCCTGCCCCGCCACGTCGCCATGATCATCGACGGCAACCGGCGCTGGGCCAAGCAGCTCGGCTACGACTCCGCCGCGCACGGGCACCGTGCCGGCGCCGCGAAGATGCGGGAATTCCTCGAGTGGTGCGACGACCTGGGCATCTCCGTGGTCACGCTGTACCTGCTCTCGGCCGACAACCTCACCCAGCGGCCCACCGAGGAGCTCGACGCCCTGTTCGAGATCATCGCCGACCTCGCCGAGGACCTCTCGCACTACCGGGACTGGCGGGTGCAGCAGGTCGGGTCCAAGAAATGCCTGCCCGGGCCGCTCGAGGCCGCCCTGAGCGCCGCTGAGGCCCGCACGAGCGCTCATCGGGGCCTGCACGTCAACCTGGCTGTGGGGTACGGCGGCCGCACCGAGATCACCGACGCCATGCGCAGCATCGTCGCGACCCACCATGCCCACGGTGGCACCCTCGAGGACCTCGCCGAGACCCTCACCCCCGAGCTGATCGGCCAACACCTGTACACGGGCGGCCAGCCCGACCCCGACCTCGTGATCCGCACCTCCGGCGAGCAGCGGCTGAGCGACTTCATGCTCTGGCAGAGCGCGCACAGCGAGTTCTACTTCGTCGAGGCACTCGGCCCGGACCTGCGCCAGGTCGACTTCCTGCGCGCCCTGCGCGACTTCGCCAAACGGCACCGCAGGTTCGGCGGATGAGGCCGGTAGCGCCGGCCCTCACCGCCTATCTCGACGGCTTCACGGAAGACCCCGGCTACCTGGACTACGGGCGGATCGGACCGCTCTCCAGCGCCGTCCTGGCCGAGAGTCTTGGGCAGGGTGAGATCCTCGCGCGTGCCCGCTACGGGAGCCTCGACCACTTCGGCGAGCAGGACCGGCGGATGCGCTCGGCCGTCGCCGCGCTCACCCGGTTCCGCGCCGACCAGATCGTGGCGCAGCCGAACACCAGCATGGGCCTCATGCACGCCATGTTCGGACTGACCGGCGATGTGCTGCTCTCGCCGGCCGATTTCCCCAGCCTGCCGTTCGCCGCCGTGCGCGCCGCGGAGGCCCTGCACGTCGCCACGCCGCTCTGGCTCGAGGCCGGGACCACGTCGGAGCGCGCCGGCCAGGTCACGCCAGGACAGCTGCGCGACCAGCTCACGCCCGGCACCGTCGCGGTAGCCGTGAGCCTGGTCGACTCCCGCACGGGCTTCCGCACCGACCTCGAGGGCATCCGGCAGGTCATCGGCGACAGGCTGCTCATCGTCGACGCCATCCAGGGTTTCGGGGTGGTCGACGCCGCCTACGAGGTGGCGGATGTGGTCGCCTCCGGCGGACAGAAATGGGCCAGGGCCGGATGGGGCACCGGCTTCCTCGCCCTGAGCGACCGGGCCGTCGAGCGCCTCACCCCGGTGATGAGCGGCTTCACCGGAACCCGGCCGGCCGGTTCGGACGAGCTGCCCTGGGACGACGTGCCGCCGCCGGTGCGCGCCGCCGCGGCGTTCGGGGTGACCAACGCCGACGGGATCGCGCAGGCCCGGTTCGCGAGCGCGCTCGAGGAGATCCAGGCCGTGGGCGTCACCGTCATCGAGCGCGCCGTCGCGGAGAACACCGAACGCCTGATCGACCTGGCCGATGAATTCGGCATCGGCGTGTCCAGCTCCCGCGATGCGCGGGAACGCGCCGGCATGGTCGTGCTGCAGCCGCCCGCCGAACGCCTGACCGCGCTGGGCGCCGCCCTGCACAACCACGGCCTCACGACCACGGTGCGGTCCGGCAGCGTGCGGCTGAGCGCCCACGCCCGACTCACCGAGGCGACAGTGGACATGCTGCGCGCGGCCTTCGTCGCGTACACCGCTGCCGCCCGGTACTGAGCAGACCCACCGGTTCCACCCGGATTAACGTCTGATGTCGTTGGGCGTGTCGCCTTCCCAAATACGGACGAATCGACGTAGCTTCGACTCATCAGGTACGGCACCTGATCGAGACGGCCACATAAGTACGGCTCGAGAAAAAAGCTTGTGGTCGCTCGCCAACAAATCCGCACCTCACGGTGCGGGGTGGGAGTGGTTGTGACCGCTAATCGAACCGACTACCTGAACGCAGATCTCCGGAATGCGGAGCAGACGCCGTCAGGGGTCGACCAAACCGAGCGCACCTTCGTGCTGGACACCTCGGTTCTCCTGTCCGATCCCAAGGCCATCTTCCGTTTCGCCGAGCATGCCGTGGTGCTGCCCGTCGTGGTCATCACGGAGCTGGAGTCCAAGCGCAACGACCCGGAGATCGGGTACTTCGCCCGGCAGGCACTGCGGTACCTCGACGAACTCCGGGTGAAACACGAACGCCTCGACTTCGCCATCCCGGTCGGGGACGGCGGCAGCCTCAGAGTCGAACTCAACCACTCGAACATGTCGGTGCTGCCCAGCGGCCTGCAACTGGGCGACAACGACTCGCGTATCCTCGCCGTGGCCATGAACCTGGCCAACGACGGTCTTGCCGTCACGGTGGTGTCCAAGGACCTGCCGCTGCGGGTGAAGGCCGCGTCGATCGGCCTGGCCGCGGATGAGTACCGGCACGAGCTGGCCGTGGACTCCGGCTGGACCGGCATGGACGAGATCACCCTGAGCGCCGAGCAGGTGAACGACCTCTATGACACCGAGTCGCTGCAGACCCGGCTGGTGCAGGACATGCCGGTCAACACGGGCCTGGTCATCCACTCCGACCGCGGCTCGGCGCTCGGCCGGGTCACCGGGAGGGGCGAGCTGCGGCTGGTGCGCGGCGACCGCGACCTGTTCGGCCTGCACGGCCGCTCGGCCGAGCAGCGTCTGGCGATCGACCTGCTGCTCGACCCGGAGATCGGCATCCTGTCGTTGGGAGGGCGAGCGGGAACGGGGAAGTCCGCGCTGGCCCTCTGCGCCGGCCTCGAGGCGGTGCTGGAGCGCCAGCAGCACCGCAAGATCATGGTGTTCCGGCCGCTCTACGCCGTGGGCGGCCAGGAGCTCGGCTACCTGCCCGGCGACGCGCAGGAGAAGATGGGCCCGTGGGGCCAGGCCGTGTTCGACACCCTCGGCGCCCTGGTGAGCGAGAACGTGCTCGAGGAGGTCGTCGAACGCGGCATCCTCGAGGTGCTGCCGCTCACCCACATCCGCGGTCGCAGCCTGCACGACGCCTTCGTGATCGTCGACGAGGCCCAGTCCCTGGAGCGGAACGTCTTGCTGACGGTGCTCAGCCGCATCGGGCAGAACTCCCGGGTGGTGCTCACCCACGATGTGGCGCAGCGCGACAACCTGCGGGTGGGCCGCTTCGACGGTGTCGCGAGTGTGATCGAGACGCTCAAGGGCCACCCGTTGTTCGCCCACATGACCCTCACCCGGTCGGAGCGGAGCGCGATCGCCGCCCTGGTCACGGAAATGCTGGAGGGCAACGAGCTGGCCTGAATGGCGAAAGGGGCGAACCGGATGCGTCAGCATCCGTTTCGCCCCTTTCCCCAGCGACTGCTACTACCGCGGCGGCCGCGTCATGCTCAGCACGTCGAGAGCCACATCGAGCTGCTCGAGGGTGACCTCGCCGCGCTCGACGAACCCGAGGTCGATCACGGACTCCCGCACGGTGAGGCCCTGGGCCACGGAGTGCTTGGCCACCTTGGCCGCGGCCTCGTAGCCGATCACCCGGTTGAGCGGCGTCACGATCGACGGCGACGACTCGGCCAGCGCGCGGGCCCGCTCCAGGTTGGCCTCGAGGCCGTCGACGGTCTTGTCGGCGAGCACCCGGGCGCCGTTGGCGAGCAGCCGGATCGACTCGAGCAGCGCCGTGCCCATCACGGGGATGGCGACGTTGAGCTCGAAGGCGCCCGAGGCACCCGACCAGGCGATGGTGGCGTCGTTGCCGATCACGCGGGAGCAGACCATGAGCACGGCCTCGGGGATGACCGGGTTGACCTTGCCCGGCATGATCGAGGAGCCCGGCTGCAGGTCGGGGATGCTCAGCTCGCCGATGCCGGTGTTGGGGCCGGAGCCCATCCAGCGCAGGTCGTTGCAGATCTTGGTCAGGCCCACCGCGATCGTGCGGAGCGCGCCGGAGGCGTCGACGAGGCCGTCGCGGTTGGCCTGCGCCTCGAAGTGGTCGATCGCCTCGGTGATCGGCAGCTCGGTCTCGAGGGTGAGCAGCTCGATCACGAGCTGCGGGAAGCCGGCCGGGGTGTTGATGCCGGTGCCGACGGCGGTGCCGCCCAGCGGCACCTCGGCGACGCGGGGGAGCGCGGTGCGCACCCGCTCGATGCCGAGGCGCATCTGGCGGGCGTAGCCGCCGAATTCCTGGCCGAGCGTCACGGGCGTCGCATCCATCAGGTGGGTGCGACCGGCCTTGACGGCCGTGGCCCACAGCTCGGCCTTGGTCTCGAACGCCACGGCGAGGTGGTCGAGCGCCGGGATCAGGTCGTCGATGAGCGCGCTCGTGACGGCGATGTGCACCGAGGTGGGGAACACGTCGTTCGAGGACTGCGACGCGTTGACGTGGTCGTTGGGGTGCACCGGGCTGCCGAGACTGCGGGTGGCGAGGGTCGCGAGGACCTCGTTCATGTTCATGTTCGAGGAGGTGCCGCTACCGGTCTGGTACACGTCGATCGGGAACTCGGAGTCGTACCGGCCGCTGATGACCTCGTCGGCGGCCTGGGCGATGGCATCGGCGATGGCCGCGTCGAGCACACCCAGACGGGCGTTGGCCAGGGCCGCGGACTTCTTGATGCGCGCAAGGGCCGCGATTTGGGCCGACTCGAGCACGGAGCCCGAGATCGGGAAGTTCTCCACCGCGCGCTGGGTCTGCGCGCCGTAGAGCGCTGCGGCCGGCACCCGCACCTCGCCCATCGTGTCGTGTTCGATCCGGTAGCTGGATGTCCCGGCCTGAGTTGAAGTGTCCACCACGGTGTGTCTTACCTTTCGATTGGAGAAGAAGCTCGCAGCGCCTAGACGACGCCGACGACGATGTCGGGTTCGGCGCGGCCCTCGAGGAGCCGGTAGTTCGCGCCGACGATAGCCAATGTACCTTCCGCGATGGCGGCGCTGATCATCTCGGAGCGCTGCACCAGCTCGGCGACGGTGTCGCGCAGGTGCTCACGGCCCACCAGTGACGCGTCGACGCTCTCCGGGTCGAGCGGCCCGGTCGTGGGCCCGCCCACCCGGCGCACGGCCGGCACGATCTTCTGGATGATGCCGTCGATGTGCGGGGGAAGCGGATCGGCGTCAGGGCCCTGCGAGTCGATGGCGGCCAGCACGGCGCCGCAGCGGTCGTGGCCGAGAACCAGGATGAGGGGAACCTTGAGCACGGCCACGGCGTATTCCAGCGAGCCGAGCACGGAATCGGAGATGACCTGACCGGCGTTCCGGACGACGAACAGGTCGCCCAGGCCCTTGTCGAAGATGATCTCGGCGGCCAAGCGGGAGTCGCTGCAGCCGAACAGGGCGGCCATCGGGGTCTGGGCGAAGGCGGTCTCCGCGCGCCGGTCGACGTCCTGGCGCGGATGCTGCGGGTCGCCGTTCACGAACCGCTCGTTTCCGCTGGCGAGATCGTTCCAGACGGTGGCCGGGCTGAGGGCGGGAGGAGTGGTCATTGGCTGGCCCCTGACTGGTCGGCGGTTTGGTTGGCGGTGATCTGCCCGGACAGTGCCCCGGCGACGACGGCGAGTTCCTCGTCGTCGGCGGTGCCGATGAGCAGGTAGGTGCTGTCGCCGGCCTCGGTGACGAGGGCCGACTCGAAGTTGCCCTGGTCGGCGGCCGGTGCGGGGTTGCGGTACACGTCCCACTGCACGCCGTCGACGGTGATGGTGTCGGAGGAGCTGACCTTCTTGAGCTGCTCGGCGAGCCAGGTGGAGTTCGCGTTGACGGCCTGGGTGAGCCCGATGAACTCGTTCCGGGGAGTGATCAGGCCGATGTACCAGCTGGACACGCCGTCGCTGCCGCCGGCGCGCCACTCGGCGGCGTTGGCGCTCCAGCCCGGCGGCAGGGCGGGGGAGACGAGTGGCTCGTCGACACCCCGTTGCACCTGCTCGGCCACCGCGGTGTAGTCCACCGCGCGGTCGAGCGGGGTGTCGCTGCGCGGCACGATGAGCACGAGCACAATGACGGCGCCCACGGTCGCCAGCAGTGAGAAGACCAGGTTGTTGATGGTCTTCCGTGACCGGTAGTTGCGGGAATTCGTGGCGAGGCGCGTGGCGCGCTCCTCGGCGGTCTCCGGACGGCCAAGCTCCGCGACGACCCGCGGGGCGCGTGCCGGACGGGGGGTTCGGGGGGTGCGGCTCATTCCGCGGCGGCCGCTCCGCGGGCGGCGTCCAGGCGAGCCTTGGCCCCGATCAACCATTCCTCGCAGCGGGTGGCGAGGGCCTCTCCGCGTTCCCAGAGCGCGAGGGACTCCTCGAGGGTGGTTCCGCCCTGTTCGAGCACCGAGACCACCCGGATCAGCTCATCCCTGGCCTGCTCGTAGCTGAGCGAATCGACCGTGGGGATGTCGCCGGGGGCGGAGGTGGGGGTGGAAGCGGGCGAAGTCATGTCAGCCATTCTATTTCGCCACCGCGTCCACGGTTCCGACGCCCGCCGTGATGTGCAGATCGGTGCCGGTCGGCGCCTGGTCGCTCGTACGCAGCACCTGGCCGCCGGGAAGCTGCACGATGGCGTAGCCGCGGTCGAGGGTTCCCTGCGGAGAGAGAGCGCGCAACTGGGAGCGGAGCTCCACGACGCCGGCGCCGGCCCGCTCGAGGGTGCGGTGCATGAGCTCGGCTCCACGGGCGACATACCGGGTGAGGTCCTGTGACCGGGTGTCGACGATCCAGTCGGCGCCGGCGAGCACCGGGCGGCTGCGCAGCTGGCCGAGCCTGTCGACCTCGGTGGACAGGATGCCGGTGAGCCGGCTGCTCAGGCGCGCCCGGGCCTGCTGCACCCGGTTCAGCTCGTCGGAGACGTCCGGAACGACGCGCTTGGCAGCGTCGGTGGGGGTGGAGGCGCGGAGGTCCGCAACGTCGTCGAGCAGCGGCCGGTCGGCCTCGTGCCCGATGGCGCTCACCACGGGCGTGCTGCAGCCCGCGACGGCGCGAACGAGCCCCTCGTCGCTGAAACCGAGCAGGTTCTGGAAGTCGCCGCCGCCGCGCGCGACGATGATGACGTCGACCTCGGGGTCTGCGTCCAGCTGCAGGATGGCCGCCGTGACCTCGGCGACCATGCGGTCGCCCTGCACGGCGGCGTGCACGACCCTGAAGTCCACGGCCGGCCAGCGCAGCTGGGCGTTGCGCAGGACGTCCTTCTCTGCGTCGGAGTCCTTGCCGGTGACCAGGCCGATGCGGTGCGGCAGGAAGGGCAGCGGACGTTTGCGGGACAGGTCGAAGAGGCCCTCGGACTTCAGCTGGGCGCGCAGCCGCTCGAGGCGTTCGAGCAGGTCGCCCAGGCCCACGTGGCGTAGCTCGTAGACCTGCATGGTGAGGGTGCCGCCCTTGACCCAATAGTTGGGCTTGACGAGGGCGATCACGCGGTCACCCTGTTTGAAGTCGTTGGTCAGCCGCGCCTTCACCGACGACCAGACCGTGAAACTCACGGTGGCGTCGATAGTGAGGTCCTTGAGCTTGCCGTAGACGTTGCCGCCGCTGGCGCCCCACTGCACGATCTCGCCCTCCACCCAGGCGGTGCCGAGACGTTCGATATAGCCGCGGATCTTGTTGGAGAGCACGGCCACAGGCCACGGAGCGTCGACGGTGGGCGGCTGGTCGCCCACGGCGGGCATCGTCACGGCGTTCATCGGCTCTCGTTCTCTCGGGCGGTGGGGTTTCGCTCTCACGGACTGCGCAGACGCTCTCGCGTAGACTGTGCGAGTGAGCATCAGTACAGAAAAGCCCGTGATCGGCCTTGGCATGCCCAGAATTCCGAGCCTGCGCAACAGGCTCAAGGATACCCCGGTGGATGGGCTGAAACGGGTGCTGTTGGCAGCCCCGCGCGGCTACTGCGCCGGCGTGGACCGCGCCGTCATCGCCGTGGAGAAGGCCCTCGAGCTGTACGGCGCCCCCGTCTACGTGCGGAAGCAGATCGTGCACAACACCCATGTGGTGAGCGAGCTCGAGAAGAAGGGCGCCATCTTCGTCGAAGAAGTCGATGAGGTTCCCACCGGATCGCACATCGTCTTCAGCGCCCACGGCGTGTCCCCGGCCGTGGTGAACGCCGCCGCCGAGCGGGGACTTGCCGCCATCGACGCCACCTGCCCGCTGGTCACCAAGGTGCACCGCGAGGCCGTGCGCTTCGCCAGGGACGACTTCGAGATCTTGCTGATCGGCCACGAAGGCCACGAAGAGGTCGAGGGCACCGCCGGAGAGGCGCCGGAGCACACGACCCTGGTCGGCAGCCCCGATGAAGCCGACACCATCACGGTGCGCGACCCGAACAAGGTCGTCTGGCTCTCCCAGACCACGCTCAGCGTGGACGAGACTATGGAGACGGTGCGCCGCCTGCGGGCCCGGTTCCCCAACCTGCAGGATCCGCCCAGCGACGACATCTGCTACGCCACTCAGAACCGTCAGGTGGCCATCAAGAAGGTCGCCCGCGACTCCGACCTGGTGATCGTGGTGGGCTCGGCGAACTCGTCGAACTCTGTGCGTCTGGTGGAGGTCGCCCTGGAGTATGGGGCCAAGGCCGCCTACCGGGTGGACTACGCCAGCGAAGTGAAGCAGGAATGGCTCGACGGCGTGAACACCGTGGGCGTGACCAGCGGCGCCTCGGTGCCGGAGGAGCTCGTGGACGAGCTGCTGCGCGACCTGGCCGGTGCCGGCTATGGCGACGTGGAGCAGATCAAGACGGCGGAGGAGGACCTCTTGTTCTCGCTGCCCAAGGAGCTGCGCAAGGACCTCGCCGGCAACACCGACGCCCGCGCCCTTGGCGGCCGTGTGGACCGCACCGAGTAGCAGGACCGCTTCTGCAGCCGCCTTACGGGCGGCTGTAGAAGTCGATCAGGGTGGAATCGCTGCCGACGATGATCGTCATGAACACGAAGATGAGCACGAAGGCCACGACTCCGCCGATCAGCGGCACGTAGAAGGCCCGCCGGGAGCGCACCAGCAGCAGGATACTCACCGCCGCGGTGACCAGCCAGACAATGGCCTGGCTGATGCTGCCCGCGGTGATCAGCGTCGCCACGATCGGGGCCGGTGAGTAGTCGCCCAGACCCTCTTGCGTGTACAGCATCTGCACCGCCTGGGGCAGGGCGTCCAGCACCGCGATGGTGAGGAACGTCGCCAGCAGGCCCAGGATCAGCAACCCGAGGGTCACCGGCCGGTCCCACCCGGGTGGTGCGGGGACCGGCTTCTCAGCCGATCCCTGCGCCATCGGTGCAGCAGATGCAGACTCGGATTCAGAGGCGGCAGGGGCCGCAGGCGCCGAAGCGTCCTGCGGCGGGGACCAGGTCCAGCCCTCCGGAGCCAGCTCGCCGTAGCGGGGCCGGGGCCGGTAGTCGGCAGGCGGGGTCGCCGCCTGGTCGTGGGGAGCCGGGGTCCCGGTGTTCTCTGCCATCGTCATCCAGTTGGTCTGTCTATCGGTCTAGCTGTTGGAGTGGCCGGCGGAGCCGAGCTGACGCGTGGCCTGGGCGACGCGGGCGGCCATGGCCGTCTCGGCGACCTTGCCCCAGGCGCGCGGGTCGTAGAGCTTCTTGTTGCCCACTTCACCGTCGACCTTGAGCACGCCGTCGTAGTTCTTCAGCATGTAGTCGGCGATGGCGCGCGTGAAGGCGTACTGGGTGTCGGTGTCGACGTTCATCTTCACGACGCCGTTGGCAACGGCTTCCGCGATCTCGGCGTCGGTCGAGCCGGAGCCGCCGTGGAAGACGAGGTCGAGGGGGAGTGCGCTGGTGCCGTACTTGGCGGCGACGCTCTCCTGGATCTCCTTGAGGAGCTCCGGGCGCAGCTTCACGTTGCCCGGCTTGTAGACGCCGTGCACGTTGCCGAAGGTCAGCGCGGCCATGTAACGGCCCTGCTCGCCGAGGCCGAGG
>Ga0247808_10000286_pt1 | contig 26694 bp, 26 predicted proteins | sample UWRJL089202R1_FD_179914 | JGI IMG/M metagenome (GOLD analysis project Ga0247808, IMG submission 179914) | Plant litter microbial communities from Arlington Agricultural Research Station in Wisconsin, United States - UWRJ-L089-202R-1 | ecosystem: Environmental > Terrestrial > Plant litter >... | reverse complement strand
GTCGGTCGGCGGATTGCGGAAGCTGGTCAGCACCCGGACGTCGACGGTCAGACGCGAGGTGCAGTTGTTGGCGAAGGCGCTCATATTGGCGCAGATCTTCGTCTTGAACTTCTCGGTGTTCATGCCGGTCCGGTCAGCCTCGCCCGTGCGGACCTGACGGCCGGCGTCGATGACGGCGTTCTCCAGAACCGTATCGGTCAGGAAGATCACGGCGATCTCCAGGATGGCGAACAGCATCATCAGAAACGGCACGGCGATGATGCCGAACTCGACGGCCGCCGATCCGTCCCGACGCGCGCGGCGCAGGGCTGCGTCTCTGCGGACGTCGGCGCCGGGGCGCTGAAGACGGATCATGGCCGCGGGCTTCCCGCTCAAGGCGTCGGGGCGCTCGCGCTGTCCAGACCGGACGAGCGCACGCTGGGGGCGCAGGACGACGCGCAGGCCATCTCCGTCGCCTGGGCGCCGCGCCAGACGCGTACGGACCCGGTCTGGCCGCCGGAGACGATCACCTGGTTCTGGAAAAGGGTCCGGCCGATGGCGTCGACGGCCACGACCTCGGTCACGCCATAACCCTTGCCTGTCACGAACAAGGTGTTGCTGTTGACGACGGTGACGTCGGCGATCAGCGGGTTGCCGACGATGACCGAAGCGACGGGGCCACGCAGCTGCACCCGTTGCGACCTGTCCACCTGCACGTTCAGGGCGCTGGATTGGGCCAGCGAAGGCGCCGGGCTCAGGGCCAGGATCAGCGCCACGGCGGTGAGGGAGAGGCGGGTGCGGGACATGCAGCGTTCCATCTGAACGGCGCGAGGGCGCGCACGAGGGCGCAAGATGGTCCGGAAATCTCAATAAAGTCTGAAATGATCGGCCTGACGCAGAGAAAGGGTGCGTTCGACCTGTATATCCCGGCAAAGCTTCCGACTTTTGGGCGATTTTCTTAGTAAACTTGTCGCTAACCAGTCTCGAAGACCCTGTCTTAACGGGTCCGCCCCATTATCCATCCTGTGTTTGGGGATCAAGCGGGCGACCGAGCCTCCAAGCCGACTGCTCGCTCAACTGTTTTCAGGAGACTACCAATGACCAAGTTCGTTTCGCGTTTCGCCAAGGATGAATCCGGCGCCACGGCCATCGAGTACGGCCTCATCGCCGCTCTGATCGCCGTCGTCATCATCTCGGCCGTCACCGCGCTGGGCACCAAGCTCAAGGGCGTGTTCGGCGGCATCGACAGCAGCCTGAAAGTGCCTGTCGCTTAAGAAGCGTCAAGTCTGAAGCCTGAAGGGGGCCGTCGCGGCGACGCGGCGGCCTTCTTTTTTGTGAAGGCTGCGCCTTGGTCCTGATGGGCGATCCGTGGGACGGCGGACGGAGATTCAAGAGATGATATCCTCACGATCTCACAGGCTCGCTCTCGGGGGCTCGTGGTCTCGTGGCCTCTGGCTCCGCGACTTCTGGACGGACGAGGGCGGCGCCACCGCCATCGAATACGCGGGCCTTCTCGCCATTCTGGGCGTGGTGCTCCTGACCTCCGTGAGCGTGCTCGGCAAAGATATCGGCAAACTGCTCGATGGCATCACCGCCGCCTTCGCGAGCACCGGATTCTAGGAAGACCAGCCGTGGTCGAAACCTGTTCTTAAACGACGGCGACATAAACTGGCGCGATGGACACCGTGACCCTTCTGCTGCTCAGCGTTCTTCCTTGTCTGATGATCGTCGCGGGTCTGCGCGACCTGACCACGATGAAGATCCCCAATTGGATTTCCGGTCTGCTGGTCGTCGCCTTCTTCCCGGCGGCCTTCATGGTGGGCCTGGCCCCAGGCGTCGTTCTCATGCACGTCGGCATCGCCTTCGTCGCCCTGTTGGCGGGCATGGGTCTGTTCGCGACCCGGATCATCGGCGGCGGTGACGCCAAACTGATGGCCGTCGCATGTCTTTGGCTCGGTCTGTCGGGGTCCGGCATGTTCCTGTTGTGGACCGGCCTCGCCGGCGGCGCCTTCTGTCTCGCCCTGATCGCAGCTCGCTTCCAGTTCCAGATGCAGCCCCACAGAATGCCGGCCCCGGCCCCGGCCTGGGTCACGGATCTGATGAACCCGCGGGGCGACATCCCCTATGGCGTCGCCATCGCCGCCGGCGCGCTGATGGCCTATCCGGCAAGCGGTTTGTTGTCGGCGTTCGCCGCTGGCTGAGCCACGCCTCGCAGGTGATTGAATCCGTTGCCGAACGCCGCTCCATCGCGCTTAGGAGCACGTTAACCCGCAGGCTTCATTCTCGTTAACGGCAGAGACCGGCACACCGATTCCGCGGCGCTCGCTTTTGCCGGAGACCGACATGAAGCCCGCCCGTATCGCCGTCATTTGTGTCGCCGCCGTCGCGGCCATCGGTCTGGCCTTCGTGGTTCGCGCCATGGGCTCCTCCGGCGATCCCGTCGCCGTCGCCTCTGCCGCTCCCGCGCCCGCGAAGCCCATGGCCAAGGTTCTGGTCGCCGCCCGTGATCTCGATCCAGGCCAGCGTCTCGCCGAAGCCGACCTGGAGTGGAAGGACTGGCCGGTCGACGAGGTCAACCCGGCGTTCATCACCGATGGAACCGTGCCGGTTCCCGCCGCCGCGACCGACGACAAGGCCGCCGAAGCCAAACCTGACGGCGCTGTCGCCGCCGTGACCCGCGCCGCCACCGACCTGGCCACCGGCGGAGCCAAGGCCGACTATTTCGGCTCGGTCGTGCGAGAGCCTATCCTGGCCGGCGAACCCATCGTCGCCCGCAAGATCGTGCGCGCCGGCGACAGCGGCTATATGGCCGCCTACCTCGAGCCCGGCATGCGCGCCATGGCCATCAGTGTTTCGGTCGAGACCGCCGCCGGCGGCTTCATCCTGCCCGGCGATCGGGTCGATGTCCTCTTGACCCAGCAAACCAACATGCCGGGAGGCGAAGCAGCCCAGGCCAGCAAGTTTAGCTCCTCCATCGTGATGCAGAACGTCAAGGTTCTCGCCATCGACCAGTCCACCCGCGCGGGCGAGGACGAACAGGCCGTGGTCGGCGCGACCGCGACCCTCGAGGTCCATCCCGCCGATGCTGAGGCGCTCGCCTTGGCCAAATCCGAGGGCACCCTGTCGCTGACGCTTCGGTCCTACGCCGACACCGCCGGGCCGTCGGGCCGGGTTCGTCCCAGCAAACCCACCAGCACCGCAGTCCGCATCTTCCGTGGCGGCGAACCTCAAGTGGTCGTGGTCCAATGAGCCTGGTTCCGATGACGCCCATGACCGCCCGCCGCGCCTTGGCCAAACTGTCCGCCGGCGTGTGCGCCATACTGATCGCGGCCGGGACCGTCGCTCCTCTGTCCGCCGTCGCCCAGTCATATCCGGCCGGCGCCCGTTCGACCGTGCCGTTGGGTTCGGGCCCGCAACTGGTGAACCTGCCGCGCGGCACCTCCTTCGCCGTCGATCTGCCGGCGGACGCCCACGACGTCATCATCTCGAACCCCGCCGTGGCCGAGGCCATGCTGCATTCGCCGCGCCGCATCACGGTCATCGGCATCGCTCCGGGCACGACGGACGCCGTCTTCCTCGACGCCTCGGGCCGCGCCATCCTGTCGCTCTCGATCCGAGTGGATGCCGGGGTCTCGGCGCTTCAGGACACGATCAGCCGAGTGGCCCCTGGTGCCCAGGTCCGCGCCGAGGCCGTCAACGACAGCATCATCCTGACCGGTTTGGTCACCAGCCCGTCGGAAGCGGACCGTATCCAGCAGGTCGCCCGTGCCTTCGTTTCAGCGCCTGAAAAGGTGATGAACATGATGAGCGTCGCCGGCTCGGACCAAGTGACCCTCAAGGTCCGCGTGGTCGAGATCCAGCGCACCGCCATCAAGCAACTGGGTTTCGACACCAACGCCGTGCTCGGTCAGGTTGGCGGCACCCAGTATCTGTTCGGCCAGAGCGCCACCTTCGGCGTGAACGGCACCCTGCTGGGCGGCCTGACCGGCGGTTCCTCCATCGACACGACGAAGAACTTCCAGCAGATGCGACCCTGCGGCTTCATCGCCGTACCCGAGGCCATGTGCCCGGTCACGGTGAATGGACCAGAAGATTCGGCCAACTGGGACACGGCCCAGCCGGGGACCGGTCCGGGGTCCGACAACCTGAACAAGGGGTCGGCCATGATCAAGGCGTTCGAGCGAGTCGGCCTGATCCGCACCCTGGCCGAACCGAACCTGACCTCGGTCAATGGCGAGAGCGCCAGCTTTCTGGCCGGTGGCGAGTTCCCGGTTCCGACGGGTCGCGATCAGGACGGCAATATCAGCGTGGAGTACAAACCCTACGGCGTGAACTTGTCCTTCCGACCAGTCGTCCTGTCCGAAGGCCGTATCTCGCTACAGATTTCAATCGAGGTGTCGGAACTGTCGGATTCCGGCGGCCTGACCATCGGCTCCGGCACACCGTCCTCCATCACGCTTCCGGGCCTCAGCGTCCGTCGCTCGCAGAACACCGTCGAACTGCCCAGCGGCGGCTCGATGATGATCGCAGGCCTGCTGCAGGAAAGCACGCGCCAGAGCATCGACTCACTGCCTGGTGTGATGAACCTGCCGGTGCTCGGCTCCCTATTCCGCTCGCGCGACTATCTGATGGGCGAGACAGAACTGGTCGTGATCATCGAGCCCTATATCGTCAGCCCGACATCGCCGGGCCGCATGCAGACGCCGGCCGATGGCCTGCGGATCGCCACCGATATCCAGACGAACCTGTTCGGCCAATTGAACCAGGCCTACGGCACGCCCGCCCCGACCGCCGTCAGCGGCGCCGGCTGGCAGGGCCCCGTCGGCTATGTGATCGAGTAGAACCTGATGATCCGCAACCTCGCCCTCATCGCCCTGACCTCCGTGGCCCTGACCGCCTGCATGGGCGCGCCGGCCGGCGGGCTCGGTCCCGTGCCTTTGACCCCGATCTCGCGCTTCAGCCTGCAGGTCGAGCCCGGTCTGGACCGGATCGCCCTGGCCGTTCACGACAATGGCCTGTCGGGCCCGCAGCAGGGCGCCTTGGTCGACATTGCCAACCGCTTCGGCGTCGAAGGTGCCTCGGTCCTGCGCGTGGAAGCGCCTTCGGGGGGCGATCCCGTCTCCAACGAGTTCGCTTATCGTATCAAAAGCGCGCTCGAATCCGTCGGCGCCCCCGGCCATCGCATCCAGGTGGTCGCCTATGAGGCGCCGGACCCACGGGCGCCCGTTCTCGTCGGGTTCGAGACCCTGCGGGCCGCCGTACCCCAGTGCGGGACCAGCTGGACCAGCCTGACCCGCACCGGCGCCAACGAAAGTCAGGCCAATTTCGGCTGTGCGGTGAATGCCAATCTCGCCGCCCAGATCAGCAATCCGCGCGACATCATCGCGCCGCGCGGCATGACGCCGGGCGACGCCGGCCGTCGCGCCGTCGTCTTCGACAACTACCGCAAAGGCGAAGCCACCGCGGCCCCCCAGGAGGAGCTCGTCGCGAATCGACGGGTCTCGCAGGCGGTGAATTGATCGACCATGAGTAACGCCTTCGCCTCACGAAGCCCCGACGCTTTCGAGGATGAATTCGATCTCGACGTCGAGTTCGAACCCGGTCCGTCGTTCGCGCCCGCGGACGCTGACATCAATCCGCGCGAGCCCCTCCAGTTCATGGCCCCGGCAGGCGCAGCCCCCGAGAAACCGCTCGCCGCCGCCTTCAACCCGGTCGGCGAAATGCTGGCCGGTGCCTCGGCCGCGATTTCCGTGTCCTCGCCCATTGCTCCGGCCATGCCGGCGTCGGCGCCCGCGCCCGTGGCCAGCCAGGTTCCCGCCATGAGCGGACTGAGCAACGAGGTCTCGGTTCCGCGCATCGCCATCCATGTCTTCGCCGAACGTCAGGACACCCTGGCCTCGGCCGAGCGAGCCGGCCAGGATCGCCGCCTGTCGCGCGCCACGACCCAGATCCGCGTCGGCGGCGTGCCCGCAGCCGTCGAGGCCTATCACCACGAACCCACGCCGCCCCTGATCATCGTCGAATGCCTCGACGATCCCCAGACCCTGCTGATGCAGGTCGATCGTCTGGCCGAGGTCTGCGACGCCGGCACCAAGGTCGTCGTCATCGGCGCCGCCAACGACATCATCCTGTTCCGCGAGCTGATGCGGCGCGGCGTCAGCGAATATCTGGTCGCGCCCGTCCAGCCGCTACAGCTGATCGCGGCCATCGGCGGCCTGTTCGCCGATCCGGCCCAGCCCTTCGTCGGTCGTTCGATCGCCTTCGTCGGCGCGCGCGGAGGGGCGGGGGCCTCCTCGGTCGCCCACAACACCGCCTATGCGATGTCCGAAAGGATCGGCGCCAACACCGTCATCGTCGACTATGACCTGCCGTTCGGCACGGCCGGTCTCGACTTCAATCAGGACCCGCTGAACGGCGTCGCCGACGCCCTGGGCCAGCCGGATCGCCTGGACGCCACCCTGCTGGACCGGATGATGGTCCGCTGCACGGACAAGCTCAGCCTGTTCGCCGCACCCGCAACGCTCGACGTCGACTGGGACATCAGCCCGGACGCCTTCGAGGAGGTCACCAGCCGCATCCGTTCGACGGCCCCGTTCGTGGTGCTCGACCTGCCGCACCTGTGGTCGGGCTGGATGCGCAAGACCCTAATCTCGGCCGATGAGGTCGTGGTCGTGGCCACGCCCGATCTGGCCTCGTTGCGCAACGCCAAGAACATGATCGATCTGATCAGGACGGGGCGTCCCAACGACGCCCCGCCGCGTCTGGTCCTCAATCAGGTCGGCGTGCCCGGCCGTCCGGAGATACCGGCCAAGGATTTCGGCGCCGCCCTTGGCGTCCACCCCAGCCTGATCATCCCCTTCGATCCCAAGCTGTTCGGCGCGGCCGCCAACAACGGTCAGATGATCCTGGACGCCGGCGCCAAGTCGAAGTCCGCCGAGGCCTTCCAGACCCTGGCCCAGATCGTCTCCCGCCGCGAACTGCCGGTCGTCGCCGCCAAGGGGCGCGCGGCCCCGTCAAACAAGCCGGAGAGCAAGTCGCTCTTCGGCAAGATGTTCAAGAAACGCTGACGGCAGCCCGTGTTCGGAAAACGCACAGGTCAACCGGGTGTCGACACCCTCGCTCCGACGCCGGCCCGGCCGGCGCCTTCGGCCGCGCCCCAGCCGGAACAGGGCGTCCAGACCCAGGCCTTCGTCTATGCCGAGGAACCCGCGGCCAGTCCCGGCTTCGGTCAGTCGGGCGCCGCGCCGTCAGCTGATCGCCTCGACGCGCTGGCTGCGCGCCCCAAGGCCGCAGCCCCCTTGCAACCGGCCGACGGTCCCGGACCCAAGGCCACCGTCGGCTTCGAACAGCTGAAGAAGGCCCAGGCTGTCGCCGAGATCGTCCGCGAGCAGAGCGACTACTACCACGCGACGAAGACCACCATCTTCAACGCCCTGATGAACACGATCGACCTTGCCCAGCTGGCCCAGCTGGACACCAAGGCCGCATCGGAAGAAATCCGCGACATCGTCGCCGAACTGGTGGCGATCAAGAACGTCTCCATGTCGGTCGCCGAGCAGGAGCATCTGGTCCAGGACATCGTCAACGACGTCCTCGGCTACGGCCCGCTGGAACCCCTGCTGGCCCGCGACGACATCGCCGACATCATGGTCAACGGCGCCGGTCGGGTGTTCATCGAAGTGAACGGCAAGGTCCAGCTGACCAACGTCCGTTTCCGCGACAACACCCAGCTGATGAACATTTGTCAGCGGATCGTGTCGCAGGTCGGCCGTCGGGTCGACGAAAGCTCCCCGATCTGCGACGCGCGTCTTCCCGACGGCTCCCGCGTCAACGTCATCGCCCCGCCGCTGGCCATCGACGGCGCGACCCTGACGATCCGGAAGTTCAAGAAAGACAAGCTGACGATGAAGAACCTGGTGGAGTACGCCTCCATCAGCCCGGAAGGGGCCCGCGTTCTCGGCGTCATCGGCGCCTGCCGCTGTAACGTCGTCATCTCCGGCGGTACGGGTTCTGGCAAGACGACGCTGCTGAACACCCTGACGGCCTTCATCGACCCGACCGAGCGCGTCATCACCTGCGAGGACGCCGCCGAGCTGCAGCTGCAGCAGCCGCACGTGGTCCGTCTGGAAACCCGCCCGCCCAATCTCGAGGGCCAGGGCATGATCACCATGCGGGATCTGGTGAAGAACTGCCTGCGGATGCGCCCCGAACGCATCATCGTCGGCGAGGTCCGCGGCCCTGAGGCCTTTGACCTGCTGCAGGCCATGAACACGGGCCACGATGGCTCGATGGGCACCCTTCACGCCAACTCCCCGCGCGAGGCCATCAGCCGGATGGAGTCCATGATCACCATGGGCGGCTACGGCCTGCCGTCCAAGACGATCCGCGAGATGATCACCGGCTCGGTCGATGTCATCATCCAGGCCGCCCGCCTTCGCGACGGCTCGCGTCGCATCACCCACATCACCGAGGTGGTGGGTCTGGAAGGCGATGTGATCGTGACCCAGGACCTGTTCGTCTACGACATCACGGGCGAGGACGAGAACGGCAAGATCATCGGCCGTCACCGCTCGACCGGCATCGCGCGTCCCCGCTTCTGGGACCGCGCCCGCTACTACGGGCTGGAGCGCGAACTGGCCGAAGCCCTGGACGCGGCGGAGTAGGCCGGCATGCTTCCGATCCTTGCCGCCGTCCTGGCCTTTATCACCATCGGCGGCCTTGGCTGGGTCTTCGTCGGAGGCGAGGACTCATCGACCGAGGCGCTGAAGCGGGCCCAGGGACTGGGTGTCAGCCGCACCCCCAACGCCGCCAGGAAGGCGGCCGCCGCGACCAATACGCCCGAGGCCCGGCGCAAGCAGATCATGCTTCAGCTCAAGGAAGCCGATCGCAAGGAGCGCAAGGCGCGCCTGACGATGGAGGCCAAGCTGAAGCAGGCCGGCCTGTCGTTGAACATCCGCACCTTCTGGATCATCAGTGCCTGTCTGGGCGTCGTCGCCTTCCTGCTCCCGCTGCTGTTCGGCCTCAATATCTTCATGGCGCTGGGGATGGCGGTCGTCTTCGGCGCCGGCTTGCCGCGCTGGATCGTCGGCTTCATTGGCAAGCGACGGATGAAGAAATTCTCGGGCGAGTTCGCCAACGCCGTCGACGTCCTGGTTCGCGGCATCAAGTCCGGCCTGCCGGTGCACGAATGCTTCAAGATCATCGGCCGTGAAAGCCCCGCGCCGCTGGGCCCCGAGTTCCAGCGACTGGTCGAGGGGATCGGGGTCGGCCTGACGCTGGAGCAGGCTCTCGAGCGCATGTTCGAGCGGATGCCGACGCCCGAGCTCCGGTTCTTCTCCATCGTCATCGCCATCCAGCAGAAGACCGGCGGCAACCTGGCCGAGGCCCTGGGCAACTTGACCACCGTGCTGCGCGCGCGCCGCATGATGGGCGAGAAGGTCAAGGCCCTGTCTTCCGAGGCTCTGGCCTCCGCCGGCATCATCGCCTCACTGCCTCCCGTGGTCATGGGTCTGATCATGATGACGGCGCCGGCCTATATGACGGTGATCTTCACCGACCCTCGCGGCCAGATGATGCTCCTCGGCGCAGGGGTCTGGATGACGATGGGCGTGCTGGTGATGAAAAAGATGATCTCGTTCAAGTTCTAGGAATCGGACATGGTCAACTTCATCACCGATCCGCAAAACCTGCTGAGCATCCTGGTCGGCGTGCTGGCTTTCGCCACCCTGTTCACCCTGATGAATTCCATGAATGGCGGCGTCAAGCTGGAGGACCGCATGAACGCGGTGGCCCAGCGTCGCGACGAGCTCAAGCGCCGCTCCCGACAGGCTCTCGCGCGGGACGGCGGGCTGCGCCACACCGACAGCGGGTTCAAGAAGGACGTCGTCGATCGGTTGAACCTTATGAAGCTGCTTGAGGATCCCAAGGTCGCCGACAAGATGGCCCAGGCCGGCTATCGGGGGCCCAAGCCTCTCAGCACCTTTTATTTCTTCCGGTTCGCGTCGCCTTTCATCTTCCTGGCGGTCGTGGCCTTCTACCTGTTCGTCTTCAACGATTTCGGCCTGCCGGTAATGAGCCGCGTGACCGCCACGATGGCCGCCGCCGTGATCGGCTTCTATGCGCCCAACGTCTTCCTCTCGAACCGGATCGCCAAGCGTCAGCAGTCGATATCCTACGCCTTCCCGGACGCCCTGGACCTGCTGCTGATCTGCGTTGAAGCCGGCATGTCTGTCGAGGCGGCGATCCAGAAGGTCAGCCAGGAGATCGGCAGCACCTCAATCGAATTGGCCGAAGAAATGGGCCTGCTGTCCGCCGAGCTCAGCTATCTGCCCGAACGTCGTATGGCCTATGAAGGACTGGCCAAACGGACCAACAACCCGGGCGTCAAATCGGTCACCACCGCCATGGTTCAGGCCGAGCAATACGGCACGCCGCTGAGTTCGGCGCTTCGCACCATGGCGAAGGAAAACCGCGACCTGCGCCTGTCGGCCGCGGAGAAGAAGGCCGCGGCCCTGCCGGCCCAGTTGACCGTGCCGATGATCCTGTTCTTCCTGCCGGTGCTGTTCGTCGTGATCCTGGGTCCGGCGATCATCAACATCCAGGACACCATGGCCACCAACCCGGTCTGATCTAGCCCTCGGCGGCTAGCCTCAGAGACTCGGCTACGGCCTCATAGGCGGCGCGGACGGCTCTGCGGTGCTTGTCGTGGAAACCCTCGCCGCGCAGGCCGCTGAACAGGGCGCCGGTGGCGAAGATGCAACTGCCAGCCTCCAGTTCCTCGATCTCGAAATAGCGGACCACCGAGAACTGCCAGCCGCGCTTCTCGTGCAGCACCAGTTGCGCAAAAGGCTGCCACTGAGCCACGGCGGCCTGATAGCGGCGCTCGGGCAGGCCCGGAACGGTCTCGGTCAGGGTCAGGGCGCCCCCGAAAGCGATCGTTCCTTTAACCTCCGTCTCGACGGGATTCCACCGGTTCCACGATGGCAGGTCGCTGATCAGTTCCCAGATCCGGTCCGAGGTCGCCCGGACGCCGATACGCTTTTCGATGCGGAAGTTCATGACGCCGATTTCGCAGGCCTTTTCGCCGGAAGCAAGGCGGTGTCTGCCTCAGCGGCCGCTCAGTGGTTGCCTTCCGGGCCCGGCTGGGACGCCGGTGGAGTTTCGGCCGAAGCGATCGCATCCTCGCCCACCACTGCCGTTTCGGCCTTGAGGGCGGCGCTCAGGAAGCAGACGGCGACCGCGCCCGCCAGCATCGCCGCATTGGCCGCGAAGGGCGCGAACTCGGCCACCTGGTACAGGGCGACCCCGATCACCGGAGGGGCCAGGAAGCTGAGGCCCGCCAGCGCCATCATCAGCCCGGCGACGGCGCCCTGTTCGTGCGGTCCGACCGCCAGGGAAGACCCGGCCATGAAGCCCGGCCGGGCGAAGCCCACGCCCATCGACACGACCGCATAGCCGACCACCACGCCAAAATAGCCGGGTGCGGCGATGCTGATCAGGTTCCCGGCCAAAGCCATGCCGGCGCCCCAGCGCATCAGGGCGCGGGGCTGAAGCTTCAGCAGGGGGATCAGCCCCCACTGAACCATCAGGGTGGCCGCGGCCCCGGCCAGCATGGCCACGCCGATGAAGGGCTGGGCGGCGCTGGCCGCCATGCCTCCGGTCCCGCTTCCCGCCGCGAGGCCGAGACCGCCGGTGGTCAGTTCGTCGATGATGTGAAAGCCCAGCACCGTCATGTTCACCGCCTGGGCGCTGGTCACCAGCACGCCGTACAGCAGGAAGTCGCGAACACGGGGATCCTTCCACAGGCCCTTTCCCGCGTCGCCCCTGTGGCTCCCGGATGAGCGCAGGCGTACGGCCTCGCCGCTCGGTAGCCGCGCCCAGACCAGCCACAGGACGATCGCGCCCAAGAGGGCGAAGGCGTACATAGGGCCGGCCAGCCCCACGATCGGCAGGATGAAGAATGGCGCCAGCGCCGGCCCCAGAACTGTGCCCAGCCCTTGGGCCGAGGCCAGCAGGGACATCGCCTGCGTCCGCGTCTCCGGCGTGGTGCGATCGGCGATATAGGCCTGGGACGCGATCGGCGCGGCCGAGCCGAACAGGCCGTAGACGGCGCGCGCCACGGCCATCAGGACGAAGGCCGCCATCGGCGCCAGCCAGTGCTGCAGACCCGATGACGCCGCCAGTCCAAAGCCGGACATCGACAGGACGAAGCCCGCCAGCCCGACCAGAATGATACGCTTGCGACCGTGCACGTCCGACTGCCGGGCCCAGAAGGGCGAAGCGATCATCCACAGCAGGGCGGACAGGGCGAAGGCGGCGGCGACCAGGGTGTCGGGCAGGCCGAACTCGCGCCCGATGGCCGGCAGGACAGACTGCAGGGCGATGTTGCCCGCCGCCGCGATCAGGCTGACGGAGAACAGGATGATGAAGGCCGGCGACCGGGGCGACATTCAGTCCCCGATCACGGTCAGGGTCGGCTTCAGCCGCCGCCCGTCATCGAGCCCCAGCCGCGCCTTGACCTCCAGCAGGTCGGCGCCGACGGGCACGATCAGCAGGGCCTTGGGATTGGCGGCGTTGACGGCCACGACGGCGTTGCGGGGACAGACGTCGAAACAGGCCGTCTCGATGACCGCCAGCTCGGCCTTCTTGCCCTTGCCGGCGTGCAGGTATTTGCGCAGGGCTTTCTTCAGCGTCTTGTCGCCGTCGGGCCCGAATCCGCCGTCCAGCTTCTTCGAGCATTTCTTGCAGACCAGGACGACGTCGCGCCACTTCGTCTTTGCGATCTTGATGGCCATGCAACCGGGATCGGTGAGTCGCGGCGATCGCGCAAGATGCTTGCTTCCCCTGTCGGCAAACCTTCATGATCGCGGCGACGACCTCCCCCGTCACCCGAGGCCTGCATGAACCGTCTGATCGTCGCCCTGGCCGCTTCCCTGACCCTGTCCGCAGGCGGGGCTCATGCGCAGGACACGACCGATCCGTTGGTCGCCGAGGTCACGGCCGCCGCCGAGGCGATCAACCCGCGGGTGATCGAATGGCGTCGTCATTTCCACCAGCATCCCGAGCTGGGCTTCGCCGAGACGAACACCTCCGCCTTCGTCGCCGAACGGTTGCGAGTCCTTGGGCTGGAGGTGCGGACCGGCGTCGGTCGTACCGGCGTCGTGGCGATCCTGAGGGGCGGTCTGCCCGGCGACCACGTCGTGGCCCTGCGCGCCGATATGGATGGCCTGCCGGTGCTGGAGGGGACAGGCCTGCCCTTCGCCTCGACCGACACCGGAACCTATATGGGCCAAGCCGTGCCGGTCACCCACGCCTGCGGCCATGACGCCCACATGGCCATGCTGCTGGGCGCCGCCGAGGTGCTGGCGGGAATGAGGGACCGGATCCCCGGGACCATCGTCTTCATCTTCCAGCCCGCCGAGGAGGGCGCCCCTCCGGGCGAGCCCAAGGGCGGCGCGGCCCTGATGATCGAGCAGGGGGTCCTCAAGGATCCAGCGCCCGAGGCCATTTTCGGCCTGCACGTCGTGCCGGGGCAGGCCGGGACCCTGTCCTATCGCCCGCAGGGCTTCATGGCCGCCTCGGACCGGATCGACATCACCCTGAAGGGCAAACAGACCCACGGCGCCTGGCCGTGGCGCGGCGTCGACATCATCGCCGTGGCCGGCCAGGTGGTCGAGACGATCAACACCCTGACGGCCCGCACGGTCGATCCGACCACGACCCCGACCGTCTTCACCATCGCCACGATCAACGCCGGCGTCCGCTACAACATCATCCCGGAAGAGGCGGTCCTGTCGGGCACCCTGAGAACCTTCGACATCCCGCAGCGCGACGCCCTTGTCGCCCGTGCCGAGGCGGCGATCGGACATGTGGCCGAGGCCTACGGCGCGACCGCCCAGGTCGGCTTTCGCCAGAACGCGGCCCTCGTCTACAACGACCCCGCCCTGTCGACCTGGCTGGCGCCCGTGCTGGCCGAAGCCGTCGGCGCCGACAAGGTCAACCCGGCCGCGCCCCCGACCCCGATCGCCGAGGACTTCAGCTTCTTCCAGCAGCAGATCCCGGGCGTCTATTATCACCTCGGCGCCACGGCCGATGGGGTCGATCCGGCCACCGCCGCGCCCAATCACTCGCCCGGCTTCGACGTCAACGAAAGCGTCCTGCCGGTCGGGGTCCGGACCCACGTCCTGACCGCTATCCGCTTCCTGCAGCGGCCTTGAGGAGATCCGCGTGAGCGACACTGAACTCGAACGGTTCAAGGCCCAGAGGGTCACGGCCATCTATCGCCTCGACCTGATCGCGAAGGGCGCGCAAATCCGCTACGAGGACGGGACCCTGGTCGATATGGCGTCCGAGAAGGCGCGTCTGGAAGAGATCGTCGCCGACATGGATCGGCGTATCGCACGGATCGAACTGGCTCAGGCGACCCCGGTCGGCCCGTTGAACTAGTTCAGGCCCAGTTCCGCCGCCACCCTGGCCAGCTTGTCGGGATTTCGGGTGACGAAAATGCCGACGATCCGGCCATCCTCGATGGACAGGGCGGTGGTCTGCAGCAACTGACCCCTTTCCAGACTGGCGTAGCCGGGCAGGCCGTCGATCCGCATCGGCCGGATGTGCTCGAACGCCTCGGCCCCGAACTTGCGGTTCAGCCCGGCGTAGAGACGCAGGATATGTTCCAGCCCGATAATCGGCCTCGGGAAGGCGAAGACCTTGCCGCCGCCGTCCGAGTGCAGGGTCACGCCCTCGGCCAGCATGGCGCCCAGCGCGGCCAGATCGCCGCTACGTGTCGCATCGAAGAAGGCCCGGGCGATCCGGTCGCCTTCCTCCGGCGCGACAGGAAAGCGCGGCCGAGCCTCCTGCACATGTTTACGCGCCCGGGCCGCCAGCTGGCGTACAGCGGCGGCGTCGCGATCAAGCGTGGTCCCGACCTCCGCGAATCCCACGCCGAAGACGTCGTGCAGCAGGAAGGCGGCCCGCTCCAGCGGCGACAGCCGCTCCAGCGCCATCATCAATGTCAGGGTCAGGTCGTCAGCCGCGTCGTCTTCAGGTTCGAACGAGCCGATCAGCGGCTCGGGCAGCCATGAGCCGACATAGGTCTCGCGCCGCGCCCGGGCCGACTTGATGTGGTCCAGACACAGGCGGGTGACCGTCCGTGTCAGCCAGGCCGCCGGTTCGCGGATCTCACTCGTCTCGACGCCGCGCCAGCGCAGCCAGGCGTCCTGCGCGACGTCCTCGGCCTCGGCGACCGAACCCAGCATGCGATAGGCCAGACGCACCAGCCGGGGCCGGTGCGTCTCGAAGGCGTCCGTGGCGACGTCAGGCCGCGACACGAGCGACATCTGGATGTACGCCGCGAAAGCCGACCTGCAGCCTGTTCCAGACGTTGATGGCGCCGATCAGCATCGTCAGATTGACCTGTTCCGGCGCGGTGAACTGACCGCGCAGCAGATCATAGTCCGCATCCGGGGCGCCTGTCTGCGATACCAGCGTCAGGGCCTCGGTCCATGCCAGGGCCGCCCGCTCGCGGTCGCTGTACAGCGACGATTCCCGCCATGCGCTCAGCAGATACAGCCGCATCTCCGTCTCGCCATGCGCCCGGGCCTCAGTCGCATGCATATGCAGGCAGAAGGCGCAGCCGTTGATTTGCGACGCCCGCATGCTGATCAACTCGATCAGGCCGTGTTCGATGTCGCTGGACGTCAGGACGGTCTGAAAGGCCATCATGGCCTTGATGGTTTCGGGGGCGGCCTTGAAGGGATTCAGTCGGGGGCTCATGGGCGTCTCCTCGCCGTGCACCATGCACGGTCGAGCAGATGACGAGATGGTTCGCGTCAGTGTGACATGGGCGATGCTTTTCATTACCGCTGCGCGAGAAGGGTCCACTCCGCCCTGACGTCCGCGTCGTCTTCGACCGCCAGCCGCGCATCCCGAGACTGTGCGACCGTCTGCTCCTCCGCCAGTCGCCCCAGCGCCCAGACCGCAGCGCCCCGGACCAGCGGCGAGCCGTCGCCCAGCAGGCGGACGACGGCGTCGATCAGGGTCGCTTCGCCGCTGTTGCCGATAGCGTAGAGGACGTTGCGGATGAAGCGGTCGCGGCCGATGCGCTTGACCGGGCTCTTGGAGAACAACGTGCGGAAGGCGGGATCGTCCAGCGCGGCCAGATCGGCCAGCCGGGGTGAACCGAGGGCGTCGCGGGCCTGAAGCCGGGCCTCCTTCGAGGCCTCGGCGAACTTGTTCCACGGACAGATGGCCAGACAGTCGTCGCAGCCATAGATGCGTGAGCCGGTCAGCGGCCGGAACTCGACGGGCCAGGGTCCCGGAAACTCGATGGTCAGATAGGACAGGCAGCGACGGGCATCGAGCTGGAACGGCGCCGGGAAGGCGTTGGTCGGACAGGCGTCGAGGCAGGCGGTGCATCGGCCACAGTGCTCTCCCTCGGTCGGATCCGGCTCGTACTCGGCGGCGCTGAGCACGACGCCCAAGAACAGCCAGTTGCCGTGGGTGCGGCTGAGCAGATTGGTGTGTTTCCCTTGCCAGCCCAGGCCGGCGCGCTGAGCTAGCGGCTTTTCCATCAAGGGGGCGGTGTCGACGAAGACCTTGACCTCCGCGCCGGTGCGGGCGGCGACCTGACCCGCGAGGGTCTTCAGCCGGCCCTTGATCAGCTCGTGATAGTCGTCGCCCCGGGCATAGACCGAGACATAGCCGGCCGACCGGTCCGACATCTCGGGCAGGGGATCATGCTCCGGGCCGTAGTTCATGCCCAGGACGATGGCCGTGCGGGCCTCGCTCCACATGGCGGTGGGATGGGCGCGGCGCTCCAGCGTGGTCTCCATCCACGCCATGTCGCCATGCCGTCCGGCCTCGACGAAATGGGCCAGACGCTCGCCCGCGCTCCACGGCGCGCTGGCCGAGGCGAAGCGGCACAGGCCGAACCCTAGATCGGCGGCCAGTTTGCGGATGTGATCGCGAGGATCGGACATGGGGGTCGTTTGGTGGCGGACGGCGCCGGTGTCCAGCCCTTGGGTCCCCGACCGAGCGTCGGCGGCCCTCAGAAGTCGAGGTCGGCGTAGTGGGGCGCGGGGGCCAGACCCTGGAACCTGTCCGTCAGCAACGGGCGGAAGCAGGGACGGGACTTCAGCTTCATGTACCAGAGCTTCAGCGCTGGATAGGCCTTCCAGCTGACCTCGCCGAAATAGTCCAGCACCGACAGATGGGCGGCGGCGACCAGATCGGCCTGGCTGAGACGACGGCCGGCCAGCCAGTCGCGTCCGGCGGCCAGTTCCTCCAGCATGGCGAGGTGATCGCGCAGGGCGGCGCGGCCGTCACGCAGGGCGCGGGCTTCAGGCGGACCCAGCCGCAGCAGGGGCTTCTCCATCCGCTCGTGCAGCAAGACGGCGTTGACCTCGTCCGTGAAGCGGCGGTCGAACCAGGCGGTCAGGCGACGAGCCTCGGCCCGCTCGACCGGGTCGGCGGGAAGCAGCAGAGGCGTCTTTTGCTGATCCTCGATCCAGCCCAGAACGGCGCCGGCCTCGCACAGGGTCAGGGGCTTTCCGGCCTGCATGGTCTGCAGGACGGGGGGCATGCCGGACGGGTTCAGGTCGCCGACGGGGCAGTCGGGCTCCCAGGGGCGGACCACGGTCTCGGTCGTCTCGATCCGCGCCTCGCCCAAGGCCAGACGCGCCGTGCGCGAGCCGGGGTCGAAGGGGAAATGATACAGGACGCAGGCCGACATGCCGCACCTTTGACGCGAACGATCTTAAAGTCGCGTTTACCGCGTCCGGTTCAGGACCACGGCCCCTTTGCGACGGGCGCCGTGTCGGGGGACGGTTCCGGGGATGGTTTGATCGAGGTCGGGACGGCGGTCGTATCGGCCGGAACCAGCGCGTGCAGCCCGCGCGGGTCGGGATGAATCAGGACGTCGGCGCCCGGGATGGCGGCGCCGATGCGGGTCTCGGCCTCCACGACGATGTCGTGGGCGGCGGCCAGGGTGAGGGCGGGGTCCATGTCTACGTGCATCTGGATCATCATCACCGACCCCGCCATGCGGGTGCGCAGGGCGTGGACGCCGCTGATGCGGGGGTCGGCGAGGACGGCGGCGGTGATGGCGGTCCGGTCGGCTCCGGAGGCGGAGCGGTCCAGCAGGTGGTCGGCGGCCGTCTTCAGCAGGGCGAAGGCGCCCCAGAACAGCCAGACGGCGACGACCAGGCCGGCGGCGGCGTCCAGACCGGGCGCCCGCAGCCAGGATCCGGAAATCACCCCGATCAGGACGACGACGCTGGCGGCGAGGTCGGCGGCATAGTGACTGCGGTCCCCGGCGACGGCCAGCGAGCCCGTCTCCTTCAGCGCCCGCCCCTGCAGCCAGACCAGGGCGCCGGTCAGCAGGATGGAGACGATGATCACGGCGACGGCCCAGCCGCCGGCGGCGACGGGGCGGGGATCGAAGATGCGCTGAATCGCTTCCCAGCCGATGAACAGGGCCGAAGCGAAGATCAGGCCAGCCTGAACCAGGGCGGCCATGGCCTCGCCCTTGCCGTGACCGTAGCGGTGCTCGTCGTCGGGCGGAGCGGCGGCCCAGCGCACGGCGAAGAAGGTGGCCAGCGACGCCGCCAGATCCAGCGCGGAGTCGGTCAACGAGGCGAGGATCGACACCGATCCCGAGGCGCCGAGGGCGAAGGCCTTGATGGCGATTAAGACCACCGCGACGCCGACCGAGACGGTCGTGATCCGCCGGGTGATGGCGGCGGCGTCCACGGGCGATGCGGACGGCGAGGGCGTGGGGTCGGTCATTGCCGCCCTTGTCGCCGAATCCGGCCCGAATGCCAATGGCGTCGGCATGTCAGGTTTCGACGTTCCGTTAAAACCACGGTCACGAAATGGCCTCATGGTGCGCTGCAGATACGGTTAACCACCGGACGCGGGGAACGGCATGGAAACGGCCGAGCGCTGGATCGCACGAGACGAGGCCCTGATGCGTCTGCGGGTGAAGACCCAGACGCTGTACGCCTATGTCAGCCGTGGCCGCATCGCCGCCCGACCCGACCCCGCCAACCCCCGCCGCAGCCTCTACGCCGCCGAGGACGTCGCCCGTCTGACCGGTCAGGGAGGCGGATCCGACACCGCGACGGCGCCCTGGCAGGTCGTGCCGTTCGAAAGTCCGCCGTCCCGCGGCGAGGCCCTGATCCAGTCGTCGCTCAGCGTCGTCGCGGGCGGACGGCTGTTCTATCGCGGGCTCGACGCCGTGCAGTTGTCGGCATCTGCGACCGTTGAGGATGTCGCCCGGTTGTTGTGGGATGCGCGCGACGCCAATCCGTTCACCGGTCTGGGGCCCCGCCTCGACGTCGCGGTCGGCGCCTCGACCCGGGCTCGACTGTTCGCCGCCCTCGCCCGTCGCGCCGAGGAGGACGCCCCGGCGACCGGGCGGACACCCGGCGCCTTGAAGGCCGAGGCGGCCTCGGTCCTGAACGAGGTCATCGATGCGGTCGCCGGCCCCGGCCCCCGGCTGCATTTCCACCAGAGGCTGGGTCGTGGCTGGAAGGTGCTGGAGCGCGACAATCCCCTGATCCGTCAGGCCCTCGTCCTCGCCGCCGACCATGCGCTGGATCCCGCCGTGATCGCGACCCGGGCCGCGGCCGGAGGGGGGGCGTCTCCCGCAGGCGCCGCCCTGGCCGGGCTGGCGACGCTGGGCGCGGCGCCGTCGACCACCAGCCTGACGAGGATCGTGGCCCATGTCGTCGAGGCGCGTAGGGATCCGGCCGGCGCCTCGACCCGGCAGATGGCGATCACCGGCGGCGTTCCCGGCTTCGGCGACCCCGCCTGGCCGTCCGGGGATCCGCGCGCCGAGGCTCTTTTGCAGGCGGCCGCCTTGCCCGCCGACCTTGCCGCCGTGGCCCGGGAGGGCGAGGCTGCGTCCGGACGATCGCCCGGGTTCGGTCTGATCCTGGCCTTGGTCGCACGCCGGCTGGACTTGCCGCGGGACGCCGCCTCCGACCTGATGCTGCTGGGTCGACTCACGGGATTGTTAGGTCATGCGCTGGATCAGAGCACGGACGGCTCGCCTGTCGCCGCCCGATTGCGCTATGTCGGGCCCAGACCCGGCGCACACTGATCGCAGCGGCGCCGACGATTAAAACGCGGGGGACGACATGGCGGACTGGCTGGCGGCGATCATTCTGGGACTGGTGGAGGGGCTGACCGAGTTCATCCCCGTGTCCTCGACCGGTCACCTGTTGCTCACCCAGCACCTGCTGGGGCTGACCGACGGTCGCTGGAGCTCATTCATCGTCCTGATCCAGCTGGGCGCCATCCTGGCGGTCGTGGCCCTGTATTTCCAGCGTCTTTGGGGCGTGCTGATCCGCCTGCCCACCGATCCGACCGCCCGTCATTTCGCCATCAGCATCGCCGTCGCCTTCCTGCCGTCCCTGCTGGCGGGAGCCTTCCTCTATGACTTCATCAAACAGTATCTGTTCGAGAGCCTGGTCACGATCTGCGTGTCCCTGATCGTCGGCGGCTTTCTTCTTCTGGCGCTGGAACGCTGGGCGCCGAAGCCGACCAGTGGCGACGCCATGACCGTCAGCTGGCGCAAGTCGTTGCTGATCGGCCTGTTCCAGTGCCTGTCGCTGGTGCCGGGCGTCTCCCGTTCGGGCGCGACCATCTCGGGCGGTCTGGTGCTGGGGCTGGAAAAGCCGGCCGCGGCGGAGTTTTCGTTCTTTCTGGCCATCCCGACCATGGTCGGCGCCTTCACCTATGACTTGATCAAGGATGGAGCCGGCATCGATCCGGACTTCGCCTGGCTGATCGTCATCGGCTTCGTCACGGCCTTCGTCAGTGGACTGATCGTCATCAAATGGATGCTGAACGTGGTGGCGAAGCACGGCTTCACCCCCTTCGCCTGGTGGCGGATCGTGGTCGGGGTCATCGGCCTGGGCCTGATCTTCACCGGCGTCGTCGTCTGATATCGTGACGAGAGGCGGTTGAGCCCCTATCTAGGGTCCATGACCGTTTCCGTTTCCCCACCCCCCATTCTTGAAACCGCAGGCGTCGACGCCTCGGAGGCCCTGTCGATCCTGCAGGCAGCCCTCGTCGGCGCCGACGATGGCGAGTTGTTCCTCGAACGGTCCGAGAGCGAATCCCTGGTGTTCGACGACGGCCGGCTGAAGTCCGCCGCCTATGACGCCACCGAGGGTTTTGGCCTGCGGGTCGTGGCCGGAGAGACCGCCGGCTACGCCCACGCTAACGAGATTTCGGCCGCCGCCATTCGCCGCGCCGCCGACAGCGCCGCCCTGGCCAAGGCCGGTCACGCGGGCGTCGCCGCCGAGGGGCCGCGCGCCACCAACCAGAAACTGTATGACGAGATTGACCCGCTGGCCTCGCCGGCCTTCTCGGACAAAATCGCCCTGCTGTCGGAGATCGACGCCTGGGCGCGGGCGCGCGATCCGCGCGTGGTGCAGGTCTCGGCCTCCATCATCGGCGAGCGCCGCGCCATCGAGATCCTGCGCACCGACGGCCTGACGGTGCGCGACATCCGTCCGCTGGTTCGTCTGAACGTGTCGGTGACGGTCGAGCGCGACGGTCGTCGTGAAAGCGCCTCGTCCGGCGCCGGCGGCCGTGCGGGCTTCGAGGAATGGATCGCGCCGGAACGCTGGCAAGGTCAGGTCGACGAGGCCCTGCGTCAGGCCCTGGTCAATCTGGACGCCGTCGACTGTCCGGCGGGCGAGATGGACGTGGTGCTCGGGGCCGGCTGGCCCGGCGTGCTGCTGCACGAGGCCATCGGTCACGGGTTCGAGGGCGATTTCCATCGCAAGGGGTCTTCGGTGTTCAGCGGCATGATGGGCAAGCGCGTCGCCGCGCCGGGCGTGACCGTGGTCGACGATGGCTCTATAGCCGGACGTCGCGGCTCATTGAGTGTCGATGACGAGGGCACGCCCACCTCGCGCACCGTCCTGATTGAGGACGGGATCATGGTCGGGTTGATGAACGACCGCCTCAGCGCCCGTCAGTTGGGCCAGCGCGCCACCGGCAACGGCCGGCGCCAGTCCTTCGCCCACATGCCCATGCCGCGCATGACCAACACCTTCATGGAGGGCGGCAAGGACAAACAGGCCGACATGATCGCCTCGACGAAGCGCGGGCTGTACGCCGCCAATTTCGGCGGCGGTCAGGTGGACATCACCAACGGCAAGTTCGTGTTCCAGTGCACCGAGGCCTATCTGATCGAGGACGGCAAGATCACTGCGCCCGTCCGTGGCGCGACCCTGATCGGAGACGGCGCCACGGCCCTGACCAACATCAGCATGATCGGCGACGACTTCGCCTTCGACCCCGGCGTGGGCGTCTGCGGCAAGGCAGGGCAGGGGGTGCCGGTCGGCATCGGCCAGCCTTCGCTGAAGATCGGCGGCCTGACGGTCGGCGGCACCGCCGTCTGACCGGAACCGTGTCCGGTCTGTCGGGTTTCGCTATCTGAACAGGGACCATCGGCGTCGCGACGCCACGAGAGGTTTCCATGCGGCCTGACCATCCCATTCTCGACCACCTCAGCCGGCCCGGCGTGCGCATCGCCATTGCAGCCGGCCTGATCGTCCTGGGTCTCGCCCTGGGCGGTCTGGCGCTGGCCAATCGTGGCACGGCCGATGCGGCGTCCGGCGGCGCCGGCCTGAGCATCGCCGTCGTCACTCCGCCCGAACGCGACGTCGTGCCCGGAGAGGTGATGGAGGTCGGTCGGCTGACCAACGAATTCGACGGCTCGCTGCCGGAGTCGAAGCCGTCCACCGACGCGCCCTATGACTATGGCGTGGAGCAGCCTGCCTATGTCGAGGCCGACTGGGACCGCGATCCGCCGCCTGTGCGCCGTGACGACGATCGGCGACCTGACTATCCTCGTTACGACCCGCCCGACCATGCGGGTCCCAGGGAATTCGCCGGCAATCCCCGAGCCTTCGGTTTCGATGCCCCGAGGCCCGACTATCGCGCGGAGCGGGAAGCCCGTCGCGCCGCCATGGACGCCCGGATGGCCGCGGAAGTCCGGTATCGCGAAGACCGCGAGGTGCGTCGCTATCACTCGTCAGGTCGGGACGAGGGGCCGAGGCCTTACGACGAAGGCCAATAGGCCGCCTTGTCCGCCACCAAGGAAACGCAAGTATAACAGCCGTGTAATGCTGTCCGCGATTTAATCCACCTGTCTGTCTTGTAACTGGAGACGCCGCGCCGGCGCGGTCACAACCCTCGCAACAGACGAGGGGAACCCCAGGCGATGACCAAGACCATTCTTCTGGCCAGCACGGCCATGCTTTTCACCGCCACGGCCGCCTTGGCCGCGCCCGAACCCCAGGTCGCCGAGGCGCCGGTTGCGACCGGTCCGACCGCCACCACGCCTCTGGCCGACGCCAACCAGCGTGGCGTTCTGGTCTTCACCACCGATTTCTTCACCGACCAGCGGCCGAACACCGCGCTGGACATGGTCAGCCGAATCCCCGGCTTCGGTCTGGACGACGGCTCTGGCAGCCGGGGCTTCGAAGGCGCGGTCGGCAACGCCCTGATCGACAACGCTCGCCCCGCATCCAAGAGTGACACGGTCTCGAACGTTCTGGGCCGCACCCCGGCCAGTCAGGTCGAGCGGATCGAACTTATCCGCGGAGGCGCGCCCGGCATCGACATGCAGGGTTATTCGGTTGTCGTGAACGTCATCCTGAAGAGCCAGAGCAGCCGCCAACATATCGTCAGCTACAACAACGCCCTGTTCGGCGGCGGCCATGACGGCCACGGGGGTTCGTACCAGTTCACGGCCAAACAGGGCGATCGCAGCTGGGGCTTCACCCTCAGCGACGGTATCTCGACCAGCGATTCCAATGGCGCGGGCCGGGTCATCCGTCGTGACGCCAATGGCGCCGTGATCCGCGACGAGACCCATTTCAGCGACAGCTGGGGCGGAGGAAATTCGATCCGGGGCAACTACTCCGGTCCGCTCGCCGGCGGGAAGGTCGAGGTGACCGGCCGCTACGGCATCAACGACTGGCATGGTGCTCAGGTGCAGACCTCGCCGGTCGCCCTTCGCGAAAGCCGCGACGAGCAGGACAGCAAGAGCGGAGAGCTGGGCGTCGTCTATACGCGTCCGCTGGCCGAGCATTGGACCGCCGAGGGTCGCTTCATCCATAGTTTCGAGGACTTCGAGAACGCCTCCACCAGCAACTCGCGTTTGAACGGCGTTCAGGGCGACGAGCAGGTCTTCACCGCCGACGGCAAGTCGTCCGAGACGATCCTGCGAGGCCTCGTTCGCAACGAGCGGTCGACCGCCTTGACCCTCGAGGCGGGCGGCGAAGTCGCCTACAACATGCTTGAGATCGATCAGGCCTTCAGCGTCGGCGGCGCGAATGTGCCGCTGCCGTCCGCGTCGATCAAGGTCGAGGAGACACGCGGCGAGGCCTTCACCAAGGCGACATGGCGAATCCATCCCGACCTGACGCTGGAGGGCGGTCTGCGTCTGGAAGCCTCGACCATCACCCAGTCGGGCGACGCCGATCAGGAGAAGAGCTTCTTCTTCGCCAAGCCCCGGTTCCTGGCCACCTGGACGCCGATGCCCAACAACCAGTTGCGCTATCGCTTCGAGCGTGAGCTTGGCCAGCTGGACTTCGGCGACTTCGCGGCCTCCGCCGATCTCGACGACGAGACGGTCCAGGGCGGGAATGTCGATCTGGAGCCGGAACAGCGCTGGATCAACGAACTGACCTACGAGCGCCGCTTCCTGGGCGAGGGCGTGTTCAGCCTCGGCCTGCGTCACGACGAGATCATCGACGTGATCGACGTCATCCCGCTGGGCGATGATCTGTCCGCGACGGGCAATATCGGCGACGGAACTCTGGACCAGCTATCGGTCAATTTCACCCTGCCGACGGACAGGTTCCACATCCCCGGCGGTCGCTTCACCTTCCGCAATGAGTGGAACAAGACCGAGGTCACCGACCCGACGACGGGCGAGAAACGCCCGATCTCCTATGTCCGCGCGAGCCAGGCCAACGTCGGCTTCCAGCAGGACATCGTCTCGTGGAAGCTGCAGTGGGGCGTGAACTGGTTGCCGCTGCTGACCGGCCAGCCGAGCTACGAGCCCGATCAGACGACGGGCTGGAAGGGCCGCGACTATTTCGAGCTGTTCACCGAGTACAAGCCCAGCCCGACGCTGTCGCTGCGGGTACAGGTCAATGTGTGGGACAGTTTCGTGGTCAACCGTACGACCTTCTCCGCCCGGACCAACCCGCGGCCGGTGAACTTCACCGAGACACGCGAGATCGATCCGCGCACCTTCGTCCAGATTCGTTTGCGCAAGACGTTCTGATGGGGCGTCGTTCCGGTCTTCTCGGGACCCGGCAACGAAAAGGCCCGGCGGAGCGATCCGCCGGGCCTCGTCGTGTCGGCGAGCAGGACGGTCCTAGTGGATCCCGGCCATCCCCTTCTTCAGCAGGGGAGATATCAGGAACAGGAACACGCCGACCCCGACGCCGATCCAGCCGATGGTCCCGAAGATCGAGCCATAGGTCTGCAGCGCCAGTTCCGGGCTGGTCACCACGCCCGCGACCGTGTCGGTCGAGGTCGCCTTGGCGATGATGCCTGCGGCGATGTGGGCGACCGAGCTGGACAGGAACCAGACGCCCATCATTAGGCCGACGACACGATCGACCGACAGTTTGGTGATCATCGACAGACCCACGGGCGACAGACAGAGCTCACCCAGGGTGTGCAGCACATAGGTCAGGAACAGGAACAGCAGCGGCACCTTGAAGTCCGCGCCGGCCTGGGTCGCCGAGGCCCAGGTCAGCAGCAGGAAGCCTGCGCCGACGAAAACCAGGGCGAAGGAGAATTTGACCGGGGTCGAAGGCTCCTTGTTGCGCTTGCCCAGCCACACCCAAAGGGCGGCGATCACCGGCCCGCCGATGACGATGACGCCCGGGTTGAAGGTCTGGGTCATGGCGGCGTTGAACCAGCTTGGCATGGCCGTCGACTGGTCGGCGAACAGGGTCAGCGAAGAGCCGGCCTGTTCGAACAGGGCCCAGAACAGGACCGAGAAGAAGATCAGCGTCAGCGCGACCAGCATCCGGGTCCGTTCGGCCCCCTTCAGCTTGATCAGCACATAGCCCAGCACAGAGGCGAAGATGACGCCCGCCAGCCAGGGCAGGGCGGCCTCGATCAGGTCGTGGCGTTGCATGGCCAGCCACGTCGGGAAGACGGCGACCAGGCCGCCGATCCAGAAAATCGCTTCAAGGGGAACGCCGAGGATCTTGTGGCTTTTCAGCGCGACAGGGTTGGGCGGTCCGCCTCGGCCCTCGAGCCAGCTCTGGCCCAGAACGAAGGTCAGCAGGCCGAACAGCATGCCCACGCCCGCGGCCCCGAAGCCCCAGGCCCAGCCGTATTTGATGCCGAGGTAGGAGCAGATGATGGTGGCCAGGAAGGAGCCGAGGTTGATGCCGACGTAGAAGATGGTGAAGCCGCCGTCGCGACGGGGATCGTTCTCTTCATACAGATGACCGACCACGGTCGAGATATTGGCCTTCAGGAAGCCCACGCCGACGATGATCAGCGACAGGGCGAAGAACAGGAACGGCTCGCCCACGGTCGTGTCGCGCGCCGTCTCCAGCGTGTAACCACCGGCGGCGGTGAAGGCGGGGAAGCCAGCCGAGGCCGAGGCGTCCGGGGCCGCCGAGGTAGCGGGATCGAGCGCGCCGGCGGGCGGGGCGC
>Ga0247808_10000284_pt1 | contig 26799 bp, 22 predicted proteins | sample UWRJL089202R1_FD_179914 | JGI IMG/M metagenome (GOLD analysis project Ga0247808, IMG submission 179914) | Plant litter microbial communities from Arlington Agricultural Research Station in Wisconsin, United States - UWRJ-L089-202R-1 | ecosystem: Environmental > Terrestrial > Plant litter >... | reverse complement strand
ATCCACGCCCACTTTTGCAGAATATTTACGCCTTTGACTATCTCTTCTCCTTCTTACTTATTGTGCCGTTCTGGATCTTTATTTTTGCGATCCTTGGCCTTTATCACCCCCGCACCTACAACCGACGACTTGTGGAATGGGCAAAGATTGCAATCGGTTCATTCATCGGTATTCTACTGGTTATTGGCTGGGAGTACATTAGTGATAAGGACCTCTTCCCGGCGCGCCTCGTTGCTGCCTATGCACTGATCGGTGCATTCATCCTCGTTGTATTTGAACGTGAGGTTATGCGCCTCATTCGTTCACTTATGTTCCGTTATGGCCACGGCACGAAAAGAGTCTTATTGATTGGCGCATCTGGCGCAACCGCCGACATTGCAGCTAGTATCGCTGATACAAAACGCAGTGGGTACGAAGTTATTGCCTTCGCTGGACCAAAGGCAAATCTCCCTGCTAAGTTTGATGGTCATCACTATTCTCGAGTCGAGGAAGCAATCAAGAACCTGAAGCTCGACGAAATAACCGCCATCATCCAAACCGACCTGTTCGAAAATGCAGATCGAAACCAAAAAATCTTATCTGCTGCGCAGGAAAATCACATTGATTACAGCTTTATTCCTGGTGAAGCCGAGTTCTATTCCGGCAAGAACACCGTCGACGTGTTCCTTGGTTACCCAATGATCAGCGTCTATCAAACACCCCTCGTTGGCTGGGGTGCAATCGTCAAACGCATCTTCGACTTCATCGTCAGCTTACTTCTCATCATCATCGCTTCACCTTTCCTTTTAATTATTTTCCTTATTAAAAAGATCGTTGACCGTGGCCCAGCGTTCTACGTCAGCAAACGCCTTAGTCAGTTCTCGGAACCAATCGGCCTCATTAAGTTCCGCAGCATGGGCGCGCAATATGGCACAAAAGATGCAGCCGATGAATTCCGCGAGATGGGTCGCGAGGACCTGGCACTCGAATACGAAAAGAACCGTAAGGTCGAAGACGACCCTCGCATCACACCTTTTGGTAAATGGCTGCGTGCAACCTCCATCGATGAACTCCCTCAGGTATTTAACGTATTCCGTGGTGACCTCAGCCTGGTTGGCCCGCGCCCAATCCTCCCTCAGGAAACGAAACTTGCGAACGGACGCACTGCACTGCTACACAGTGTGAAATCTGGTGTGACTGGACTATGGCAGGTATCAGGCCGCAGTGAACTGAGCTTTGAAGAGCGCATCGAACTAGAATTGTTTTACGCCCAAAACTGGACCTTCTGGCTCGACATTAAGATCCTGTTTAAAACCGTCCTCGTCGTCCTACGTGGCCGCGGAGCTCAATAGTGCCTGCGCCCAAAGTAGCGATCGTTCATGATTGGCTTACCACCGCCGGTGGCGCAGAGGTTGTTGTCGCTGAACTACACAGTCTATTTCCAAAGGCACCTATCTACACCTCTGTATATAATCCGGCTGCACTTCCCGGACTAAAGAACCTCGATATCCGCACAACTGATCTGCAGACGAAACTTCCTGCCCGTCTGCGCTACAAACATGTCCTATGGCCAACATTGCGCGCTAAAGCCTTTCGCAAACTCGACCTGTCGGAATTTGATGTCATCATCAGTAGTTCCAGCGCAGAAGCAAAAGCCGTCCGCAAAACGCGGCCCGACCAAATCCACATCGCCTATATCCACACTCCTATTCGCTATTACTGGAGCCACTACGAAGAGTTCCGCAAAGAATTTAAGTTCGGTATCTTTACTCCGTTCATTCGTCCCGTCATTCCTTATTTCGTAAAGAAAATGCGCAAACTCGACCTGGAATCAATCAAGGACCTTAATGTACTTATTGCCAATTCTGAAGTCACCCAGGCGCGTATTAAGAAGTATTACAAACGTAGCTCGACTGTGGTTCATCCACCCGTCGATATCGACCGTTTCACCCCGCCACCAAAAGGTGAGCGCAGTGGCTACGTGCTATGGGGCCGACATGTCCCCTACAAACGTTTTGACCTAGCTGTCGAAGCTGCGAATCAATTAGGTGCTTCACTCACCATTATTGGATCTGGTCCTGATACAGCACGTCTGAAGAAGCTAGCTGGACCGACGGTGAAGTTCGTCGGCCGCGTCAGTGACAAAGAACTTGTCCGCCTCGCGCAATCAGCCAAGGGTTTTCTTTTTCCAAACGAAGAAGACTTTGGTATCTCGGCTGTTGAAGCACTAGCTGCCGGTACCCCTGTCATAGCCTACGCCAAAGGTGGCGCACTTGATATTGTGCAGGACGGTGAAACTGGCGTTCTATTTAACAAGCAAACCGTCGAAAGCCTCGTGGCTGCGATGAAGCGTTTCGAAACGATGAAGTTCCTACCTGCGACACTGCATCGTAAGGCGAAGCGATTCGACAAACGTCTGTTTGATACACGAATAGTAAAAATTGTGAGCGATAGCACAAGGTGACCTTCCTATGCGCACCGTAAACCTCGTGAAGCGCATTCTTTCTACCGACTTTGGTATTGCGCTGGCGATAACGCTTGCCTGGAAAATAGTGCTTCTTGGTATCGGCTACGGCATTGATCGCTATTTCGGGGGTGCAAGTACATTCCTTGATCACACAATTCACTGGGACGCTGGATGGTACATGGCTATTATTCATGGTCACTATACTGATATTCCCGCCTCCGCCGCTTTCTACCCATTGTTTCCACTGCTCGTCTACGCAGTCCACTTCATAAGTTTCGGTGTCTTAGATTATCCTGTTTCCGGACAAATTGCGAACACAGTCGCTATATGGTTTGCGCTATCGGCCGCTTTAAAATTAGGAAGGTTCTTAATTGCCGAGAAGCAACGTTTTTGGATAATTGCATTACTATTAACTGCACCTGCGGCATTCTTCATGCACGTATTCTATGGTGAGGCTATTTTTATCGCACTCAGCTTTTGGGCATACTATTTCGCGTTGACTCGACGCTGGCTTGGTGTCGGAATTGTACTTGGGTTACTAACCGCCACAAAGCTCCCCTCCGTTCTGATCATTGCGCTCTGTGGGTTAGAATTTATGCGTGCGTACTCATGGAATATCAAAAAAGCACTAAACAAAAACGCACTATACTTCTTGATTGCACCTGCTGGATTCCTTCTGTTTAGCCTACATCTCTCCATCGTCCAACATGATCCACTTGGCATGTTCCATGCATACAGCGCCACTACCGACTGGATCTATCACGTCTTTAACCCAAACATCGTCGAAACAGTTGCACGATCTGCCTACCAAATACCCAGAGCCCTCGTTGGCTTACGACCGATTGACGGACTGCTGATCGTTAATATCGTCCTGCCAATTTTCAGCCTCACAATCTTAGGATTGAGTTCTTTATATCTGGCTCTTAAGCACCGCGCACAGCTGCTTCCCCTTGCTATTACGGGGTTTCTTTCTATCGTTATGTTTACATTAAATAGTAATGTTATTTCGGTTCATCGTTACATATTGCCGTGTCTTGCTATCTATGTGGCGATGATTTTGTTCTTCTCAACACCAAAGAAGCGCATCTTCCTGTATGGGATATGCGCTTCTGGATTCCTTATACAGTTATTTCTGTTAGGTTTATTTATTCAAGACAAGTTTGCCGGATAAGCATACTCAACTTATTATTCGACTGTCACACTCTTTGCAAGGTTACGGGGTTGGTCGACGTTATTACCCTTCGCTACCGCAACATGGTAGGCAAATAGTTGCTGGAATACGTTAATAACAAGTGGCGCAAGGACATCAAGATCAGTATCAATACGCACAACCGTCTCGGCATCTACTTCTTTTTTACTGTCGGTGATTGCAAGGATATGACCGCCACGAGCATTAACTTCAGACAGGCCGCTGATTGATTTATCAAATAGCCAGTCATCCAGCACCAAGAAGACTTCAAAGAAGCGATCATCAACCAGTGCAAGCGTTCCGTGTTTCAGCTCACCTGTAGGATAACCGTCAGCGTGCACGTATGAAATTTCCTTAAGCTTCAAGGCTCCTTCAAGTGCAGTCGGGAATGCAGTATCGCGACCTAGATATAATGCATGATCGTAACTCGCGTACTTTGCTGCAACTTCTTTTGCTTCTTCTTGTTTTGTCTGTAGAACCTTTTCAATTTCTTCGGGTAGACGAGCGAGCTCATCAATATATTTAAAGGTTGTTTCTACGCCCACACCCTGCGCTTGAGCGACTTCTATACCGAACATGATCATTGCTGAAACCTGTGAGGTAAAGGCCTTTGTGCTGGCGACAGATATCTCTGGGCCGGCGTGTACGTAGATGCCACCATCCACCTCGCGTGCAATCGTTGAACCAACCGCGTTGATAATTCCCAGGGTACGGACACCGCGTTGTTTGATTTCGCGCAGACATGCCAACGTGTCAGCAGTCTCACCAGATTGCGAAACAACCAGAGCGACCGTGTTCTTTGGGAGGTGGAACGAACGGTATCGGAATTCAGACGCAATAACAACGTCTACCGTTAATCCATCGACAAGCTTTTCTAGGTAATAAGACGCCAACATACCAGCGTAATACGCGGTTCCGCACCCAACAATCGTAATATGTTCGATTTCGCGAAGCTCATCCAGCGTCATATTTAAGCCTCCGAGTCGGACTCGTTTTTCGTCGAGTAAGATGCGCCCACTGAGCGTTGAACGGAGTGTCGTAGGTTGTTCGTTAATTTCTTTCATCAAGAAGTGATCAAAACCTTGTTTCTGAATTGCCTGCATGTCGACTTCGATCGTTTCTACCTTGGCAGAGATAGGTTGTGCGGCAAGATCACGCAACTCTACACCATCTGCGCGACAAATCGCCATCTCGCCATCGTTTAGGTAAACGGCTTGGTTTGTGTGGCCAACTAGTGCAGACGCGTCACTAGCGATAAGCGTTTCGCCATCACCCACACCGATAATAAGTGGACTCCCGGCGCGCGCAACAACAACTTCATCAGGTTGACGCGTTGAAACAACGGCAATTCCATATGTACCAGCAACAAGCTTCAACGCCTGCGCAACGGCGTCAATCAGCTCAGTACCCTCGTCGTATAGCGAATCAATTAGCGCCGCAAGCACCTCGCTGTCGGTATCGCTCTTAAATTCATGGTCTTTTAATTCTGCTTTGAGTTCTTTGTAGTTCTCGATAATACCGTTGTGTACGAGGTAGATGTCACCCGCTTGGTGAGGGTGGGCATTGCGCTCAGACGGAACACCATGGGTTGCCCAGCGAGTGTGGCCGATACCGACGCCATCTTTACTCTTTGATTTTTGAACTAGCAGATCTAGTTCAGCTACTTTGCCGTTTGCACGCAGCAACGTTGCTTCTTTTGCTGCATTCAGCGTCACAATTCCAGCAGAGTCATAGCCGCGGTATTCGAGGCGACGGAGGCCGCTCGTTAAGATTCCTTGCGCTTCACGTCCACCAATATATCCAACTATTCCACACATGTATTCAGCCCCTTAATCAAAGTAGTATATGCTCCCTAATTATAGCTTACTCGCTTAGATAGTCGTTAGGATTCCTTTGAGGCGAACGATAGTATCGTGCTCGTTCTTGACTTCAATACTCTCAATTCCAAACGCTTTGACAGGATAATCGTTCCCACCTTCTTGCAGTTTATCTCCAAAGAATAAAATGTCCTCTTTTTGAATGTGTAGGTGATCCATAAGCTTCTGCATTCCATAGGCCTTATCAATGCCGATCGCAGTCACATCGACGGAAGTTGTACCTCCAACACGCACTTCGAGTCCGGGGAGTTTTGGCACAACAAGGTCGCGAATCGCCATCTTTTTCACACCATCTGGATCCCATGCATATTTATCGGCCGGTGCCGCAAACTGCCCCAGTGCCGAATAGGTGATCTGACTCTCGCGATCCTCAATAATCGGACCGGCCGGATTCGCTTCCCAGTAGCCAAGTTGCTTCGCCGCAGATTCGAGCGCATCGATCACGGCATCTTTCTGCGCTCTTGTGAGGTCCTCAGCGTACTGCAAGTCCCATATCCCTGTTTCTGTATTGTGTCGATAGTAGCGCGTGCCACAAGTTGGCATAAGGTGAAGTCGCGCCAAGAGCTCATCGTTGATGGAAAGTTGGTCGATAATCTGCGTCTGAAACTGCTCAAAGCGTCCACCTGAAATAATGCAGATATCGTAGTGCCGCAATACTTCCGTGAGCACCGTAGCCATTTCGGCAGTGATAGGCGATTTAGTAATTGCTAACGTGTCATCTAAATCAAAGGCGAGTACCTTTTTTGTTGCAGTAGTCATATTGAAGTTATTATAAACTATTCACTTGTCTCGAATGGTATAATTAGAGATATGAATATACTCCTTACCGGCGGCGCAGGTTACATTGGATCACACACTATTATTGAACTTATTAAAAACGGCGATACGGTTGTCGTTGTCGATAATCTCGTTAACAGCAGCAAAGAAGCACTAAGTCGTGTCGAGACAATCACCGGTACCACGATTCCTTTCTACGAACTCGATGTCCGTGACAAAGCAGGCCTCAGCTCTATCTTTGACAGCCACGCAATCGATGCAGTCATCCATTTTGCGGGTCTAAAGTCTGTTGGCCAATCAGTTAGCAACCCTCTTGAATACTATTCAAATAATATCGACTCGACTCTCGTACTATTAGCTGTTGCAAAAGAACACAACGTCAAAAAGTTTGTCTTTAGCTCATCCGCAACCGTCTACGGCCTTCCCGAAGAGCTGCCTTTAAAGGAAACGAACCGCATCGGCGTTGGTATCACAAACCCGTATGGTCAAACAAAATTCATGATTGAGCAAATCCTCAAAGACATGAGTGTTGCTGACGAAAACTTTGAAGTCACGCTGCTTCGTTACTTTAACCCAGTCGGCGCCGACCAAAGTGGTCTGATCGGTGAAGACCCAAGTGACATTCCGAACAACATTCTTCCGTACATCTCTCAAGTTGCAGTTGGGAAGCTCGAAAAAGTCAGCGTTTTCGGAGGCGATTACGACACCGTTGATGGCACAGGTGTACGTGACTACATCCATGTTGTTGACCTAGCCAGAGGGCATGTCGCAGCGCTTAAACACTCTACACCTGGCGTTGAAGCTTATAATCTCTGTACGGGCAAGGGCGTCTCAGTTCTCGAACTTATTGCCGCCTTTAGCAAAGCATCAGGCAAGGACATCCCCTATACGATCGTCGATCGTCGCGCTGGTGACGTTGCATCTTGTTTCGCAAGTCCCGAAAAAGCAAACAGCGCAATTGGCTGGTTCGCAGAAAAATCTATTGATGAAGCATGCGCGGATTCTTGGAAATGGCAATCGCAAAACCCGAACGGCTATAACGCCTAGCTAGTTCTTGTAGCGAGCAATCGCTTCCAGAAGCGCAACTTTACGCGCAAGTCTATTCAACTCATCTCTTTGATTCTGTTGTTGCAAATAGTTATTTAATGCATAACCGATGAATGCAACCGTTAGCACATATAGCAATAAGTCAGCTCCCCTGCCAACTCCCAGTGCGTTCGCGACCGTGTTTGTCATGTTCGGAAATAATACCGCTACAATCATTGCAACAGCTAGTAAGCATAATGCTATTTTCTTCCATGCACGCGCACTATGTGACTGCTTTCCAACTAAAGCCGCGACGATAATTACAAGGGCGACAAAAATAACGGCTATTTGAATCAAAATAATCATTTTATAAACTTCCTAAGCAGCGTGTCGAAACCAATGTTCACTGCATTAATAATTGACTGACCTTTACCCTTTGAGTAATCGGTGTATTCAATAGTAACCGGTATTTCTTTGTATCTATATTTTTTCTGAGCAATGATTTCTAATATCTCGGATGCATGCGCCATATCGGGTAATGTAATCTGCATACCCTCTGCAACTTTTCTGTTAAAAGCCCTAAGTCCATTGTGAGTATCGGTAAGCTTTAAACCAGATGTAAAATTACTAAATTTGATTGCCAGTTTCAGTATAACAACCTTTGAGGCTTTGATGCCTGGTGCGGTACCAAGAAATCGAGACCCCATGATGATATCTTGTTTACCTTTTCTTAATATAGAAACCATCTCTTCTGCGTCCTCAAGTCTGTGCTGGCCGTCTGCATCAAATGTTACGAAATACTTGACCGGGAGTGTCCTCGCAAATTCTATTCCGGTTTGAAGCGCAGCGCCCTGTCCCATGTTAATAGGGTGCTCAACAAGATAAGCCTTTGTTTTTTGTATTTCCTCAGACGAAGCATCCTTGCTTCCATCGTTCACACATACAACATATTTATAGTGTTTCAAAACACGTTTTATAACCGCAGCCACAACTTCAGCTTCGTTATATACAGGAATAATAATTGCAACATCTTTCGTGATCATTAATCGTATTCTACCAGCTAATACATTTTTAAGAAATCCGATACATATACTTGAGTATACTATTTGCTACAATTAGTGCATATGACCAACAATACATCCTCCAAGCCAGCTATCCTTATCGTCCTTCCAACGCTCGGTAAAAGACCAGAGTACCTCAAGTTAACTCTTGAGACACTTGCTGCTCAAAGCCCTACGAAATTTGACCTGGTCATGGTCTTTCCAACTTCAAGCAAAAAAACAGTTGCACTTGCAAAGAAATATCATGCAACGATCGTTGACGACCCGGGTGGAATGTCCGCTGCCGTAAATGCTGGAATTGCAACAGCGAAGCCACACCATAAATTCATTACATGGATTGGTGACGACGATTACCTAACAAAGGATTCACTTTCGGTCTCAAGCGCAGCACTTGAGGCTAATCCAGATGCGATTGTTGCCTTTGGGTACTGTGACTACATGACCAGTACAGGGAAGCATATCTTAACCAGCCGTGCCGGTCGTTTAGCTCCCTGGATTATGTACTGGGGTCCAAACCTTATCCCTATGCCAGGTTTACTTATGCGAAAAAGCGCTCTAGATAAAGCGGGTGTCTTTGACGTAAACAACACATGGTCGATGGACCTTGATATGTTGATCCGTCTCCGTAAAATAGGCCGATTTGTGAATACAAAAAAGACATTAGCTGCTTTCCGTTGGCATGAAAAATCTCAAACTGTTGCAAATCGACCAAAGGTGCTTGCAGAGGTATCAAAAGTACAGCGAAGCCACATGCCTCGTGCAATTAGTTTTTTTGCTCCTCTATGGGAAACTCCTGTACGCCTTGCGACAACCGTTGCAGCAAAACGTGTAAACCACATTGCTCTAGAGCGTGAATCCAAACCCTAACGACTGTCTAATCCGTAAAAAATAGTTTATTATAAGTAGAACTACTGGATAAATTATGGGGAAATTAGTGTATGAAAAAAGTAGCTCTTATTACGGGCATTACCGGACAAGACGGATCTTACTTAGCCGAGCTATTACTAGAAAAAGGGTATGAAGTACACGGAATAGTGCGCAGGTCTTCGTCGTTTAACACCGAACGTATTGATCACATCTTTAAAGATGTGCACGAACAAGACGTACGAATATTTTTACACTTCGGAGATCTTTCTGATGCAAGTAACATTTCTCGTCTAATCGAAAAAATTCAACCTACAGAGATTTATCACCTCGCAGCTCAAAGCCACGTTCGCGTAAGTTTCGACATCCCAGAATACACGGGTGATGTCACAGGTCTCGGGACCCTTCGTATTCTTGATGCTATCCGAGAATCAGGTGTGAAGACAAAGTTCTATCAGGCCTCATCATCGGAGATGTTCGGCTTAGTCCAGGCCGTCCCACAAAATGAAGAAACTCCGTTTTACCCACGCTCACCATACGGTGTCGCAAAAGTATATGGCTACTGGATTACCAAAAATTACCGCGAAAGCTATGATCTATTTGCGTGTAACGGCATCCTCTTTAACCATGAATCACCTCGCCGTGGCGCAACGTTTGTGACGCGAAAGATCACACGCGGCCTCGCCCGTATCAAACTTGGTCTTGAAGAGACACTCTTTCTTGGTAACATTGACGCTAAGCGTGACTGGGGCTACGCAAAGGACTACGTAGAAGGTATGTGGCGTATGCTGCAACAAGAAAAGCCAGACGACTACGTTCTTGCCACTAATGAAACCCACACTGTTCGTGAGTTCATTGAAATTGCAGCAAAACGACTTGGCATGGACATAAAATGGCGCGGAAAAGGTGTAAAAGAAGAAGGCGTTGACCTCAACACAGGCAACGTCATCATAAAGATTGACCCTTATTACTTTCGCCCGACAGAAGTTGACCTATTGATTGGCGACTATGCAAAAGCAAAGCGAATCATGGACTGGGAACCAAGTGTTAAGTTCCAAGAACTTGTTGAAATCATGGTTGATGCAGATTTAGAAACTCAGAAGCGAAATATCAACAAGGACTAGGGGGAAGTTATGGATAAATCAGCAAAAATCTACGTCGCAGGGCACGCCGGCCTGATCGGAACAGCTGTAACGGAAAATCTTAAGAAAAGCGGATACACAAACCTTTTGCTAAGAACCCATGCAGAACTCGATCTTCTTGATACAGCTGCCGTTAAATCCTTTTTTGAAACAGAAAAACCAGAATATGTAGTGGACATTGCTGCAAAAGTTGGCGGTATTCAGGCAAATATAGACTACCCAGCTGAGTACTTTTATGAAAATATGCAGATACAGAATAATCTCATGTGGTCTGCAAAGATCGCACAGGTGAAGCGATTTCTTTTTGTAGGAAGTGCCGTCGTGTACCCAAACGACAGCCCGCAACCTATGAAGGAAGAGTATTTTATGCGAGGCGAACCAGATGTTACGAAATCTGGCTACGCGCATGCCAAAATTGGTGGTGTAAAATTCGGGCTTAGCTTTAACACCTGTCTCCCAACAAATATCTATGGTGTGAATGATAATTTCAACCCCGAGACCGCACACGTTATTCCTGCGCTTCTAATGCGTATGCACGATGCAAAAGTAAACAACGCTGACGAAGTGGTTATCTGGGGCAAAGGCAACGCACGAAGAGAATTCCTATACGTTGACGACCTTGCAGAAGCTATCGTATGGCTTCTTGGTAACTATACCGAGAAGCAATTCGTAAATGTCGGTACAGGTGAGGATGTGTCAATGCGTGAACTCGCTGAAGAAATAAAAGACTTGGTTGGGTTTGAAGGCAAACTCGTATTTGACGCTACAAAGCCAGAGGGTATACCCCGTCGTCTCTTCGATGTTTCGCGTATTCACAATGCCGGCTGGCGACATAAGGTAGAATTACATGAAGGCCTTGAAAGAACTTACGCATATTACCTAGAGAACGTAGCAAAATAATGGTGGCAAATATCATACTTGTTGTGTACGCATTAATGTCATCATTGGGTTTGATATTCCTAAAAGCCGGTAGTCAGGATGGCGCCCCTATTTCATTCATCGACGGTAAGGTTCACCTCAACCTCGGCGCATACATTATTGCCGGAGTCCTGCTTTATGGGCTAAGCTTTATTATATATACGTATCTCATTTCGAAAAATGATTTAGGGTATATCATTCCTGTCTCGACAGCACTGGTATATACTTTTATTTTTACCGCCTCATTCCTGATATTCAAAGAGGCATTTACTGCGGTAAAGATAGTCGCTATCTGCTTGATAATTGGTGGTGTTGTACTACTGAACATCAATAAGTAATACATATTTCCATGGTATAATTATGGAAATATGAGGAAAATAATTAATCAGTTGGTTTCTGATATATCATGATAAAAAAAGCCTCACAACTACCTTCATCTTCATTCATAGAACGTCTGCAGAAATTCAAAAAAATGGAGTACCTTTACGCGTTTATTGCGTTCCTTTTTGGCTTTATATTCATTCTGATTGTACCTCCAGGATGGAACCCGGATGAACCTCAACACTACTGGCGCGCGCAGCAGATTTCACATGGTCAAGTTATATCTAATACTTTTGGCGGACCAAGTGGCAAAGCTTATACAGGTGGAACACTTTTGCCGGATGAGACAAGCTTCATACTTAGCTACAAGGCTTACGAAGGTATAACCGATTATTCTCTAAGGCTGAATTTTCCGATGTGGAAGAACGAAGGCGTAATAAAGCACGCGGCAGCGCAAGTTGATCCCATTGGTGTTGCATTCCCAGGATCGGCTCATTACTCACCGCTTGCATATGCTCCACAGGCGCTGGGGCTCTGGCTTGCAAATAATCTAAACCTACCATTACTGGGGGGCTTCTTCCTAGCAAAGATGATCGGTCTAGTTCTACAAGTTGTCGCAATATTTTTTGCAATCAGGCTAATTCCGCGTGGCAAATGGATCTTATTAATTATAGGACTATTGCCAATTACTGTTACTCAATCTGTATCATTTGGTGGAGATGTCATAACAAACTCAGTAGCTATCCTGTTTATCGCAACAACACTAAAGCTTGCCTACGATACAAAAAAAATAACCCGCTGGCATATTGCATCCCTCGCGGCACTTGTTGGTTCACTAGGACTAGTGAAACCATCCTACCTCCCTCTGGCACTCTTAGTGCTTTTGATTCCAATATTGCATAAAAAATTCAGAACCGCCCCATCACTCTTAAAACATGCTGGCATTTTCATTTTTGCGAGTATCCCGGGATTGATATGGCTAAAGATAACTTCGTCTATCCAGGATAACTATAGTCATGGTGTTGATGCTGTTGCTCAAAAACAGTATGTACTACAGCAACCGCTCGACTTCATCTCGGCGTTATTCAATACATACCTTACAGATGCACAACCAAAACTGTATAAAACATTACTTGGTAATTTTATTTGGGATACGGCCCCTCTGCCGCTTGTCTTCATGTTCATAGCTGTTATTCTCATTACACTATCGGTATTCCTGTCCAGCCCACGTGAGAAAAATGTTACATTTACACCCCTCGTGAAAACCATTCTTCTTTCCGTATCTGTATTACTAATAGTGATCATCAGTTACGCCCTTTATATCTACTACACACCCTTGAAAGGAACTAGTGTACTCGGTATCCAAAGCAGATATTTCATCCCCTTCCTTCCGCTTATCTTACTCGCGCTGCACAACCCAATGACTCAACAAAAACAAAAGGGCACAAAACTTGCTGTTATCCTATTACTCCTCGCTTCTCTGATCGCAACAACTACAGTATTAATAGGGAGAATTTACACATGATATCAAAACTTCAAAAGCTATTTTCAACTCGGAGGATTCTGTTTGCTGTCGTATTGTACAGTAGTATTCTTATTGCACTCATTGTCGTAGCTGCGATGATGATGCGGCCCGTAGCAGACGATTATGCCTACTTCTCCGACCCCACGTTTGGCAATCCCTTCAAGTTTGCCGCACATTACTATATGGACTGGACAGGAAGATCTTCGCAAGCATTCTGGATGTCGGTTTTGCATAATATATTCGGAAACAAAGTCGTTATATATGGAACACTTTTACAGACAATCATTCTCATACTTTCGGTTGTGCTCCTTGTATTTACTGTAATCCGTAAAACAAAAACCGTCTCTCTATTAAAGATTATTTCTGTCGGCCTACTTGTATCTGTTCTGTGTATCTTTATGACACCAAGTGTTTTTGATTCAAATCTCTGGATTACTTCAAGTTCCGTATACATTGGATCACTAATTGGAATATTCCTTTCGGTGTCACTCGCAGTGCATATCACTCGATTTAAACCATCATCAAAACTACTGCTATTAACGCTCTTTTTAATCACATTTTTAGGACAACTATTTAGCGAACCAACGTCAGTTATAATGATCGGCGTCGCATTCGTTGCAGCATTGCTATCTGCTTTTGTATATCGCAACCAAGTGTTTCTTCGAACAGCAATCGTCTATCTATTAGGTGCTCTTACTGGATTGATCTACATGTATCTTTCTCCTGGAACACGAACCCGGAAAGAAGCGCTTCAGACCGACTTTGATTTGCACACTATTTTCATAAGTTCTATTACAGATTTTTCGAAATTAGCATACATATTCACATCACACCGAATCCTTATTATCGCAGTTAGCGCGTTAATACTCAGCCTATTATTCATTAAGTTTTCAAAAAGAAATCAATTGGTCATAACTGGTGTAGCATTCGCACTTTCTATCATTATTCCGTATGTACTCTTCGCAACTACACGCTACACGCTAGGGGAATCGATTCCACTTAGAGCCTTTACTGTGCCCGTGGCACTTGCCGCTATCTTCTTGGCGGTTGGTGTCGGTTCACTTATCTCTCGATTTGCCGTATTAAGACTTCCGCAAGGACGGTTAATCGTAGTTGTTATTCTTGCAATATTAATTCCCATCTCACTTCTAACCTCTGTCCGCGAAACACTCCCGGTGGTTCAAGCAACTGCGATACGCGAGCATCTATATGACGGTCGCGAAAGCTCAATCAAACAGCAAATAGCTGACCAAAATCCCATTATTTACTTCGAACCCCTTCCTGTATTGCTCGCAAATTCTGATGCAGTAGACTTCTATTACAACCAACAGCCTCCAGCATGGTTTGTTGAAGGATTCAAGACATTCTATGGCATCCCTGTAGAGACCTCTATTCAGTACGAGAATCAGCCTAATGGCTACTGTGTTTATGAAGACACACCCGGCTGGCTAGGCGCTAAAAGCTGTAACGTATTACAGAAAGAGCAAGATGATGACCGATAAAAAGGACTTATCAATTATCGTCACTGCACACAATGAGGGTCTTATCGCCCATAAAACAATGCTTTCTATCTTTGCCGCAACAAAAGAACTCATGGTTCAAAATATCTCATACGAGATTATCATTTCAATCGACAATGGAACACTTGATACGCTTGCTTATTTTGATAGATATAATAAAACAGCCGACATAAACGTATTAAAGGTAAGTTTCAAAGATTTATCTGCATCTCGAAACAATGCCATTCAATCAGCTATAGGCACCTATACGACCTTCATAGATGCAGATGACCTTATGTCCAAAAACTGGCCTATCACCGCCCTTGAGACTCTCAGAGCCAACCCAGGGTCGATCGTTCACCCGGAATATTCGATTACATTCGGAGACGACAATTTATTATGGAAAAAACGCAACTCGACAACAATAGAAAACGATACACTTGCGCTTATTGACAATAATCTATGGGACTCGCCGTGTTTTGCAGAGACAGCAACACTCCTAAGTTACCCCTACCATCCAAACGGCAATGGATTTGGATATGAAGATAAGCACTTCAACGCACAGACGCTATCTACGGGTATCGTGCACCTCGTTGCGCCTGCTACAATTCTATTTGTAAGACGTAAGGTTAGCGGGTCGATGCTTCGTCAAGCCTCGGCTGACCTCGTCACTATCGCACCTACAAAACTTTTATCTTACAATGCAATAAAAGACCTTGATATTAGCACTTATTCACCAATACTATCATCGCAAAACACGGCTCAATCGACACTCAAGCACGTAAAGCGTCTGACCCAAAAAAGCCTCGCGGCCATCCACCATCGTGCAAAAAAGAATGACACCTATTTGCGTTTAATTCAGCCCTTACGGAACATTAGGCAAGCTAAAGTCACTAAAATACTCGATAATACATACCCCGCATGGATGATGAAAGCGTGGAAAGAAATCCACGTCATTGATAACACAACCTTCCCGGCAAAAGATCTATTAAAGTCTCTTCCTTGGTATAACGCAGAAAATACAATTCCTGGGTACAAATACACGCAGCTCGTAAAAGAGTTTCCTACAAAGCCCGATACACTATTTTTCGTCCCGCATCTCATAAAAGGCGGTGCTGACAAGGTGTTCATTAATTATGCAACAGAGCTTAATAGATCACATAAAGACTGGCACATAGGTGTCATTCAAACAGAGGCAAAAGAAAGCATCTGGGCAAACAAACTTCCAATGGACATAACATTCGTACACCTATTCAAAATTATGGAAGGCTTAGACTCCCCAACTCAGCACCGTCTCTTAGCTACTTTTGTGACACAGAATGATATCAAGCGTATCATTATCGGCAACTCACAACACGCGTACGATTTCGTCAGTAACTATCAGTCTCTGATCATTAATCTGGGTGTAAAAATCTACTGCTTTGCATTCGGTGAAGAGTTCGACGATGAAGGTCGACTTTGGGGCCACATTCATACGGGAATACCGCGAATATATCCAGTTATTACTCGAATTATCACAGACAACAAAAACACTGTTAATAAATTAGGTGAAGAGTACGCCTTTGATAGAAACAAGTTTCGTGTTCATTACCAACCTACAGACGTAGTTATACAACCATCCGTCCACAACTTACACACAAAGACGAGAGTCCTCTGGGCAAGCCGTGTATGTAAGCAAAAACGACCAGACATACTGAAGTCCGTATCTAACCAACTTGGTACCGAGAACTTCATTATTGATGCGTACGGTGAACTCGAAGAAGGGCTCACTAAACATTACTTTGATGACTCAAATGTACGTTACAAAGGCAGCTTTAATGGTATTGAAAGTATACCAACAAATAATTATGATATATATCTATACACCTCTGAGGGTGACGGTATTCCAAATGTATTACAAGAGATGACCGCTAACGGCCTACCGATTGTCGCGTCTAATGTAGGTGGGATCGGTGAATTCGTCATTACAGGTAAAACAGGTATTCTCGTAGAGGATCATGAAAATATAAATGACTATGTAAAAGCAATTTCACGACTACGCAACGATAGTTTGCGCATCTCACTAAATCAGAGTGCACAAAAACTTCTGACAGAAAAATTTTCTCGTGCATACTGGCGGCAACAAGTGAGTCAAGATATTAGCTAAACTAATGTCAACTACTATTGGACAGTAAATTGAAGTGTCGTCGGTTCAGTACCAGTTTCTTTCTCGAAGCTCCAGTTGTCATTCCAGTTCTTACCGTCATACATAGAGAAGTAGGCTTTATATTGGCCTATTCTTGTTACAACCTTTGAACCTGTATACACCAACTCTTGGCCAGCGGAAAGCGTTCCCACCTCTAGGCAGCCAAGGTCATTGTTGTTATAATTCTGGTCACGAATAATATAACAAAGTCTTTTATTTATTACTAAAGCAGACGCACCATTATTTTTAACCTTAAAGCTTCCGCTAAATGTTGAGCCAACAGTTAGCGCCTGAGCACTTCCCGTAAGGCCTTGTGTCAATGTAGGTGAGTCTTTTACGACAAACTGTAGTACTGTCGGTTCAGTACCAGTTTCTTTCTCGAAGCTCCAGTTGTCGTGCCAGTAGGTTCCGTCGTACATAGAGAAATAGGCTTTGTATTGACCAGGTTCTAATGCGTTTTTTGAGCCAGTAAAGACTTTCTCTTCACCAGCTTGTAAAGTACCTAGATCAAGGCAACCCAAATCATGATTAGTCATTTTTGCGCTACGAACTATGAAACAAAGCTTCTTGTTAATAGCAAGCGCAGCGTTAGCCTTGTTCGTAACTGTAAAAGTACCATTAATTGCGTTTCCGACTCGCAAAGAAGAGTTTTGAAGCGAGAGTCCGCTAGTAAGTGTAGGGTTACTCTTTACTGTAAACTGGAGTGCCGTAGGCTCAGATCCAAGCTCTTGCTCAAAGCTCCAGTTGTCGTGCCAGTAGGTGCCGTCGTACATAGAGAAGTAAGCTTTGTATCGACCAGGTTCACCGACCGCCCGAGAACCGCTGTACATCACTTCTTGTCCAGGAGCTAATGTTCCGATATCTAAACAACCGAGGTCATTATTGACGTATTTATCGGTTCTCATGATATAACAAATCTTTTTATTGACGGCTGCAGCAACATTACCATAGTTCTTAATTTTGAACGAACCAGTAACGACATCACCAGTCCTTGGAGTTGTACTATCTATAGTCAAACCCTGTGTCATAGTCACATCGCTCTTCACTGTTATATTAAGCCTGTTCGTTAAACCATCGCTAGCTGCAGGATAGCGTGCTTCTGACCACGTCTGCCCCCCATCTCCCGTTGCGCTAACACGAGCGGAATATACCCCTGCTTCAGTTGGTGTGAAATTCTTGTAGTAATCATAGGTAGCGCCAACAGCGAGACTATTCACAGTATCAAAAGGAATATCACTGTTTTTACCTGTCGGACTAGTGATTGCCAACCCAAAGTACCCAAGATTAACCGGATACATTGAGCTATTGTTCTTCACCCTAAAGCGCAGTGCAGTCTGTTGATTAATGTGAAGGTTCGCACTATCTATAACCGGTCCAACCGTAACTGTCGGCATTTTTTGTACAATCGTATTGCTAAGAATCCTAGTGCCTCCGCCGACGGTCTCTGGATAATTACTACTCCAACCGAATGCACTTCTATAATTAATGATAGAAAATGTATATTGGCCTTCCGTGCTTATGTTTCTAATGGCTTCATACGTATACTGCTGCCACGGTTCTAAAATTATTTGTTGAGACCCAAAGTCGAAGTTAACATTATTCTGATCACGTACACCAATCGCCATTGTTCCTAGGTCTTGCCGTTGGCTACTGTTATTTTTGATCGTAAATCGAGCACTGATTGTTCTATCCGTGAACAGCCCTTGGCTAAACTCACTTTTTACACTTAGGGGGGTTATTACGCTCACCGAGCCATACGTTGACCCAAACCAGTCTGTAAACCAGAGAAAGAAGTTGCGATTTCCGTACGCACTACACCCGTCGCCGTAACCATACTGCGCATTCTTCGCCGCTTGGTTTGGTTGGTATGGTGTGTAGCTGTAAAGTGCAACCGTTGACCGGTTCTCTACGTTGACTGTACCCGCACCACACCCAGTATCGACAGTATTCCACATGATTTGATTATTACCTGTGTTAAATGGAATCCACCAACCCGATTTGTTATCAATGTATCCCCTAAAGTGTCGGGCTGCCTGGTATATCTGTGCAGCAAAGCTTCCATATTGAGGATCACAGGCTGGTGCACCTGGTGCTGTATTGTCAGGACAACCAAATCCCATCGCCTCACTGAATTGCTTCGGTGTTGGCCACTCATCTGTAACCATCCCGTTCTCTTTTTGCAATGTTGCAATGATAGCTTGTGGGTTAATATTAAATTGTTTTGAGTAATTATAGATTATCTGAGCAGCACTTACTGCTCCCGCAGGTGTTTCATTTTTCCCATAGTTGTTTTGTCCAGTACTTGAGTTTTCGTAATAGTCCGTGACACATCTGAATGGCGCAGAGTAACCCCTAGCATTCATCCACTGTGCACGTGTTCCACCGCCTAGTTCTGAGCGTTTCGATCCCCAGGTATCACAAGAGACTTTTGAATTCAGGAAGTTTTGAATTTCTTGAACAGACATTGAGTCTGAATTCGTAAAGATATTGTCGTCAATTATTCTTCCAGCGTTGTAATTACGGGCATCGGCTGCATATGTATCTTCGGTCGAGAACGATACGCTTAAAAAGATAGAGAAGATCGCCATACATACAACGAATCCCAGTGACCTTAGTGGTTTTTTCATTGCAGCATCACACCTTTTTGGATGGTGCCTGTTCGGCTCTTTGCGGTGTAGTCAATTTTAACTGTCCAACTACCAGTATCTAGAGTTGAGACATCCACATCAAACCCTTGGCAAACACTATATGAACCCTGTGATTGGGTTGGAGCTGTCTGAACGACACTATCGTAGCCGGTACGAGACAGGGTGAGCGTACAGTTTCCGACAATGCCTGTTGACTCTTCAATAATCGTGCGGATTTGAAGCGTTGAACCTTGCTGCGCAAGCGTTGCGATTGAAACACCTACTGTTGTTACAGGTGCTGAATCCTCTGGTGTATTCTCGGCTGCATCTTTTTCGTCCTGCGCTTTAATAAACTCTTCTTTGGCGGTGTTACCAGCCTCAATTTGCTCTGCAGTAGGTTTGTCGTAATTAACTGTGTTCTCTGGTTGATCGCTGGTATCTTTATTTACAGCGAAAGGTGATGCAGGGATAAAAAGAGCCGCAGCGGCAGTCCCAGACAGTGCTAGCACGACGATACCGATAATGATGAGTGTTTTCTTGTGATTTTTATTTCTTAAAATGCGCATAAGCGAATCCTTTATTTACTATAATTGTAACCTTTTATCATCATTTATGCAATTCCGCTGGTGCTTAACTTTGATCAGTAAGTATCTCTTAAATTTGATAGAATAAGAACAATGACCTCAAAAGAACACATTCCCAAAGTCAGCGTTATTATGCCCGTATACAATGCAGCACAATATTTACGCGAATCAATCGACAGCATTCTTCGACAAACCTTTACAGATTTCGAATTCATCATCATTAATGATGGTTCTACAGATGAATCCCAATCTATTATCAATATGTACGCTAAACAAGACAAACGTATTGTCGCATTAGAGCAAAAAAATAACGGTGTAGTCAACACGGCCAACAGAGCAATATCACTGGCGAAAGGTGTATATATAGCACGAATGGATGCCGATGATGTTTCATTCCCGGACCGTTTACGCCAAGAAGTCGCGATCTTAGATAAACAGTCAGAGACAATCCTGGTTTGTAGTAGCTTTGAAATTATTAATGAGGATGGTGAATTCCAGTACAAAGACGTCGTTGCACCTGGCGATGATCAGATTAAACTATCACTTTATCTTAGAAATCCTATAGCGAACGGCTCTACTTTGATTAGAAAATCAGTTTTAATGGAAGTTGGTCTATTTGAAGAGGTTTTTGCTGAGGACTTCAATATGTGGATCAAACTTTCGTCATTGGGTCAATTCGATAGCACCGGTACGGTACTGTACCGCTGGCGAATGAATACATCTGGACTCACACTTAGTAACAATGACCTTTCAATAAGCAAAGGTCAGGAATACATTGCGTCACTATGGAAGACTCGTGAGCCTCATCGAATAACTCGTAACGCGGTTATAGAAACTTCTAATAACTACCTAGACCTAAAGTCCGGGAAAGCACAGGAATTTAGACAAGTTTACCTGACAGACGTGTCCCAGCTTGCAGCAAAGCTATTTGCAAACGGACGTAAAGTTGATGGCGTACGTCAACTTATCTCCCTAGCAACAAGTAGCAAGAGTGGCTTTGGTGCTGCTATGCGACGTATTAGGCATGTTATCTTTGGTCACTATGGCAAGCTCCGCAGAAAAATGATTACAGAGCGAACACCATTTGATACGGTTGAGTAGTTAATTCCAGCGATGCGAAACATCAACAAGACCACTCCACGTCTGTGGTGTGTCGTTATAAGAAGTAACGCTAAAGGTTGGACCATCAAGTAATGATTCGACGCTCCGACCTTCTTCTTTGTACGCTTCGGCGGTAATTCTATACTTACCGGGTTTTAAATCAAGCTTATAGGTTATTTTGCATGCTTTTTCGTCAAGTAACTTTTGGTCATCACTAAAACGAGAGTTATGACCTGTAATATGCTCTCCACTCTCTTTGAAAATATTAATTCCTACACTCTCAAGTGTTCCCAGATCTTTCCAGCTTAAGGCGACTGACATTTCAGAGCCTCTTGCATAGCTCGTTCGAGCTTTGCCTGTTACTGCGTCAGACAAGCTTACTTTTAAGCTATTTTGGATCTTTGCATTCTTCTTTTCAGCCTGACCATCGATCTCTTCTTGATTGAGTTGGCTGTATTTACTTGCAACCTTGCGCGGGTCACCAAACTCGATAATCTTTCCCGCATCAAGCAGCATTGCCTTGGAACAGAACTGACGGACCGTCTCCATATCGTGCGTAACTAGAATCACTGTTTGTCCACTTGCCTTGTATTGTTCGAAGACATCGAGACACTTACGTTGAAACGCTTCATCACCGACCGCAAGCACTTCGTCAAAAATAAGGACGTCGTTCTTTGCTTTGATGGCGATAGAAAATGCTAAACGAACCTGCATGCCGGATGAATAATTTTTCAGTTTCTGATCTATGAACGGCGCTAATTCAGCAAATTCGATAATATCATCGAACATATTATCCATTTGCTTGCGATTAAAACCAAGGAGTGCACCATTAAGGTATACGTTGTCGCGACCCGATAGTTCAGGGTTGAAGCCCACACCTAACTCAATAAAGGGCGTGAGTTTACCGTTAATTTGCACATCACCAGAAGTTGGTACGTAGACACCCGCAAGGAGCTTAAGGAGAGTACTTTTTCCACTACCGTTTCGTCCAACGATCCCAAAGAAGTCGCCTTTATTCACTTCGAAGCTAACACCGTCAAGGACTTTTTGTGTCACTTTATTGTTTTTCTTTACAATATTCACAACCGTCTGCTTGAAGGTTGTGTTTTTATGTTGTGGAAGAATAAATTCTTTATGTATATCATTTACCACAACGGCGACATTATTTTTTATAGTCATTCTTATATATCCTCTGCAAAATATTTTGATCGTCGCTTGAAATACAAACCACCACCAACTGCGACTACTGTGGTAATAATGAACGGTACGAGCGTTGCAATAATAGAATCAACGCTATTCCAGATAGTTAGCGACGTCTGCGTAACAATTGCGTGTCTTGCATCCTGTGTAATCTGTACGATAGGGTTCAAGAAGAACCATTTCTGGAACTCCGCAGGTACCAATGTTAACGGATAGATAATTGCACTGGCATAGAAACCCGCCTGTAGAATTATTTCCCAAATATAAGTAATGTCTCGAAACTTAACAAACGCCGCAGACAAGAAGAATGAAATACCAAGTGCAAAGACAAACAATTCGATAATAAGAGGAATGATAAGCAGCCATTGTAACGCTGGTATAATTCCGTTAAACAGCGCAAAAATAAATACCACTATAAGGCTTAGGATTAGATTAATAAGTGCTGACATCGAGCTAGAAATAACTACCAAATAACGAGGAATGCTAATCTTCCGTATCAGATCACCCCTAGCAACAACCGAGCTTGCACCAATTGTCGTCGCTTCGGTAAAGAAGTTCCACAGTACGATACCTAGTAGTAGATAGACTGGGAAGTGCTCAACACCTTTCCCGAGTGGAATGATGTACGTAAAGACAACATATAAAATTGCAAATAGAAACAATGGTTTTAATAAAGACCAAAAATACCCAAGTGCTGAACCCTGGTAACGAACCTTAAAGTCCGTGCTAATCATTTCGCGCAAGATAGCGCGATTACGTGAATGAAAGTATTTCATTAATACTACTATTGTATACTAGAGGTAATAATTATGAATAAAAATATAGTGCTCATTCGCAATGCACAACCGTATGACTTCGGTGGAGGCGAGCGCTTCCCGGTATTTATATCCCAAGCGTTAAAATCCGAGGGCTTTTATCCGACCGTTGTTTCGCGTTCGAAAAGCTTGCGTACTTTTGCAAGCGAGAATGATATCCCCATAATTAAAGGATGGTGGTGGGCACACCAAAACTGGAGTGGACGATGGGCGCTCCTGTTTCCTGTCTATCTTGTATGGCAGGGTATACTAATCGCCTATTACCTAACTCTATTTATCCGCCTAAACCCTTCGGCTGTACACATTCAAAGCAAGGACGACTTTATTGCGGGGACATTTGCAGCAAAAGTGCTAGGTAAGCGCGTTATATGGACGGATCACGCTGATTTAAAGCATATCTGGCTCAACGTTAGACACTCTTTCAAAAATCCCGTAGGTAAGCTTATATACCTTGCAGCGCAACACACTAATACTATATCCGTTGTTAGCCAGAGCGAAAAAAAGGCTATCCTTGATAATCTCACTCCTACTTCAAAAGTTGCCCATAAATTATCCGTTGTTTATAACGGTGCATTCGATCACTACAATAATAAAAGCAAACAACAGAAAGAATCATTTATTTATACCTGTGTTAGCAGGCTTGTAACAGATAAAGGAATTAGTGAATTAATCAAAGCCTTTCTAGAAGTTCAAAAGATACACCCCGATGTAATACTCTGGCTTATTGGCGAAGGGCGCGAGCGTCAGAAGTTTGAAAAAGCAGCAAATAATAACGATGGAATTATCTTCCACGGACAACAAGCAGACCCAATCCAATACCTCGCACAGTCAAGTGTATTCGTTCACCCAACCTATCATGAAGGTTTTAGTCTTGCACTTGTTGAAGCAAGTATGATGAAGCTTCCTATTATTGCGACAAACGTAGGCGGTAACCCTGAGATTATCATAGACCGTCAGACAGGCCTCCTCGTACCGGCAAAAGATGTTGAAGCGTTGACGACAGCAATGAACGAGTTACGAGAGAATGTAGACCTCAGACTGTTACTGGGTGAAAATGCTCGCAATCAGTACGTCAGTACATTTAACTTTGATGTTATTGTGAAAAATAAATTCATCCCGTTTTATAAAGGAACAAATTAATGAATATTCGCATCGAAGCCAACAGCCTTACTAACAAACATATTTCAGGTGTCGGCTATTTTACAAAGCGACTAGCTGAGTCACTCGTTAAACAGCCCAACACCCATGTTTCTGCATTTTCATTTAATTTTCTCAATCGCCAACAGAAACCTCTTCTCGACACTTCCATACATCAGGATGTGATAAGTACTTTCCCTTTACGTGTCTATGCAAAATTACAAAGTCATCGACTCGCTCTTTACTTTGATGCCCTTTTAAAACCAGTCGATTTAACTATTTTTACAAACTACGCAAAACTTCCCTCGATAAAATCTCGTTTTACCGCAACAGCAATTCATGACCTCACCTATATCAAATACCCTGAACTAATGGAAAAAGATAACCTTCCTCACTTATTAAGAATTGTTAAACGATCCATTACAGACAGCGATATTATTATCACAGTATCAGAGGCTGTAAAAAAAGAGATTATTGAACATTTTGACGTGAGTGCTACAAAAATACTAAGTCTTCCTATCCCTCCTGATGAAGCATTCCTTATCAAAAACAACGCCGAAGTTCACAAAAAATATCACATCCCAACTAAGAAATATATATTCTTTATTAGCACGATAGAGCCGCGCAAAAATGTGCCTTTTCTTATCAACGCATATACAAAGTTACCAAAAGAGATTACGGACGAATATAGCCTCATTCTTTCGGGTGGCTTGGGGTGGAAAAGTGAACAGAGTATTGATGCTATCGCGAAGGCGCGCGCGCAAGGCTTGAATGTTGTTCACACTGGATACATAGACGAAGCTGACAAGTCCGCTCTTTACCAGCAAGCAAGTTTGTTTGTCTTTCCATCAATCTATGAAGGTTTTGGGATGCCTATTTTAGAGGCAGCTGCGAGCAAAGTTCCTATCATCGCCTCTGACATTCCTGTTCTGCGCGAAGCGGCTGGTGATGGTGCGCAGTTCTTTGCACTTGATAACAACACTTCTCTCATACGATCTATGGAAGATGTCCTGACAAATCCAAGACTGCAGCAGAAGCTTATTACAGCAGCCTCGGCACATCTTGCATCTTTTTCTTGGCAAGAGAATGCAGAAAAAATCATCAATAAGGTAACAGAACTGGAACAGTCTCGCTAAAGCTTATATACTAAGTATAGTGAGAGTAGTAAATACGTCCGGCCAGTCAGTAACAGCCATAGAAAAACGAGAGAGAATCATTGCCCTCGACCTATTACGGGGGTTCTTTATGATTGCCGTTATCGTCGATCATATCCCATGGGCACCGTCTTTATTCTTTTTATTCTCTGGGGGTGGTAAGCTGTTCGCCTCACCCGCGGAAGGCTTCTTTGTGATATCGGGGATGCTGGTTGGGTATTTGTATGGCCCAAAAATACTCTACCAAACTCGTCAGATAGCGGTAAAAATATGGAAACGCGCCGGACTTTTATACCTGATGAGTGTTGGGTTTACGATTTTGTTTACCTGCTGGACACTCTTACTCCCTGAAGGAAGAATACCTCTCGACATGTGGACAAGAAGTGTACCAAGTTACCTATTGAACACATTCACGCTTCGCTATTCTTACGGCTGGACTGATTTTCTCTCAAGGTATGCACTATTCATGGCAATTGCGCCACTTGCTTTGTGGCTTATCGCAAAGAATAAATGGTGGGTCGTAGCAATTAGTAGTTTTTTGATTTGGCTCTTACTGGGTCGAATTGACTTGTTTATGCCGTTTGCAGCATGGCAATTATTATTCGGGGGTGGAATGATCATCGGGTACTATCTTCCGCATCTTCGAAAATTGTGGAATACAGGTATCTCTATAAAACAGAGGCGAACAATATCTTACGTATTGGTATATACCACGGTTATTACTTTCAGTTTATCAGTACTGTTACTAGTGATATTGCCTTACGCTAATAGTGAATTACAGAACGGCTTTATAGACACTATCGTTTCGACTGTACAGTCCTATCCACATATCTTTGATAAACAGACTCTTGGTATTGGGAGATTGATACTTGGCACTATATGGTTCAGCTGTCTCTACTTCTTTACAAGAACTTACGAATCGAAAATCAATACCTTTACAAAAGGTTTTGTTGAGATATTTGGTAGAAACTCGCTCTTTATTTATGGACTTCACGCTTTCGTATTATTTGTTATTTTGACTGTTATTTACCCCATACATGCTGATAATGTTTTTATAAATACCATTTTAAGTGCATTAACTTTGGTTGTTATCTACTTTATCGCTAAATACCGTCACCGCATCTTTGCGCGCCTACATAAGGTAAAATAGAAACAATGAAGTTACTGGAATACGAAGCAAAGGACATTCTCGCTGCGGCACAGATCGCTGTTCCGGCTGGTAGTATCGTGACAGACCCGAAGCTTTTGGCGCTTCCTATTGTCCTAAAATCCCAAGTCCCTATCGGTGGTCGCGGTAAAGCGGGCGGTATTCTTGTCATAGAAACAGACGAACAGCTTCAGCCCGCGATCG
>Ga0247808_10000282_pt1 | contig 26956 bp, 37 predicted proteins | sample UWRJL089202R1_FD_179914 | JGI IMG/M metagenome (GOLD analysis project Ga0247808, IMG submission 179914) | Plant litter microbial communities from Arlington Agricultural Research Station in Wisconsin, United States - UWRJ-L089-202R-1 | ecosystem: Environmental > Terrestrial > Plant litter >... | reverse complement strand
CGCGCCAGAAAACATGCTGCTCTTCCGTTGAACGACCAAGCTGCTTCCCATCGTCGTCGTAGTCCATAGACCCGACCCAGCTTCTCGTCCAGATTTGACCGAACCCCAAGCTGAGGACGATGTTGATGTAGTCAAGGTAAGGAGTCCTTCGGTGCGTGTCATCACGAAGGAATAGCTCGTCACGAATCGACTCATTGTGCTCACGAGTGAGCTTCACGATAAGCTCTCGGGTTTCTACGTCATTGATGAAAGACTTGCCCGTGATCTTCTCTGCTGCATCGATGGCATCGAAGTGCAAAAGGTCATCGAACTCTGACAAGGCGCTTCCAATCTGATAGCGAGCAATTACTCTAATCCTACTGGGAACATGGAGTAATTGTCAACCGCAGATGGTTGCCACGAAGCGTTTACGAGGTGGTGACGCTTCGAATCGTTGCGACATCCAGAGGGATGAACTTCACGCCGAGCTTGATACTGTAGATGCCGTTGTCTTCTCTCAGGATTCCCGAGATAACTCGACCGTTAGCCAGCTTGACTGCGGTGTACTTACTGATGGACTTTCGTAGCGACTCTTCGTTGGTGCTACCTGCTATTTGCATATTCATTTGATGCAAGCATAGTGCAGCACGCGGGATAAAGCTAGCGCTTTAGCGCAATGATTCGATCTGATCGCTTGTTTTCTTCTGTCTTCTCGTCAACCCAGCGTTGGCTAACCTCGGCGCTGTCCTGCAAACGCCACCAGAGTCCATCGGAGTCCTGACCGAAACGGAATAGCCCCACAAACCCGATAATACCAATTTCCTTCTCGAAATCAGCATCGGATAAATCTGCTACCGCACCCGGAAGTGTCAGCATTTCACGCAGTCGTGAGGTGGTCACCCCCGGTTCGTTCAGAAGCTTGTCCCACGCTCCGCGCTTTAGTAGGTAGACATCAACGCTTTCGAGGTTGTACTTGTTCTCGAAAACCTCATCGAGAGAGGGCTGGTTGATGATACCTCTGGTCATCACACGCCATCTGACTACACGGAACAGCTTGAGCAGTGACGGCGCGGCAATGGCGAGCACGAAGAAGCCGAGCATCAGAACTGCGAAGAAGTACGCGGTCTGCGAGATGCCGAGAACCGTGAGTACCCCGGTAAAGACGGCTAGAACGAAGCCGATAAGCCCAGACCACAGGATGTATTTGCGCATTCGCAGAATTTACCACATGTTAGTAACGATGGAAAGCGGTTCCTAATTCTCATCCACTCGGATGTCGCCTCGTTCATCGCGCCACGCCTTGATTCCTCGCTGGTCGAGGTTGGACTGAGCCACACTTCGAACAAACGGTGACGGGTCACTCTCTGCAACACGGAACACGCTAAGGCTGGAAAGTGAAGAGTTGCCGCTGATGAAGGCACCACGAACCCCTTCATCTTCGTGCGTGATGAGTTTCTCGCGGTGCTCACTGCCTAGGTAGACCCGGTTGTGGAAGTTACCGACACTCTTTGCTAGCTCGATGTCGTCATTGTCCAGCGCGTAGTCAACAAATGCCTCGGTTTGGTACTTACCCGCATTGTTGGCATAGACATTGTTCTTGCGCTGCTCAGGGGTCATATCCGCTATTGCCTCATACTCCTTGGAACGCTTGAGATCGTCACGCTTCTTTTCGAGTTCCTTGACTTCCCTCTGCTGCTCCTGAACGCGGTCGTGCCATTCATTAGTGATACCCGAGCCGCGAAGGAATGGAGGGATGTCAGCTTCGAGCTTGTCGAGCTTGATCAGAGCTAGAGAATGGTCATCAGCCGCCTGAGTGATGGGGTCGGTGATGTCCTTCAAACCTGATGCCTTGGCAACAGAGATAGGGATATTGGTTGAGAGGTTGGGGTTCTCCGGGTGAACTGCTGCCCAAATCGGAGTGTTGTCAATCAGGATGCGGCGGATGCCGATAGGCTGGATCTCTTCAAGAACCTGACCCCATGACATGACATCGCCGTCATAATCAACCATCTTGTGCAGCGGCGCGGCATTAGGAGCCTTGTAGCCGCTGCTCTTGGGTACGGTGAGTACGGGTGCAGCAACACTCTTCACGCGGCTACCGGCAGTCTTGCCATCTGCCTTCTTGTGAACGGTTGTAGCCTTACCGTTCTTGTCGATAATGGGGGTGGCAACAGTGGGATTGGACATGAGTTCCTCCTATGTAGAGGATAGCAGTGAAGAGCGACACTGATATTGGCTTCGCAAACAGCACAACTAGTAGCAACCTGCCGATTTTAGCCGAGCGCTCTGCTAACCTTCCCTCATGGCTACCACACGCAACCTACCGGATAACACCAACCGCAACTACCTGACGTATGCCCTCACGCCGCCAACAGTGGCAACGGCAGTCGTCCTCATCCTTGGTCGTTACCTCGGTGACACGGGCGCTGTGCTCGGCGTATTCTTCACCGTGTTTGCCTTCACTGCTATTTCGACGGTCATCGTCATATTCTTCCCAGCTATCATGGCTGCGATTGAGCGTCGGCGTTCAACGCGCGTTATCGAAGTTGAAAAGACCGAACTCTAAGACCAGTTGAGGTCTTGAGCCTCTACTTCCATGAAGCCAGCATATGCCTCATAGCCTGCCCATATCTTTTCAGCGGGTACTTCATTGATGCGAACGCCCTCAGCCGTAATTTCGGAACCAAGACGACGTTTTAGACCTTCAGCCTTCTGCTCTACGCTCATGTCAGGGAACCTATCCTCGATAGCTTGTCCGCTGTTGTATATTGACTGCATTGTCCCGATTGGGTAGTTCATTCCAATCTTGGTTTCGGCGTACTCGGCAGCGCGCCCATGAGCGCTGGTCGCCTTCATAGCATCTGGGTTCGCAAGGGTGTAGGCGATAGCAAGATAACGCCCCTTCTCGACCTCATCACGAGAACTCCATGCACGGTCGCGCAGCCATCTTTCCTCTGAGTCCCTCGAACCAACAGGAACAGCTATGGAAGTCTCTCCGCCGTTCTGCTCAGCGAAGCCGTAAACTGTATCGCCCATCTTACGGCGTACCGACATGGGGCTTATCGAGTCAATGGGTATCTCGGGAATCCTCTGAATATCCATACTGGTACGACGGGCGCTGTCCTCTGGCGACAAAGGAGTGGCAGTGCGCTGAATTACGCCGGTATCCATACGCTTGTGAACTGTGGTCTGCTTCCCGTTCTTGTCCACTATATATACGGGCTGGAGGAAGTTATTCATAAGCTCATCTTACCAGCGAGCACCGTTGCAACTTTTAGTGACGAGTATCGTCGTCATTAACCAACGAGCATCGAAGACGCAAGCTCACGGTCGATACCGTAATCCAGCATGGGTACGATCAGGTCGAAATCGATTCCATCAACAACCATGTTGAACACAGCAGCACCGCCATGCTTTTCGCCAACCTCGGCAACACGCTCGATGTAACTCTGTTCGAACGGCTCGGGACGGGATAGCAGCGAAGCCATCACCAGCCGGAAAACCTCAGTCGAGTTGTCTCCATTCGTCAGTCGATTCGAGATGAGGTCGTAGCGCTTCTTCAAGTCACGCGAGAACACAATCGACTGAGCGCCTCTGAGCCTTTCGTCCTTTTTGATGCTCTTCTTGTTATAGACGTACTTGAATCGAGCGTCTATCGAATCATCCATCTTGGTCTTGCCCTTGTGCTCCGCCCACATCTTCTGGATGGCACTCTCGATGTCCTCGAAGAAATACTCGTGGGCACAGATGACCTTGAACACCTTGGAGTATGCCGTGAAATCAACCCCGGCATTCACGAGATCCTGAGTGTCGAAGCTCGTGAGGTGATCCCACATTCTGATGTACTCACTGCCGGTCAGGTACTCGTATACCTCGTCGCCCTCGGGAACCACGATAGAGCGCGCTTCGTAGTCACCCGGCGCATAGGTGAATTCAGACCAGTCCTCGTTGGGAAGGAAGTACACCCTGTTCTTCTGGGCGGCTACCCACTCGTCAAGGGAAACGTGCTTCTTGGTCTTGGTACGGAATGGTGCCCTACCGCCACCACCCCAGTTTGCGTGACGTACCGGTGATGGTGTAAACGTAGCGGTGTACCATGTTGCGTTTTCCCATTTGGTCATGCTGCCACCAGCGATCCCATGAGCGACGGGTCGATGCCGTTTTCAACTGCTTTGTTGATGTCATCGAGACTGGTGATTCCAACGGAAAGGTAGCCCTTGATGACCTCTACAGGAACGCCAGAGTTGAGGTAAGAGCGAATAGCTCGGATTCCACGAATATCCGCATCGAAGAAAGGCAGCGCTAGGTCGAAGGGGATATTCGCCTTGTAGTAGCTGCGAACCGTCTTGATGCTTTTCTCTCCATGCCGGAGGAAGTGAATTACATCCTCACCGCTGTACATCTTCGACATGGCGATAGCATCGTCAATGCGACCAAATAGGTTTCTAGGATGATTCGCCCTCCACGCACATAGCATCATCCACATGTAGATGTCATTGACGGGCACCTCGGCAGCGAGCTTGTTATAGACGAGCTTGAACTCACTATCCTGTAACGCGATATCTACGGAGTGATAGCCGTGACTGAAATCTTGGTCAATATTCCCAACGAGGAAGGAGCGCATGATCTGAGCGATGGTGAGAACGGAACCAGCCTTGTCCGTGATGTGGTTTCGCTGGTACCAGACACCTAGATCGAACATCGTTACAGCGCGACCGCTGTTGTTGTAGTGAGAGAAGGTGGTGACGAACCCTCTGGTTTCCAACAGACGGTATGAGGCTTGACCGTCATCCAGTGTAACCGGGATACGGTAGTCTCTCCTGCCTCTGTTGATTTGGTAGGAAAGCGCACCGCTCTTGGTCATGTTGAACTCCATGTCAACGATGTCGGCGGGGGAGAATACGGTCTTGCCCTGTTCGCGTAGAACATCTGGCGACTCACCATCGATAAGCCAGTCTTTCTTCGCCCAGATTCGGATTGACTCTATCTGATGCGGAGTGTACAGGCTGCGTGCCTTTTCGGTGTCGCAGAAGTCCAGCACTTCGCTCAGCGTGGGAGCGATGATGTGGTCTAGGAAGAATCTCTCGGAGCCACGGAGGGTGGTGTCCACAGCAGCTTCGGCAAGTGTCATGTGCGCGCGAGCATGAACGTCGCTGTTGAATACGACACTTCGAAAATCACTGATGGACATAACACTCCCTTCTGGTAATTCTTATCCTACCGGAATACAGAGGTCTAAGTCAATCTAGCGTTACTTGTCGTAAGCCTTCTTCTCATTCCTGATGAACTTGATGAGCTTGAAGGCGTTGAGGGTGGCATCGAGAATGGCGGACTTGGCTTTGCTTGGCGTGATACCAGCAGTACCCGCATTCAATGCAAACCCCCAGATGACATCTAGGTGCTCCTTGAGAAGCTCAACACCCCTATAAAGGCGGTCAACTCGCTCCATCATCATCGCGTGCTCTAGGTTCCTTGCACCGGCAGCGACAGCACGCAAGGCGGGGATGTGAACGAGGTCTTCATCAAAAGGCTCATCGCCCAGAAGGAGACGCTCACGTTCAGCCTTCGCAGCATTGTAGTAGATGCTGACTAGCTCGGCATCGCCCTGAATTGGATTGCTCAGTGCGTTCTTTAGCGTAGTGTCCATGCTACTTATAGTAGTGCTAATGATATTCAATGTCAAGTAAAGACTTGCCCATCTAATGACTACCAGCCCCGCTATCCGCTACTATTGATGAAGGAGATACACTCCGCCGACGTGAAAGCCTGCCAGACGAGTGATCGACAAAGAAACAACCCTGACCATCATCGACTCCATTGTGAGAAGCCACTACCTAGGAATGGGCGAGAGGTTCTCTGGTGGCTACTACTCAGCCATCACGGGAGAAGCAGACTATCTAGGTCACAGCTTCCATCGAGGAATGATCCAGCTTCTCGTAGGCAACAACGACACGCCAGAACGCAAATACGGTATGCGTGATGCCGTGGTTACCACCGAGCGCATCTTTATAGCGCTTGGGCGGGAAGATGAGATTCATGCGTGGGCGAAGCTGCAACGCCCTGAAGACATCGCCGGACTGAACAGTTCCGAATGCACCTGTCAGCCTGTCGTGCTCGGCAAGTAGTTTTGTAGACATCACACCAAGAAACACCCTCTGGATTGTATGTTTTCTGCAACACGACAAGTAGCCCCTGTAGGAATCCTACAAAGGGTGAGGGTGATATTTAGAGGTTGTCTACAATATGTCGCTATAGGACATATTGGGAAGTCTATTCACGAATACGTCATATACCCGTATTCGTTTACGATGTAACCCTATCAAGCACCACCGACATTACTGTCAACCAAGCCGTGCAGATGTCGTGCGCGAACGGTAAACTCGTAGAGGACAGGGAGTTGGCAATGGGATTGAAGAATCTCCTACGCAAGCCGATTATCGACAAGAACGGTAAGGCGACAACCGTTCTTGTGCGCCCGGAGGAAATGGTTGCAAAGAAGCCTATGCTCGCTAGCATTCCCCGTAGAGTTGGTGAGTCCTATGACATACCAGAGATACCCACCACCGCAAAAGCGGACTGGGAGCACGGCTCGTACAGCGGAACCAAGCTAGAACATGAGCGTATGCTCATCAATGGCTATCCGACATGGGAGTTGGCTCCGGCAGGATACTCCGGCGCGTACTGCGGTCGTTGCGGCTCATTCTTTGAAGAAGATGAAGTAACCGGCAGGGATGTAACCTGCACCACCTGTGGGTACTCTCACTGGGGCGGACATATGCAGACGGCAGTTCGCATGTCAGATATCAAGTTCTTCGATGAGGCAGTGACGCGGAGAACTCCGTGGTACCACATCACAACAAAAGCCAACTGGGGCAACGATATCACCAAGGACGATCTGGAACACCAGCCTCTCGTCCACGTTGGCTCACTGGAAGCCGCCGAGCGGAGGATGCGCGACCTCACAGAAGATCACGAGCGCAGACACCAGTATTCCAAGAGCACCAAGCCTCTAAAGCCATTGACTTTCTACTGCTACACCATTCAGCTAAAATCTGATGCTCCGATAGCCAACTCTGTCGTGAACGACTACGATTCAGCCGCTCCCACCTCGGTCGCAGAAGTGGAGCAGGCTATCTTGGATGATATCCAAGAAGACGGAACCCGCTATGACGACAAGGATGAGTTCTATTCCATGTACGAGTTGTACGGTGCCACGCGATACATCAACCAGTACGAGGATCACGGCTCTGTATCCCTTGTAGCACACCCTTCATCATTCGAAATCACGGAACGTGTCAAATGGACAGGCGGCGTGCTTTCGTGAGTTTTACAGTTATTCCGAACGAAAGGTTACAGCAATGCTGGATGTAGAGACGGCTCTTGCCCAGATTGACTACAATACTCCGATCACCACAATCAATCCCCGCGAGATTCACGGCATTCTCTACCTGAACCTTGATGGCACTGCGGGTATAGCGACACGAGATGGACGCGAGCGCGCTCAGGATGTTGTTGACTTCTACCACCAGTCAGGCAAGGAAGCGGCTCTTATCTGGCGCACCAAGCTTGACGATACGACGCTGAGTGAATGGCGTGCAGCATAGCTCAGTTCGTGAAGTCGTTGTAGAACCTGTCGAACATTACCCTCGTGTTCTGATGCTTTTCCGCCGCGACAACGCCAACGAGGTTATCGATATCAAAACCCCATGTGGGTGAATCTTTGGCGTACTCAATAGCAGCCTTGATCCCCTCTAACGCCTCCGACCATTCGTACTCAACGAAGCTGGGGTAGTTGCGGAGGATTTCAAGTACGTTTATCTCCATAACTGATAGCGATCTACGCAGCAGGTTGGAACGGTTGGAGACATGAACTGATTTGATAACCGGCTTGTACGAACCGGTTACAGCGATATGTGTGCGCGCGGGAACCTGAGTCGATATACCGAGATAGTTCGTGACAGTCCATGACGTATATCCGTAGCTGTGATCGCGGAGCACGGCGGCTATCACGTCCTCGGTGCGCGGCTGTGTCATTCCGTATCTGGTCTGCACGCCCTTGTAGTAGATATTCCCGTGAATGTGGTGAAGGTGACCTTCCTTCGCCTGATTTCTCAAAATCTTCTCGGCATACTTCACATACACTCCGAGGTCTTCAGGGCGCACGAACTCACGCTCGGGGAGCGCGGCTACTATCGCCATAGGTTCGGACATGTACGCATACTAGCGCATTTACGCTCTGAAAAATATACTTGACAAGATGTTTATTTTCTGATTATACTTATATTGTGCCACTCAGAAAGGACACCAACAACATGACCGCCGAAGCCACCTCCGACATCATTCTCCTTCCTCACACCGTATGGGATCTCGTCCCCTACGAGCAGAAGGAGATCAACCGTGGTCGCAAGTCCTCCAAGAGCCACGACTGGAACGAGTGCATCTGCTGCGGTCGTGCCCTCAACCCCAGCGCAAAATTGTTCTGGGTTCACTGGTCATTCTCTGGTAACCTGTACCCCGTAAACATTTCCGACGAGGTTGCCTACGCACACCCCGAGGGCGATCAGGGCTGGTTCCCGGTCGGTGCAGACTGCGCCAAGAAGATCCCCGCTGAATACAAGAGCAAGGCAGGAGAATAGACATGCTGCACATCGCACGTGAGCTTCGCACCGAAGAGGTAGAGGCAGAAGTACAGAGAATCGAGAGGACGCTGGCACAAGTAGCCAGCGCTGACGAGGCGGAGGTTGCCGAGCTTGTCGAGCGTTATGACAAGGAAGACAAGACCGACCTCGTTCTGCACTTCGAGAACGAGCACCGAATCTTCAAGGACGAGTTCGAACACCGAAAGCGCCTCGAAGCCATCGGTCTGTAAGACCAAGAGAATCCCCCAGCCGGAATATTGGCTGGGGGATTCTTCTAGTTGAGCGGAGGATTCTCCAAGGCGAGTTCGTCTCGCTCCATGATCATCAGGTTGGCTCTGTCCTGTAGCCATTGAGCAACAGCAACGTTCTTCTCCTTGGTGGCAAGAGTTGCCGCATCAAGCAGCGCTGTGACCTCGGCAACCCAAGCCAGTTCCGAAAGACCGCGACGGTGGGCTACGGTTGAGAATGCTGGTTTGCCGTCCACCATAAGCGGCGGTATCTTGTGATACCCGGTGGCGTAAAGCTCGTCAAGCTTGTCATGCGCGAGCATCAGGAAGCCGCCAGAGCCTCTTGCGCTTCTTCGAGCATGAACTTCAAGGTCGCCTTATACTGCAACTGGAATCTCTCCTTGGTGGCACGTCCGAGCCATTCCTGTACCTCGGTGATGGTGGTGTCAGGTGTGGCAATCCACAAACCACGACCGCAGCTTAGCCTGACGTTACCCTGACTGTCGCGTCGAGCGCAGTAGTAGTCGTCACAATGTCCATCGATATGTTCAGCCATGCCGGAAGCATACCAGCGAAATCCGCTAAGTCAAGGCTAAGAAGCGTATGCAAGCCTCGGGTCGAGAACATACTCACCGTTCATTCGGGCAGTTGCCACAGCCGAGCCTTCGTCGTTGTTGTCGCGGATGCGAGTGATGGCACCCAGCGTCTCATAGTCAACATTGTGGTGGAGAGCCACATTGAGCAGGCTGTCAGCCTGATAGAAGTCATCGAAGTCTTCATCTGCGCCGAACGGGTTTGATTCCTGAGTGACGATATTGGCGAGCGCCTTCGCGTTGGACGAGGGGTTCTTGCTCACTGTGTTGCGGACAACCGGGTCAAGGTCTGAACCGAGTATCTCCAACGCTGCCGGTGCGCGGTCAACGTCAGCAGCCATCTTCTCACGCAGCGCGTAATCCGCCTCCGCTATAAGAGCAAGCTGAGCGCGGTGCATAGGGGTTGGAGCCATTGTCTCCATGTAGGTTGCGGTAGCGCGGGGAACCATCGAAAGGACGTGATTGCGAGCGAAGGTCTGCTGTCCTCCGGGCTTGACAAGCACGGTTGTCTGCCTTCCGTTGACATCAACGGTGGGCTTCCTAATGAGATGGTTTCTATCACCCATCAGCAACTCCTTGTTCTTGGTTGTAAGTCAATGATACGTTATAACTCCGACAGCGATTTTCGGTATGCTTTTTGCAGCGATATGCAACAATCAGACCGACCCGATTTGGAGCGAAATGACGTGGCATAAAAGAGGTAGCGAAGACGCTCTCCGCACAAGGAAGCGCAACCGCTGGATAGCCGCTGCGGTGATAACGGTTCTTGTCGGTTTCTTCGCGGCATTCCCCATTAGCCGCTTCTTCGTGGAGAAGAACATCATGGACAACGGCATCACTGGTACCGCATACTCGACCGGCACTTACGAGGTGGAGAATGTATACGTCCGAAGAGCACCTGACTATGAAAACTACCGGATCTCGTACAAGTTCGAGGCTACAGACGGCAAGACCTATACGGTACAAGGACGTGCCTATCAGAACTACGGTGTTTTCATCGACAACCTCATAGAACGCCTTGACGGTCAGGAAGTCAAAGTGGTCTATCTGGAAGATGATCCCTCGCAAGCTATCATCCAAGATGAGAATTGGAAATAGAGGCAAGCCTCCGTCATACGCAGAAGGTAGAATACTGCTATGACTACCGCCAAGGTGCTGACTCCGGTTACAGACAAGAACGGCAAGCGCACAAGCGTCTGGCGTAATGTCTTCTCGCTGTCCACCAAGCGCGCCCTTCCGTTAGCAGCACCGACAGGGATAGCACTCAGCAAGGTTCCTGTTGGCGAAGCCCTTCTCATGCCGCGTAACCCTTATGTCCGCGTCGTTCCTATGGAAGACGGCAGTGAGTCGCTCTACATCGAGACAAAGAGCATAGAGGGCGCTATCGTCCATGATGCAAACCATGACATGAGCTATAAGCTACCGATTTCATCGCTAATGGATACTCACGGTATCAAAGGTGATGAACGGGAAACATACGAAAGATGGGTGAGTGTCGGTGACCTTTCCGAGGCACAGTTCTCGCTCTTCGAGGCTATGGGCGACTTGACTATGGAAGAGTTCATCGCCCCGCTGATGAATGACGATATCGCGCAGTCAGAGACGCGCCGACGTTTCTTCGATCCGCGTTCACAGGGAGAGCAGGCGGTACTCAACCCGGACGGGAGCGTTGCCGGTTATCTCTACCCGTTTAGGGACGCACACGACATCACTCTGGAAGACATTCGCCCTGACCTGACCATTGCATACCCCAACGGCGATATCGATGCGCACAAGGAAATAGAGCAGACGGAGAAACGACTGTCCGACTATCAGGCATATGAGGATGGTGTGGACTCGGGACTCCGCGATGACTACCTAGATGATGTCATCGAGCATGTCAGGATGTACGGACACCCCAAGTCGGGAATCACCAGACTCACCTTCATCACCGATGACTCCGTTATCAAGTTCCCGCTCAACATGGCTGGTGTTATTGCCAACGCTAACGAGAACCGTCAAGCCAACTATGAAGGACCGGAAGAATTCGACGGAGTTCCTATCGCGGAGAACGAACTGCGGTACACCTCCAACGGAATGCCGTACCTCGTCATGGAGCGTGTGGATACCAATGTGTCGCGTGAGGACAGTGCCCTTCCGAAATGGGCAGACAAGATTGATGGCTGGCAAATAGGAATCAACTCACGAAACGAGTATGTGGCTTATGACCTCTAAGGTGCTCGTACCCGTAACGGACAAGAACGGCGTTCAGACGGCTCGGTGGAAGAATCCACAGGCTAGCTCGTCCGAGCGCTCACAAGCCGTCAGCGCGCCTGCTACCGCCGTTTCTGATACGCCTATGACCGCTCCTGAGACTGTGGATGTCAGAGACAGTCAGGGCGCTATCCATACCATTCCGACTAACAGGTGGACGATAGAAGCGGAGCAGGCTTATATGGCGGGAAGCTGTCCGGCTCTCGCTGTAGCTTTGGCGGACTGGTTTCCTGACGCGACAATCAAGGCTATGACCGACATGACCGGTACTGTACTCGTACATGTTTGGCTGGAAGACGGCGGGTTTATGACCGATGCTGCCGGGTACAGCTATCACGCCGAAGAAGACTATATCGATGAGATGTACTACGTCTGGGGAACTCCCGAGATAGTCGAGCACACTCCCGAATCCCTTAAAGAGTGGGTGGAGAAGATGTCACCCTGCACTCAGAACTGGGAAGGTGCTGAGTGGATGATGTCAGCTTGGATGGCTGAACACGTAGGCTAGCTACTTCCAGCTACGGTAGTTGGAATCCCAGTCATCACTGTACAGAACTAGCTCGTATAGGTCTTCACCGAACGTGCCGACCACACGCTTGATAGCCGAGATGTCGTTGACATGAAGAAGCTGATGGAATGTATCCACGAGGTAAAGCGCAAGAAGCGGGAAGTCGCCGTAGATTTCATCAAGCGGAGTGGCTCCGTCCTTGGCGTTGGAGTCTTCCAGATCCTTCAGCCACTGAGCCGGAAGAAGAGCCGTGAAGTCATCTACCGCGATGGTGAGATTTTGTAGCGCATCGGTGCTCAACGGCTGCGCGAGAAACGCGGTATAGCTTTCCTCGACAGGACGCAGAGCCTCCGTTTGCGCCTCATCAGGTTCGACTGTGATAAGTGCTGACATCTTCTCTCCTTGGCTGGAATCTGTCGCCAGACTCTAACATCGAGAGCTAGCTGAGTCAAGCGGGAGTGGGCTTCTTCCACTCTGACTTCACGTTGGCGTTCATGCCGTATGTTCCGCCGACAATGTTGTCCCATCCGTAGCCACCAGTACCATCAAGCTCGACCGGCTTTTCCTTGGTTGCAGTGAACGTAACGCCACCCCTTTTCGGAGTGAATTCCTCAACGAAGCCGGAGCCGTTCCAGCGGTCGATCATACCGAAGTTCACAGGCTCGGTAAAAGTGATGTCTCGCTCGGTGTGCTCTTCGCCATCGAAGTATTCACCAACATGAACGTCATCAATATCGGTGCGGAAGGTGAATCCCATCTGAACACCTTCATGCCAGTTGTAGTTTCCGTTAGCCACCAATGAATTGACAGCAGCCTTAGCATCATCAGTGGTTGTCTCGAATCCGAGCTTGTCTAGGTAGTCGGTTACGAATGCAACACGGTCGTCAAAGTTGTCGTTGCTGCCGTCCATCATGTTGTAGAACTTGTCCGTGTCAACCTCGCCGTTAGCGTCCTTGCAGAACTCATTGACTGCTTCATAGGCGTTGTCGATGTCGTACTTCACAAGCTGCGCCGGGGTGTTGCGGAGAAGATCCTTGAGCGGGTCAGAGGTATCCTTTTCTTCGATAGCCTCACGAAGCTCATCCTGCTCGTCTGGCTCTAGGTCGTCCCAGTCATAGCCGTGTTCTCTGAGAACATCATTAGCAGCCATCTTCACGCCTTCATAGCGGTTGTCGCCGTCATCCCATCCCTCGAATACATGCTCATTGAGCGCGTCGCCATCGCCTGAGAGGAATGCGTTCATGCCCTCCTTGTTGTCAGCGAGGCTGGAACGGTAATCGACGTAGGTTAGCTCGTAACCATTAGATGCCTTGACCTTCTCAATAGCAGCGTCAAGGATGGCACGGGTTTCCGTATCCTCAGCAACCTGAGCGGCGGCGACAGGGGTGGACGCACCCGATACACGAGCGACGGTGGCATCGCTAACGCCCTTGTCCGGGTTCACGAGAACGGTCGTGCTCTTGCCGTTCTTGTCGGTAATGGGCTTCGGTACGAGGTTGGGGTTGGACATGCTCTGAATCCTTAGTCTTGTTCGTTGGTGCGGATATCGTTGACGTAATCTATAGACAGTTTATAGCCCTCTACCGACCCCGGACTGAGCGAGGTAATGTCACCCGAGGCGAGGTACTTGATAGCACCTACAAACTGGTCACGGGCTGCTGCCGCATCTGTCTGCTCAGCGATGACCCGCTGCCATGCTTCATTAGCATCAAGCACAGCCATCATCTTGTCAGAGAGGCGTTGGATCTCTGTACGGTCGCGGTTACCAACAATGAGTGATGCAACGGAGTCAGCACCACGTTCCATGCGGTCGCTCACTTCTGCAACCGCCTCGGCATAATCTTTGTCGTTGTCAACGAATACGCTTGGGGTGTTCATCAGCTTGACAAGACGTGGGTGTGTCTTAGTGATGTCGTCTTCTGGCTTCTTCAGAACGGTAGTGCTCTTTCCGTTCTTGTCAACGATAGGGGTCTTTACAGGTTCACTCTTCACTATCTCTTCTCTCCTTCGACAACAGCGATCTCCACAAGGAAGTCCGTCAAGTCTTTACGGGGAACAGTGAAATGCTTCTCACCTAATGCCTGATCTAGGTTGCCGTCGAAATCAGGGTCGAGGAACTCGGTAATAAGAGCGCCGATAACCTTGGGTTCGACCTCCCGCTGGCGGTAGTTGAGAATCCACTGCGCCGTGCTCACGAGACTGTATCCATCGAACTCCACCGGCTCGGAATCATCACCAAGGGTTATCCCCATGTTTCTCATAGCCCATCCGCCGACATCTGTAAGAGAGGCTATCTTGCGCTTTTCTTCCTCTGAGATGTCTGTGCGACCACGGCGGGGGATGTATTCCTCGCCTTCGGCAATCGGCTGTACCTTCGAGAATTCTCTCAGTGATATGTTGAAAGCCATATTCTTGTGACCGTCTTCGAATCGCTTGCGCTCGCTTTCGAAGAAAGCACCCATGCGGTCGCTGACATCTTGTAGCGACTCGCCATCCTTGTCTACAAACGCCCATTGACGGTTGATGTCGATATAGCCGTCTAGTAGTTCTTTCCGGCTCTCATCATCTGGGGCAAGGTCAATTAGCTGCTGCGCTCCTGCTATATGACCGGTGAGACGACGTGAGAACTCGTAGTGGGTGTTGTGAGGGTCATCGGCGTACTTGCTGTTGCCAGCGCCCGGAGTAAGTTCTGAGACATTGACGACAGATGGCACAGGTAGGTTCTTTACGCGCTCGGGACGGCTGGCGGCATCTTCCGTCTTCTTGTGTACGGTGGTCGCCTTGCCGTTCTTATCGACTATCTGTGTCGGCTGTAGCTTGGACATGGTTTATTCCTCAACCTCTACTGTTTTGATGTAGTCAATAGCCATCTGCAAGCCTTCACGTTCGGCGGTCTGCAAGGAAGGGGATGAGTTAGCTATCTTCTCGCCAATATCCTTGATTGCATCTGCTCGCGCTTCCTCGTAGTCATCGGATTCATTGGAGACGTTGTTCCATACCTCAACACCCGATGCGAAGCCGGAGAGCTTGCGACCTTGGAATGCAACTGCGGCGGCATCGCCGTTTCCAAGGGCTTCATCGATATCGAACTTGATAGCCTTGTATCCAAATTGGAACACCTGAGCGGTGTGACCGAAGCTGTCGTCATGGTTCTCACCAAACATCACATTGAGCTTCATATCCGCGTTGACGGTGACGACCGAGCCGGATGAACCGGTGAATACAACACGCTGACCGTCACCACTGGTATACGATTCAATCACTTCGAAGGGCTTGCTACCATCACGAATGATGGTGTCTCCCACCCGTATGCTCGCAGCGCTGATCTCCCTGACCGGAGGCTTGGAACGTGGTGGAGTGGATGATGGAGAGATACGCTCCATCATTCCCTTCGCGGCTCGACCTTTCAGGACGGTGGTGTGCTTGCCGTTCTTGTCAACTATTGGGGTACGTTCTAGATGTGACATTAAGCCCTACTAGAGAAGATGCGGTCGATGCGGACTGGCTCTGCCGAACGTAGGTAGTCTAAAGCTAGGCTGTAGCCAGTCTTCTCAGCTTCCTGTTCGGGGGTGAGTCCATTCATCTTGTCGGTGATGTCAATGAGCGTCTTAGCCTTAGCCTCGCCCAAAGACTTGCTTCTGTTGGAAACCTTGCTCCACATATCCACCGTCTCAGCAAGAGCGTTCATCTTGGCGGACAGACGAGAAAGCTGTTCGAAGTTCTCATCCTCAGCATAAGTAACGATAAGTCCAGCGAGCGTCTTCACTCCACCGGTCATGCGGTCGTAGACCTCTGATGCCGAGTCGTTGGGGTCATCATAGAAGGCGGGTGGCTTCGGGCTGACAGTGTTGAGTCGGCTCTCTTTTGCCACAGGAGCAACGCGCTTGTGAACGGTGGTCTGCTTACCGTTCTTGTCCGTAATGGGTGTTGGCTGTACGTTGGACATGGCTATCCTTTCGTGGATGGTTATAGTCTACCAGTTAGCACCGTTAGCGTTATTTCTACTGATAGCATCTCATTGACTCTTATGGCTTTTGGAAGGCAATCATGTCTAACGTCAATCCCGGTGAACAGCCGCCAGTGAACTACCCCGCAACTCCGCAGTTTCCCCAGAACCCTAATCCTCAGTACGCTCCACAGCCGCCTGTGTACGGACAGCATCAACCACCTGTCGTCTACCCCGGACAACCTCAGCAGTATGCTCAGCCACAGTACCCTCAGCAGTATGCGCCGCAGCCGGGGCAGGCACCATTGTTCCCCAATGGTGTTGCAGGCTCACAGTTTCAGCCCAACCATCAGCTAGCAGCGAGAACCGGTCGCAACTGGGTGTTCGCTATCGCCGTGACCGTAGTGCCGATCATTATCACCGGCATCATCATCCTCGTCATGGTCGGCAACTACTTTGCGAGCTACTGATGAACGATCAGATATCACAGCAATGGCTTGACTTCTTCGCCAACGGCGGACAACACTTCATCCCCTACAACCTTCCCTACCTCGCCGCCAGCGGGAGGGAAGAGTCCATGTCCAATATCGCTGGTGTGGGCGGCGGGAGCGCTGTAGTCCTTCTCGGTCTACAGGGTCTTCAAGCCGTCGTCGCACAGTGGTACTTCGGAACCAACCCGGTTCCCTCTATCGGTATCTCACAGCGAGGTCTTCACTTCCCGACTGTCCCGCTCATCATGTGGGAAGACATCATCGCCATCAACTTTACCAATCTGCGGGGGACGTGGAGCAGAGCCAGCAACTCCTTCATGCTCCCCGACCCCGGAGTAGGAACGCTACAGTCTGCCGACCGTACAGAGACAAGCATCCTGTTCAGGAATGCGACGGCTATCAAGGCGACTGTTGACCGCCTATCCGCACCCGTCATCAACGAGCACCGAACACCTCGCGGTCAGGACTGGGGAGAGATCATCCCGTGGCTCGATCCAGCACTGGGAGCAGAGCAGACCGTTGAGTTCCTATACCTCGTCTACCTCATGTGCGCGGTGCGTGGAATCCCTATCTACCACTCTGGCGGACTCTTCGGAATCTTCAACTCAGACAAGATAATGAAGAACATCATCCGCGCGAACTAATCGCTCTCTTATCGGCGTGTCGCATTCCCAATACGTGCGGGATGGCTATAGAGTTTAGACATGACAACTGTTGAACTCGGATACTGGGTACTCGCTGCGGCGGCTGCTCTCGCGCTCTTCGGTGCCATCGACAAGCGCCGCGCCGTTGTGCGTGCTCGTCGTGCTGCACGTCTCGCCGCTCTCGATGCCTCTGTGCGTCGTCACCCGGCAGGCAACCTCCGCTAAGTCCTTCACCTACATACCGCCTAACGCCACAGCAAATCTCTCCGCTGTGGCGTTAGGTCTTTAATAGTTGTGGTGGCTGTTCTTCTGGATGTATTCCTCCAAGTCGATAGCAGCCTGTATACGCTCAGCCTCATGCTCGTCGTTGACTATCTTCTCCCACTTGATAACAGTCTTATCAGACGGGAACTCACCGGCTATCACAGCGCGAGCCATAGCCTCGCCATGAGGCTCACAACCTTCGACAGCATCAATGTAGGCGGAGCTTATAACGTCACTGAGTGAGCCGAGTATGCAGTCGGCATTCGTCTCGATTCCTTGGAAAAGAAGACCGTGTGGTTCTCCGTGGTCATCTTCTAGATTGGGTGAGCCATCAAGAAGGATGGCATTCAGTTCCAGCAGCTTCTCATAGCGTTCGAACGATGACAGGTTCATGTCGTCAATGATGCGCTTCTGTAGGATGTGACCGTATTCGTGAAGCACGACGGCGGTATACATGCGACGGCTATCGTGGAAGTTAGCCTCGTCATCGAAAGGACGGAGATAGATGACATCTTCGGTGTCGAGTACGTTGACGTAGCCCTTTGCCTCCTGACCGAGAACGTGCAGGTTGTCCACGGTGACGATACGAACCTCGGGGTCATCGATACCGGCATAGGAGAGAACCGAGATAGCGCGCTGCTCATCATCGGAGTTGTACCAGCCGATAGGCGATGCAGCAGCCTGAGCAGCTAGGGGGAATCCGATAACGGCGACCATTGTGGCTACAGCGGCGGTGAGAAGCTTGCTTCTCTTCGGCTTGACGGTGAAGTCCTCACAGCCGCGCTTCTGAAGACGGAACTGCACGTTTTCGGTGATGAGCTTCCACCCGCGCGCAAGGGATTCTGCTGCCAGCTTGGTCTTCGCCAGCCATACCGGGTCTTCCAGAGACTTTCGGATATCGAGAAGCTGCTTTGTGTCTGCTTCTATCTGAGCACGGCGCTCGTCGTCTATCTTGCCCAGAGACTTACGGCGAAGCTCTTCCAGCCACTCGTCAATAGTGCGCTTGGTAAGCTCGGCGCTCGACTCGAAGCTGCCGCCCCGGAAGTCATCACTGCCGTACCTCTTCGGCTTGCCTTCCGAAAAGAAGTCATTCATTCGCTCTTCTATTCCGAAAGCCTCACCTCGGAATCCTGTGCCTTTGAAGGACGCTGAAGATGATTTCTTGCCAGACTCTTCTTCGTCAATGCGCTTGTTGACGTGTGTATGTCTACCGTTCTTGTCAACAATCGGTACGCGAACAGTATTGGTCATAGCTCACCCTTCTAGATAGAAGAATAACAGCAGCCTGTGATGCCTCAATCAGAAGTGCAAAAGTAGCGCTAGCGGTCGAGTTTGGGATCGTAGCTAGGGTTCTTGACTTCTACAGTCCATCCCTCGGAAGCGAGATGCCAGACACCTCTGTTGAGAGCGCCCTCGTCTGTTGCACCGTCAAGCACAGCTTCGGGTACGTTCCAGCCGGGATGCTGTGGGTGAATGAGCCGAACCTTGTCCCCAGCTTTGACATCAGAGAACTCACCAGTCACCCAGTAGGGGTTGTGGTTGATGTAGGGAATACCGGGCTTGATCTTGTACTTGACGACAACAGGAATCTCAATCACATCTATGAGCCGTTGAGGGGTCTTAACAACCGCTGAAATTACCGAGCCGTCACGAATAGGAACCGTCTCCACAACGTATCCCGAGTTCTGGCTGATGACGGAAGGAGTGTGAATATCCGACCTGTTAATCTGATATCCCAAGATGGTAGGCATACCCATCACTTGCGAAAGACTGGTCAATGATGACAGTGCGGATCGGAGCCTTCCGTTGATGTTGTCCTCACTAGTTCGCATGAGATTTATCTGGTCAACAACCAGAACGTCAATCGGTCGGAAAGCTGGTCTGTCACGAACGGAAAGAGCGATATCGCCGTACTCTGGGTTCGGGAAGCGCTCAACAATCAGATGCTTCTCTAGAAGTACCCGTGCAGACGATATGCGCGGGATATCAGCATCAACTTCGCCACCTTCTCTGAGGCTGACTTCTGGGATTCCGGTGGCAACAGACATGAAGCGCCAGAACACCTCATCTGTTCCCATCTCTATCGTTGCGAAAAGAACCGTCTTACCTTGAAGCATCATCTGGTATGCGATGTTCACGATGGTCGTCACTCGACCCCTGTTTCGATGCGATGAAACGGTGATAACGGGTGCTGAACTTCGAGTCAGCAAGCCGGTGTCCTCGGAGAGAACAGTCCACCAGTCTAGTTGACTGAGATGACGCGCGGCTACCGAGTATGACTCGCCTGTCTCCGCCATGCGGTTACGGATTGCGGTCTTCCTGAAATTGTCCTTGGGCATTAGATTTTCTCTCGATGATCTTCCTACGCTCGATCACCGTATTGTCTAATGAAGGTGAACGGTACAGGGTTCTCGGAACCTTGCTCTCAACGATGCTTGTCGCGTAGGGACTTACATCTTGAGTCGGGCTGCTGTAACAGCCACTACAAGAATCATATCCCAGAATCAGCAGCAAGGCAATAGTTAAAAACGAATGCCGTCGCATCCGAAGATGAAACGGCATTCACACCCGTCTAGCGGGACTACCTGAATATACTAACAGGGTTATTCAGCTAGCTTGCTAGATTCTTCGTCACTTGTTGAACTGCTCACGGATGAAGCGCTCTGCGTCAGCATGAGCCGTCTTGGGAGCCTTGGCGTTCCAGCCGTTGTTGCGGAGGTAGAATCCGATAGCCCAGATAGCCGCGTCAGCGTCCTGAGACTTGTAGACCGAAGGAATGGCTCGGATGTAGTGTTCGGCACGCTGAGCATCCAGCAGCGCCTCCTTGAAGGGCACCAGAGCCGAAGCCTCTGCCTCAGAGACAATCTCAGCAGCTTCGATAGCCTTCTTGTTCGGAGACTTAGCAATCTGGAGAACATATAGGCGGAGGTTAGCCTGAGCCATGACCTTGACCTGAGCGCGGTAGGCAACAAGCTTCTCTTCGAGGTCTGCCTCGATAGCCTTCTTGATATCGACCAGCTTGTCGTAGGTTTCCTTGCTGTACTCGTAAGGCGAGTTGGCAGTGCGGTCGAAGACTGCAAGAGCGATGTGCGTGCAGGTTCCGAGGATGTCGGGCGTGATATCGCGGAGCAGGTACGTGAGAACGTTCTGGCGTACCTCTTCAGCGCTACGCGGCGGCTGGTAGGGACGTGATGCATCGAGCATTCGCAGTGCGCGAACCTCGGTTTCGGTAGGTGTCAACATAGCCTCTCCCTGATAGATATTACTACTCTATCAGGGAGAGGCTAACTGCGCAAGTTGCTTTCTAGATGAAACCTATGTGCTCAATATATGGGCGGTCTGTTTGAGCTAGACCGCCCATATATCTTAGTGATAGGTTCCTATCGTGAACACACCGTCTGTACCAGTCTGGGTATTAGACGCATCGTTTCCGTTGCGGTATATGAAGTTACCATTCTCCAACATGACCGTGGAATAGGTCAAGTTCGGCACATTAGTCGTTCTTCCCACGCCTCGCGCTGTGAAGGTAAGCTCGCCGCTGTTGCCATGAATCTCATAGCTGTTTACGACGTAACGTACACCGGGTACGGCAGTATCCAACTGGATGAGGTTTCCAGAGTTATCCAACTGAATGTTGTAAACCGTAGAACCCGACCAGACTTGACTCCATGTTCCACCGGAGTTCTTGGAGACATAAACCTCGCCATAGCCGTTCTCGTATGCCCAAGTCAATCCGTCTCCTGACATGGCGAACATCTCGGGGCGGTCAAGGGCGCGTCCATTATCAACCCAGTTGGTGATCTGATTCCACGACAGTCCACTGGTCGTCGTGTAGTAGTAGTCCAATCCACTGAATCCAGCCGAAGCAATAGCGCGGGTTCCATTGTTCGAGACGGTGAAGACTCCATATGAATCGGCAGTGATGTTGATCTCGTTCCAAGTGAGTCCATAGTCGTTGCTGCGATACGTCTTGTTGATATCACCAGTTGCGCTGGGGTTGTAGTTGACCGTTGATGTGTACACAACGCCGAGGTTAGAGATGAACGTACCGTTGATGCTCCACATTCCCGTTGTAGGAATCCCCGTGGATGTTGCCCAGCTATATCCACCGTCAGTTGATACGTGAGCGGTAGATACTCCACCGGTTTCCGTCCAGTAGATCACATTGGCACCGTTAGGTGACACAGCCAATCCGAATTTGCTCGTGGCTGAGTAATCAACGATTCTAGAGAAGGAGTTACCGCCGTTACTGGACTTGTAGATTGCTCCACCATTCTCTGTAACGAATATGTTCTGACCGTTCTCTGAAGTCTGGTTCTTGTTCCATGTCGGGTTGTACCAAGCCTCGTTAGAGCTTGAAACGCTCGGAGTGTTGTATGTCCAGCCGTGAATCTCCACGGTGTAAGTAACCGGAGCGGACTCTCCATTGACATTCACTGCCTTGACGGTGAAGGTGAAGGTTCCTAGCTCGGTGGGGGTTCCACTGAGTGAGTTCCAGTATCCTGTGTTGACGAGAGTTGTTCCTGTCGGAAGGCTTCCACTTACCAACTCTATTGCTGGCTGGGGTGAACCCTCTGCGTCAATGTCAGCGTCATAGTATGTCTCTGTGAATCCGTTAGGGAGTTCCACCGTGTTGATGGAAGGAGCGGATGAAACCGGTGGCTCCCATGAGTACGGGTGGTTGTTCGGGTCAGTCTCATATGTGAGAGCGCCGCCGAGGTAGTTGATGACTACGCGCCATGCGCCCTTACCCTGCTTGCTTCCGTTGCCGTCATCTTCGCGGTAGTGCTCGATGTCCTGTGCGTAGTTGTACTGCTGTAGGAGGCTGAAGCTGCTGGAAGAGTTACCAGCCTTCACGGGAACATCTTCTGCATCGAGAACGAAGTCAGATGCATTTCCTGTCGGGCTGTAGTAGAAGTCTGCAATGGTGTTGACTTCACGCTGCATCTGACGGTATGAACCGTTCTGGAACATGGTGTAGGTGAACATGTTCTCATATGTTGGGTAGTCAGGGTATAGCGCGTTGTCCATGTTCCACGCACCGTTGAGCGTGAGGCTGGCAGCACCGTTGGTTACCTCAGCAGGGTTTACTAGCTCGCTTCCCTGAACGTTGATCTTGAGCTTGTAGCCGCTAGACGTTTCGAGGATGGCAAAACCACCGTTGTAGTAGCTGTAGTAGTTCTCCCAGCTAGAGAAGGTGGAGAGGTATCCGTATCCCAGTGAGAAGACACCGCCTCCGGGGTGGTGAACCAAGTTCAAGTTGAATCCTGTGGGGTTAGCAGGATCGCTTCCCCATACAATCTCTCCAACCTCGGTACCGTTGGCGTTATAAGCCTTGGCTGTGGTGATAGGGATATTGTTCCAGCTTCTTGACTGGAAGTTCTCTGTCGGACCTGCCTGACCACCGTTGTAGTCAGTGTAGTCAGAACTGAACTGAGCGATGATTTCGTCAATTGTGTTGATTTGCTCTTCGTCCGTGATGCTGTAGTTGTTCCAGTTGAAGTTGTTGTTACCAGCGGTTACGGGGTACGAGTCCTGAGTCATGGTGAGTTCTGCGTCAAACTCAACAGATGTGGGGTCTGGATCGAAGTCATTGAAATCGGGGTCATCCTTGATGCACTGAGCGATATCCAGATCGTCAAGGTTGGTCGAGGTCGTACCTGAGCCGGAAGCCCTGAAGAAGGTCTTGGTTGAGGATGAAACCGCCTTGATAAGGAATGCGTCGGTGGGATCGTCACAGACGATAGCCTTGACCCCGGTGACACCTCCCGAAAGCGTGTACTTCATGTCTCCACCGGTCGGGCTATCCGGGTCGCCATCTGCGATGGAGCCGGGAACGCCCGGAAGGATATTCTCGCTATAGTCACCAACACTGCTCAGTACGAATTCCTCGGTGTATGCAATGTTGGCGAGGTCGGTACGTGCGTTGTTGTCACGCGCATTGTTGATAAGACCGGGAGCAGTAACTAGACCTGCTGCAATAAGGATGGCAGACACAGCAATCGTGATGGTCTGCATAATGGAGTTTTCTGCACTATCGGAGCGCAGTCTTTGCAACAGGTTCATGGGGTTCTTCCAACTAAATAACGCCGCTTTGACGTAAAGGGTCATAATCAGAATAGCGGCTTTTGTTTACTCTGAAACAAAAGCCGAAAAAGAGGACAAAACGGGGTACACCCCAGTACAGGGGTCAAGAAAAATGCTGCTCAACAGGCAATTTCATCTAAAGTGCTGATGAAACCGTTTGCATTGTTCTTTTACATACTACGATGATTGTAGTATCAGCGTCTTTATATACATCGTTGCCATATCAGTCACGATGGTCTAATATCGCAATCTTGCACCGAAAGGCATTCAATGACCACCGAAGACACTACGCAGAAAGACGGCGCTAATGCCGGTCTATTCGACCTCATCGTCCACGCAAAGACCGAGGCAGCGGAGTTGGCGGTGTTTCATCACAAGGAAGCGGTGAGTGTCATCCTCAATATGGCGGCAGTGTTCTCGGCGCAGATTGTTGACTCCGAAGGGTATGACCCAGCCACAACCGAGTACACCGAGCGGCTCATCGAGATTTCCCGAGCTACCAGCCGTCGAGCGGAAGGGATTCTCGCCAAGCGAGCAAAGAACAAGAAGCGGGAACTCGAAAAGATTTACCGGTAATCTCCAGAAAGCAAGAAGCTCCGGTATCAGCATTAGATACCGGAGCTTCTTTATGCAATTTTTAGATGGTGCCTACCATGAAGCTACCATTCACGTTGATACCGCGAGTTGCTGTGCGGAGCTTGCCGTCTGACTTCTGGCGGATTGTCTCCTTGTAGATGATGTTCTGGTTGACCTTCAAGCTTGTTCCGTTAGCAGCCTTCAGCTTGTAGGTGAGCTTGGTGTCAGTGATGGTGGTCGGCTTGCCCTTGACAGATCCGCCCTTGTACTTGACGATGGCATCCCAGCTAGATACACGGTTCACGCTGTTGGTGAAGTTCTTACCGGTCACGACTACCGTAGCGACACCCTTGGAGTAGGTGACGGTGGTGGTCTTGATAACCATAGAGTTCGGTGTCTCACTCCACACGCACTCGACTGAGCAGTTCTGGGTTGACGGGGCGGGGTTAGCAGCCATAGCGGGGGAAGCCATGCCGAAGGTCAGTACGGCGGCGGTACCTACGGCGAGCAGGGTCTTTTGGATGCGGTTCATGGGGATACTCCTTGTGGAAGCCAACCGACTCGTTGACTTGGTGTTAGTCAATTTTAGCGTAAGGTGCCGATACGCAATCAAAGAATAAGAAACCCCGTCCTCGGTATTGCAAGGACGGGGCTTCTTATCTATGGGCTGGTTACCACATGTACTTCTGAATCGACGGGAAGTGCTCCGGCTCTTCTGTGTCAATCAGTCCACATGTGGGTGCGGGGTCGATTACAGCACCGATACCGTTGGAGTCGGTAGCGTAGTAGTCGCCGTATCCGAAGATGTTATGGCAGCTAATGCTGTGGATGTAAGCTCCACCGCCATGAAGCGGGTTCCAGAAGAATACAACGCCAGCCTCTCCAGTTGACGGCTCCCAGATTCCACCTGAAGGGCTACCCTCGATGTTGAATCCACCACCTTCGTAGTTTCCAAGCTCGGCTTCCTGTGAACCATCACCAGCATCCCAGACAGCGATAACGTCTGGGCGCAACGGGTCGTAGTTGTCGTACTTGACATATGCAGGCTGGTCGCCGCGTACAGCTTCACCATCGGTGTACCAGATTTCGATACAGGTTTCCTGACCGCCGTGACGGTAAATCTCCACGGATGCAGGCTGGTCGTTGATACGGTCACGCTCGAACGAAGGAACATCTTGGAAGGTCACACGGTAGTTACCGTCTCCACCCGAAGCCATTCCAGAGCCACCGTAAACAGTAACCATGTTGTAGCTGGCTGATGAGCCGCCGTTCTCGGTGTAGTTGAGTCCGTCAGTGGTGAATCCAGAGAAGTCGGATACTGGTACGCGGAAGTCAACGCCACCACAGGTGAGTGTCTGCCACTCACCGACTGATGCGCCGGGGTTGTCGTTTCCGCCACCTCCGTTGTCTCCACCGCCGTCACCGGGGTCGCCACCACCATCAGTAGGCTCTTCAACCCAGTCCTCGGTGATGTCAGGGCATACAGCGGTTACCTCGGAAGGAACCACGATCTTGCTGAAATCACTTGTGGTGAGAGCGCTACCGCTGGCGCGGTAGAACCACTTGCCCGAACTGGATTGCGCCTTGAGAAGGTAGAACTCGGGGGTGCTACAGGTTCTCGCCTCGTGCCCAGAAACGTTACCGGAAAGGGTGAACTTCAATCCACCGCCTTCAGCGCGCACAACGGATGTAGCGCTTGCGGCAGTAGCAAGAGAGTCAATGAGGTTGTCACCGGTCGAAGGCGAGCCAGTAGCCTCTTCCTCCTGAGCAGCGGTGATGTACCTGTAGTAGTGACCAACATTGGAAAGCGCGAACTCCTGACCGTAGGCGATGTTCGCTAGGTCGGTGCGAGCATTGTTGTCACGCGCGTTGTTGATCAGTCCCGGCGCGGTCACAAGACCAGCGGCAATCAGGATTGCGGATACGGCGATGGTAATGGTCTGCATAATCGAGTTTTCAGCCGAATCAACTCGAAGTAGTGTGCGTAGCTTCATGGGGAACCTTGGGTCAAGTAGCGCGAAAATCACGCAACGTCATCAAGATTATCAGTCGTTCTCCCTCATTTGTCGGATATGCAAACGTATACAACCCCAAAATAGAGGACGTATCAACAAGTTGAGGGCTTCATGCTACCCCTACGTGTTCAGCAATGGGGTGCTTAGTCCACAACCGGATCTGAGTCTTCCAATGTGAAAGTCTCAGCCGCGAAGTTCCTGCCGTAAAATGTGTTGTACTGCTCGAAGGCTGTCGTATAACCGGGTGGGATGGAGCCGCTGCGATTGGTACAGATATCCGTCCAGTCGGTTCCGTTGGTAGCCACCATGCCGACCGTAGGTAGCTCGTGCTCATCCAGACCGTTCTGGAACCATGCCGCCCAGCGCTCAGCCTGAGCCAAGTCGGGACTGAGCGTGAGGGTGCTGAAAGCGAATCCTGAGATAAGGACATCAGGAGCATTGAATACGAGGCGCTCAGCGGTGAACCAGCCGAGCTTGGTGAGGATTTCCTCGGCATCGGAGCGGTCGGGGTCGTTGTTCATGTTGAACGGCTCTAAAACGGTGATGATTGTCTGGAACTGGTCATTGAGGACAGTCAGAGCGAATGCGTAGGGCATCGGCTCGTGACCGGTTTCAGCATCGGCTTTGAGAAAGAGGTTGTTGATGACGTATTCAGATACGTCAGGAATCTCATAGTCGATGGGTTGCATGGTGTAAGGCTATAGCAAATTTATTCCCAAAGAGAGTTATCTTCC
>Ga0247808_10000281_pt1 | contig 27016 bp, 21 predicted proteins | sample UWRJL089202R1_FD_179914 | JGI IMG/M metagenome (GOLD analysis project Ga0247808, IMG submission 179914) | Plant litter microbial communities from Arlington Agricultural Research Station in Wisconsin, United States - UWRJ-L089-202R-1 | ecosystem: Environmental > Terrestrial > Plant litter >... | reverse complement strand
TAGCAGGTGAAGATACCATATAGAACATTTGCACTTACCACTTCTCGGGCCTTTTTTCGGATATCCGCTTCTCTTTTGGTCGCCTCATCTCTCTCCTTTTCGAGACTCGTCGCTCTAGCAACCAGTGAAGCCTCAATTCCCTGCCAGTTCTCACTAGCTACAGCATACTGGGTCTGGAGGGTTTCAATTTGCCGCAACAACTTCGCCTGAGCGTCACCTGTAGCTCCTGTAGTGACTTCTTCAGCCCTTGCTCTCATAACCTCTAGCTTGCTCTCTAGCATTTGTTGCTCTGACTTCATTTCCAGTTCGAGCATACGAGCGCTCTCTCTATCCTTGTCGATCTTTTCCCGCAGTTCTTTGATTTGTGATTGTGCTCTGTCAGCCACGAGATTTTTCTCAATCTTGAGGTTCGCAACATCGTCTTCCAGATCAGCAACTCTTTTCCTTTCTGCCACTAATGATTCATGTGCAGCCTTCGCTTCAGCTTTCTGCTCCTCAGCTGCAGCTTCTTCGAGCTGACTCTTCAACCTGGCAATCGTAGAGTCTTTCAAATCCCTCTCGGCTTTCAGGGCATCAATCTCCTTTTGCAGTTGGCTAATTGTCCTCTGCTTCTCAATGACTTGCTTCTCGGAAACTTCAGCTCTTCTTAAACGATCACTGGCAGATGCTGCATCTTTTTCCGCCTTTTCCTGCCTTCTTCGAATTTCGACTATCTCTTTACCATCTTCCTGGATCTTCGCCCGTAGCTTCTTGATAGTGCTAAGGTGGGTGAGTTCCTTTTTAGAAAGCTTTTGCCCTTCCTCCATTAGCAATGCAACCTGCTCATCTTTATCTGCCAACTTCTTCTCAAGGCTCCCCCCTTCTGCTGCATTGCTAGCTTTCTTAGCTGATTCAGCACTTTCTTTTGCAAGATACTGCAATTTCGCTTGCAATGTATCGATACGCTCAACATAATCGTGAATCTCATCCTGCTTTTGCAACTCAGACGCCTCGAAATCGGATTGGAGCAGCTTCAACAGCGCCTCATATTCCTCTGGAGATCTGTGACTTGCTATTATATTCTGGGTTTGACCAGAAACGTCATCGATAGAAGGTCTAGAGCTCGAGACGTCTGGGATAGTTGAATCTATGGAGTCTCGGGAGACGCTTTGTCTGGCAGATTCCACTGAGAGGCGTGCACTGTTCTCCGTCACAGCTTTTGTCCCAAGAGCACTCGATTCCTGAGCATGCTCCGGTGTTTGCTCTAACTCAGTTGTGCTTCTTTCAACCTCAATGCTGGGTGTGATTCGAAGTTCTAGGCCTGACTCAAAGCCTTTCTCAGTGTTCTCTGCTGCTCCTGCTTTATCATCTACGTTCAAAGCCACATCCACACTCTGTCGTGGACTCTCACTATTTTGCGCCGGACTACCAGTACGAGAGGGTGTTGAAGAATCTGTCTTCTGCGCTGTATTCTTGGCGGCTATTGCGCGCGCAAGACGCTCCTGTAATCGATCATTCGTTCTGTTGCTACTCGCACTACGCGATACATCTGCCATCTGTCAAATACTGCATCACAGCATCCCATGTCTGGAATAGTTTACATACTGTCAGGTTTAGGCGCAGCGACTGGAGCAGGTGCAATAGGTTTGCTAGTGCTCGCATTCTCATGATCCTCTGCTAAAATAGTATCTAGCCTCGATTCTACACCTGCTACCGCCTGCTGCAAGAATGCACCCCATCTCGAAGATTGCTTCCCTGGAGCTGCCATATCGTCCTTATGAAATTATTACTCGGGGCGCGTCGCGTCTTGTGAGATTGGGCTGGTTCATACATATCATACTGCTTGACACTGTAGAAGGTTCGAGTCTATTAATTGGTCATAGCATGATTACCGCATTTGCAAGCTTTGCCAATGTAGACATGGTGTTTTATCGTGAATTGAGAATCTGGAGTACGTACTCGGTAGACCGCCAAGGTCTGTTGCGGTTCTGCAGGGGTCGCTTCTCACCAGGCTGACGGATGGATGGTACCAAGTGTAATTGTTTTGTGGAGCAGTTATTTTTGGAGCTAGCGGGCGATAGTGCTATAAATTCCACGTGGAAATGACATCTGACTTCTCTACAAAACTCAGATAAAGATAGTTCAATACCCAATGATGAACAAATGACGAATAATACTACTATATCGAGGCTAGATTCTTACAAACGTTGAAATGTTGAATCACGTAACACAACGTAATGGGGAGATAGACATTGTACAACAAATAGCAACTCAATAGTCAGGGTGCCATTAAAAATGATAAAATGATTTGTGGAATTTGTGCGGTGCTGCAATTCAAATGATCTGGAGATCCTTAAATATAAAGAATCGCATCGCATGTGCTAAGTGGCAGATATCGTGGGTATCTGTTCTATCGTCTTGTTTTTGACCATTTCTCTGCATATTCTTTTACTATTGCCCCTTACCATTTATATTACCATTGCTCTGGCCCTTGCCTTGAATATGGGTCTGTAGTTTGGCGTTCCCATCGGCCTTGGTATCAAATTTTGCCTGGGTGATTTCTTGTCGAAACTTTGAAATCTGTACAACTTCCGGAAATCTCCAGATACTTGTCCAGCTGAGAAATCGGAATTAGCGTTTTATCTATGAATCTGCTCAAGCACGCCATTTCTACTTGAATATAGTCACGCTCTAGCAAAATGGGAAAGCTACGGGTGTACTTACTGAAGTCTGTACTGATCCTGCTTATTATTTAAGCAATGCCTTAGCAATATAGCCCATACAATATAACAGTACGATCCGTAGCCGGTCATCAAATGCCTGTTTTTGTTAGCAAAAACCAGCTAAGAATGGAACAAGAAACTCACCACCATCCATGACCTTCCAGAAAGAGACCCCATGGTAAGCCAATAGCATGACGCCAATCTTTCCAAAGATTACAATATTTCGTATCCAAAAACCATATCAAAAACCCTAGCAAAAAGATCGAAAGCCCAGATCCAACCATTTGCCAGAGCTCCTTTAGAATCTTCTCATCTCTACGATTAGCAGCAATCTTCTCGGTCTCAGACAATCTGTTGTAGTACTGATTTTCTTCTTTGCTTCCGTATTTTTCTCTCCAAGACGGTCGGAGGTAACGCTCCATTAAATACATCGAGCGGAAAACGTTGAAGGCAGTAATAGCTGCAAATGCTTGTTCATGAAAGATCGGATCTTGACAATAATGGTAATAAAGCGTGATACCAACTGCGAATATGACAAGTGAAGTTCCTAAGCCAGTGTTGAATTTCCTAGACTTGATGAAAACTGAGTTATTGGCGAAAAACATTATAATTGCTGTGTAGAGCATGGAAAGCTCATCAACTAGTTGCCAGGGATCTATACGATGTGAGTAAGGTAGTTTGTTTTTGAAAAGAAGGAGCCCAGATTCGAGGGCAACGACATGGAAGCTATAAAAATCTGACCGTCTCTTATTTGAAGATGGCCAACCAGTGTGTTACTACAACAATGACGAACAGACAACTTGTCCGACGCCATCTTTTGATCTCTGTAACTAGTCACAATTTTCGATACTCCATACATCTCACGTCGAATTTAGAAGATTAAAATAGCTACTCACATTTAAGCGTGCTGTGAAAGGCAAAACTCCCACTGCCAACTAGTAAGTACCCGACAAAGCCGATCAAGAACACCTCGTCATGTCCATATTTTCTGCAATTTCGTATTCCGGAAATTCCCAAGTACAGGAAAAGTAGATTGGTCAAGGTGTTTACAATCTCAGCTGAATAATAAGTCACGACATAATCCTTCACGTAAGACGGTTAGCCCAGTATCAACAGCGTAAGCAACGCATGAAAAATAGATTTCCCACATCTTCACACCAGTTTATTGTTGACGTCACTGATCCCCAAAATCCCTCTTGAGCAGGAGGATAAGCAATGGAAGGCAGCCAGTTAAGTATCATTTTCTCGGGAAACGGTAGATTTTTCTTAGTCCTGGTGGCCTTTTCAGCAGCCAAGGCTAGAAGTAGGGTTGGAGCAAAGAGTAGTATGTGATGGACAATACCATAAAGTTATTTGAAGATATAGAATAATGAATTCGAAAATCAAAGAATAAATTCCAGACGAGAGGAAATTTATTAGAGAAACGAATGGACGGCCGGGCGGATTGTGCCGTATTCTGAGGCAGCGAGGGAGCGCGAAAAAGATGGTTGGGAGAAACGATGGGTGCCTTGGTACTTTGTACCTCTTTTACATTAAAACAAAGGCGCTTTCAAACTCCATGTCATACGTTGGCTGAGTAGTTGAGGTGACATTGGTCATATGCGGCCGGTACTTTCGGCATGTAGCTGTTTAGTGCTTTATCAGCATACGTATTGGGGTAAAAACAAATTCACTTAATCAGGACATTTCAAGTAAGGAAGATCCATCCTTTCTACTTTAGTATCGAATCATTTCTAGGCATCGAGGATAAACAGCAATGCGCTGTTTGGATACATCCCTACACCCTCACATCCTTAAGCTGAGCGGCATGTTAATACCATTGAGTTTGGTTGGTGCATTGGGTCAGAGGATTTGACTTCCGGAGGTGGCTCCTTCAATATGCCAGCCAATTGCATTGCGCTTATTCCCCACACCTGGATAGAGTTGAATTGTATAGGACTAATCGGGTCGGAAGGCTCGGTCAGAATGATAGATATTGCCAAATGCTTTGTGAATACTGAGATTTCGAAGCTTGTTTCCACCGAAGGGGCATGATTTTCTCAAGGGAAGATAAGAGTACTTTAAGACCCGTTACCCCGTTACACCATCGTCCAGGACGAGTACCAAATGGATTTACGAGCTGTGCTTTTTCGAGCCAAAGCAGGTTTTCAAATAAGCTTTACTGCGTAAATTCGTATCGGCGCTCCAGTTTGGATCTTCTACTTTAATAATATCGTAATCGAATCAATTTCACAACCATTTTTCCAGTCCAAAGTACACATATAAACCTTGTCTATACACTGTTCAAGCAACTGTTCAGAAAACTATTTGATGGGCTATCAGATCAATAGAAACACAAGAGATTAAAAACCTTCCAATATGGTCATAGTTAGATAATATAGATATCCTCTAATCTTATATAGAAATTGCTTCAGTCTTGAGCCTCTTAGAACGACCCAACGCGTTGATTGATAAAAGCCCGGGATACACGATCAGCGTCTTTATAGTCCTTGGTCGGTCGAGTCTGATAAAGCCGAAGACAAGGAAATTCCGAGTATCTTGAAGTCAGTTTTGGCGCCAGTTCAGCCATAAGTTACACGATCCTGCATACAGTCCTTACACATCTGTCGCAATCGGTAAAAATGTCCATTATCTTCACGTGAGACATGCGGTTACAATGACAAGTAATGATCTCATAATTACTACCCTAGCTTTTCATGATCTGTATCGCGCAACGGATATTTTGCAGGTGTATTGCTGTACACTGATTTGTTCTGCGGAAGTATTAGCAACCTCAACTTTCTTTGATAGTGGCACCAGATGATATACTACGTGATTAGTAAGCCACCTAAACGAAACGGTCTAATAGCCTGACACCCGCTCGATCAGAATATTGTAACCAAAACCTCTACATCAGCCAGTCGACTCTGAACCTTCTTTCTCGTTCATCACCTTGCGGGTTGTTTCGAAAAGATGTCTATCCCAAATGAGGCTCTTCAAAAGGTATATACCCACCCTGTTCTGGCTTCTAAGATCATCCAAAATTCTCTGTCTCCTCAGCTCTATAAACTCAAATGGTTGTGGTACTAACAATATGTCGTTCAGCTCGTACAGGAAATCGAGAGCCAGGCTGTAGCCGCTCAACAACAGATCAACATTGTCCGGTCTCAAATCTCAAGCAAGCAGCGTGAGATGCGCATGCTGCAACTCACGGCTGAAGAGGTGTCAACTCTCCCCAGCGACACAAAGGTTTACGAAGGCGTTGGCAAAATGTAAGATCATATTTCACATGCGTTTCTCTGGTCGGTTCCAACACCGCCTCCTACTCTACTCCACACGCTTTCTTCATTTCTGCCCAACTCATACTAGTCACGAGATGTCGGGTAATAGATATTAATCGCCGATATGCAGGTTTGTCTTCAGCCCCATGCCCGAAGTCAGCAAGAGATTGACCTCGGAGACTTCAGAGCTGAAGTCTGATGTCGATAACCTGGGGAAGCGACTGCTTTATCTAGAAACCACGCACAAGAACAGCCGTGAACACATCGATCAGATATTCAAAAGTGGAGGGCGTGCTTGAGATGGAGGATCGCCGCAGCACGCAGTCCCAATGTATAGCTCCAAAGTGTCTTTGAAGGATGGCAAGCGACTAAAATAGCAGAGCTATGTTACCTTGGTACGTAAAGCGGCTAAACATGGGGAGGATTTGCTGGCGCTGATCGCTGCAGTAATGATACTCTTATATGTTTCAGGGCATGAATTAAGGAGTACCGTGGTTGCTGGGCCGCAGTCATGGGTAGTTGATGTTGTTTGACTAAAAAGTCACAAGGTTGGTGGCAGTACAAGACAGGACATGCTAGAAGGATTGATAAGAGGCATGATACAAAAAGTGCCCACAATACCCAATAACTCTGCGCCTAAATTTAGAATCTTCAAATCTCTTTGACAACCAAGCGGGTGTTGGATTCGTTTTCTGACCAGTGAAAAAATAAAATAGTGCGCTCTGAGACGCTGTCATTGCATGGACTGTTGGGGGCCAGACAGCTACTGCTCTGTGTGTTTCCCTACTCGGCGGATCCCCTCTCCAACCATAAGCGCTGATTATATGGCGATACTTTTTACTCATGCTTGAAATGATTACAGCGGCATGATTCGTAATTCCGAGGTCGTGATGCAGTGTAGCTTCTTCCCTACACCCTTTTGCTCTTCAGTGACACGAACGAACCGTCGGGCTCATAGACAAGATTCGCTTGAGGGTTCATGGGAGTTCGGGCACGCCCACCACAATGTTTACTTCTTCTGCTGGTTCCGTGAATCTAGCGAGCGGCTTTTGCTCGTGCAGAGCCAAGGTGTGCTCCATGGGGGAACAAGAGCTAACAGCGGCATGGCTTTCGTCTCTGGAATTTGGACGGCCAATATACGAGCGACTTTTGGCAGAGGAGTTGCAGTAGTCGTTGTTTCATTTCCGACGGACTTCTGTACCTCCTCCACCTTTAGGGCTGGCTTTTACGCCCTATAGGTGAACTCATGGCTGGCTCCTCTGATCTCTCCACTCATTTTGGGCGCCTTGGGCCAGTATTCTGGCTGCGTGAATACAGTAGGTAAAGTTTTACACCGAAAACCAACAAGCGTTTAATCGCTGTTGGTAATTCGGGCATTGAAGGAGTCACGGGGGTTACTAAGACACACTGTTCGTGCTGCAGTAAATGGAACCTTTACAGCTCTGTGAGCACTGACCGGCTTTCGGTGCCCCTCCTTCCATCTCACCTTTAAATCGCCTACGCCCACTTGTTGCATCCTTCCCACAGCACTGCTCTGCTGACACCGACTTTAAGATTTCACTCCTCTTTGATCATTTGTTCCTGTGAGCGAGACATCACAAGTGCTTGCTTTTAACTCAGATCTGTTGACACAGCTTTCTGTCGTCAATCTATCTTCACTACACTACTAGACCCTCGATTTAACCCCCTCCCCCCCCCGCCAGCGCAACCGTGCTTATCGCGTGTGTGCCGTTTGCTTTTGAGCATAAAGAGCGGGCGAGCAAAGCAATACTGCATACCCGAAAGCCTTTCCCAGATCCTGAATCTGGGAATCCCCAAAACTATTGGATAGCCTTGTGTGAAGACTAGCCTCGTCCACCATGAGTTACCACGACTACAGTGACGAGGAAGAGTTCGGTATTCGAATCCACCAAACTCGCAAATCACCTAGCCCGGCGTACCCAGAGTATCGCCCACGTCCGGCCGGACAGCCTGTCTACTATTCGCACGGTAATAGCTATCTTGTTCCCTCTGGTGGACATAGAAGATCGAGCTCGAACCACAGCTCTCACAGCATTCGCCATGAAGCCCCACCACCCCCACCAGTACAGCCGTTGGTCATCAACAACCGGATCTACAATAACGAGTTCGAGGACGATGTTTTAATAGATGAACGCGACACCAGGCGTTATTTGGTCCCCCACCAAAGCGTTTCCCGGTCGCGATCTCACTCGCGGCCGACATCTTTCTCAGCTCACGACTGGGAGCTTGAGAAGACTCGCAGGGAGCTAGAACATTATAAATTGAAGGAGGAGCAGCACAAGCAGAAGCTAGAAAATGAGAGAGAAATGGAGCGCCACAAGAAGGAGATGGAGTTGAAAAAATGGCAGGAGGAGAAGAAAAAGAAGGAGCAAGAGGCTAGAGAGGAGGCTGCGCGCAAAGAAGCAATTGAGAAGTTCAAAGCCGAAGAGATCAAGAGACTAGATAAGGAGAAGAAGGAAAAGGAAGAACGGGAGAAGGAGTACAAGCATCGTATGGAAGACGACCTACGCAAGTCAGGGTTGGACGAACAGCAGATTGCTGTTATTATGAAGAAGGAGGGAGCTAAGAAACAGGCCCTAGAACCTGCTCGCCCAACATATACTAGAATGTCCCGCAGACACTTGTCTATCGAGACTTTGAATGTACACAGAATCGAGTACGAGCTCGATGTGGTAAGGACCCTCGATACCAAACACTTGCAAGCAAAAAGAACTAACAGAAAGCAGGACCCTGATTATATCCTTATTAAACGCTGGGTCCCAGAATATGAGCAGGATTTTCTGTGGAAGCACACCCGTGAGATCAGAGATTCGAGACATCATCACCACCACCCTCAAACCGTGGTGTACGCAATTGAAGCCAAAAAGAAGAAGCATGAAGAGCCTGAACTCGAATGGGTGCGCAAGAAGGAGAAGAGACGCCCATCTCCATCTCCATTGTTGACTTTTTTGGCTGGGGGAAAGGGCCGCTGAGGAAGACTGAAATCAAATAATTGAAACGACGTACATGACGAGAATGAAATGAAACTTGAGGAATGAAGGAGCGCTGGAATTTGAGGTCATTTGCATCTTACTTGGTTTGAAGGGGATCTTTGTACCCTTTTGGTTATAGGTTTACGACATTTGAAATACCCACTCAATTTAAGAACATTCCTTGAATACTGAAGGCGCGAAAGTTGAGGTTGAACAAATGCGAAGAACTTGAAATGGAGCATTGGAGGTCGCAAGCTGATAGTGATACATTATGATATAGTACAACTTTGACGTTCTTGGTGAGTAGTGTGAAAAAGCCCAACGCCGTCTATGCTAGGAAGAGAGTAACCAGCGCTCATTTCAAGAATTATCCCCATCCATAACTATCATAACAGTAAGTGGAGTTCATACAGAACAAGTAGTACTAGGCGGACTGTCTACCATTCTTCTTACAAAGCAACTTGCTTCTCAGGAGCTTCCCAGGCCAACTCTGCCCTTCTAATCAACTCTTCATAAAGCGTCCAAGCCAAGGCTGAACTTATAGCCTTTCGGCCCATCCTGAGGCCTAGGCCATCAAACAAGGACTTGAAGCCATCTTCTGTCACCATCTTTTTGCCTGCATGCACCATATTCAGATATCTCTTAGGCTGCAACTGAATTCTAGTTTTGATCGCATCGAAGGGATTTGTAATAGCAGTAGCGATTCCAGCTGCCATGACACCGGAACCGAAATTTATGGACGTAGATGTAGACCATTTCATTCCAACCGGCAACTCGCCCGCGACTGGGACTTTCTGAGAAATCGTACTGAGCTTCTTCTTCAGTTGCTCGTAGAACAGAACATAGAGTCCTGCATAGGGAGCATCTCTGATAGCTGTAGCGCCAAATCCAGAGAAGAATCCCCGTAGTCCTTCGGTTCTCAGGATATCCTTTCCAGCACCCACGATAGATTTGTATGCATAGAGGTTAGATTCGTAGCGTACTTTGATAATGGTCATAGGCATCAGAATAAATCCGGCTGAAGCTCTAGCGATAGCACCCGTCGTAAGGTTCGCAAGGTTAGATAACTTGGGCAGAGCCGAAGAATATGTCGGCACACCACCGTTCTCTAACACCCCAATTGAGCGTAACAGATTCGAGCGCGCGACATTCTGTCGCAGGGCATTCAAACTTGTAAAGTATATCGCGGACCCGAAGCCGGTACGGAGCGCTGAGGGTAAGGTGCCGCGCCAGAACGATTGAATGGAGTTTGGAGATCGAGAAATCTCCCGGATGGTTGCGAGGAGGGAGCTGGATCCGGACTGTTGGACGCGGGTTTTCAAAAGATCAGCCGGTTGGAGGAGGACTGCGGAAAGGATGCCAGACCCCAGACCAGCTAAGAAGTGGAATGCTTCGGGGGTATGATCAGTATGAGCTTCTCAATTGAGCTGAAAGGATGGACTTTACAAGTTGACGATTTGTTGGGCGGAGCCCCATTTGACATTTCGGTGATGCTACGACGACATATTTAGGTTTGATGTGTTTTGGTCTAGCTTGGCTTTCTGCCTCTGCTTTTGTGAACAGCGTTGGTTGAGTTGTAACTTTATTCGGAAGTTCAAAAATTGACAAGTTCTGCGCGTCATCGCGAAGCGACTTCCTCGGTTCTAAACGAGTCACCCATTACTCATCCACCCCCTTTGACGATACATAATAGTTCAAAATAGCACAGACTAGCTTACTATACTGGAACTGATCATAGAATTCTTAGTAAAAGTGTGCAATTTCAATAATTCTATGTATGAGATGATTTCTTTCTATATGGGTGGTCTCTCCCCCATTTTCGGCCCCAACCAGCTATTCCTTTAATAGTTTTAGAGCTGTTAGAGCTGTTCAAGATTGACAACTATCAGACGTTGGAGCTGAGTTTATCTCGTTGTTAGAATACTGAAAGCCTTTGATCTTTAGTCAATAATACCAGCCATGGCTATCGCAGTAAGACATTCCTCTATATTAGATCTCGTTGTTTATTAATTGCTCCATTAGGCAATTGGACAACTTTGTTCTACAGCATCAATGAGCCACAACCTAGCTCTATGTCAGATCCTCATTAAGAAAGCAGTGGATGCCGGTGCGAAGGTATTTCCTTCTTTATGGAAACCCACATGCTTGTCTCATACTTGTATAGGCCTTGTTTCTTCCAGAAGCAACTGATTACATCGCCTCTACGGCTCAAGAATCCGTGTCCCTGGCTCAGCCAATGGAAACAAGTCCGTTTGTACTTGGTTTAAGAAAGGCAGCTAAAGAATCATCGCTTGCCATTAATGTTGGCATTCACGTGCCTTCTGGGAATGGAAAGCTTAGAAACCGGAGTTGCTGGATCAATGAGAATGGTGACATTGAATCATTCTACGATAAGCTACATTTGTTCGACTATGGAGCTCTCAGAGAGAGTAATAGCGTAGAAGGTGGCATGAAGATTCTTAAACCAACAGATACTATTATTGGACGCGTTGGCTTGACTATCTGTTTCGATGTGCGTTCTTAACATAGCTACCTCCTCATTATACGCTTGTTGACATGAAGTAGCTTCGATTTCCTGAAATTGGAATTGCCCTCAAGCGTCAAAATGCTCAAATTATCACGTACCCCTCCGCCTTCACGGTTCCTACGGGCCAAGCTCATTGGGAGATATTGCTGAGATCTAGAGCAATCGAAACTCAGACCTATGTTATTGCTGCCGCTCAGGTAGGACCCCATAATGAGAAACGAACATCTTATGGACATTCCATGGTCGTTGATCCTTGGGGAAAGGTTCTCCTTGATCTACAAAGCAGAAGCTCAGAGCCAGAACTTGGAATTGTGAACATAGATCTAGAATACCAGGAGAAGGTGAAAAATCAGATGCCATTGCTTAGGAGAACGTGAGTCATTTGGTCTAGATTTTGACCAGTTACTGATATGCCGACTAGTGATGTGTACCCAGAAGTTTGAACATTGGATAGAATGTTCATATATACATATTAGACTTCGCTATTCCAAGATTCATCAAATTATAATACACATGCTACAAATATACTGAGCTTTACGAAGTGCCCCTTTTGGCTTCTTAAAGCTATCTTGACCTGATATCTGCGAAAACGTGTCACGGCAGTAAGTAAGTGATTGAAGCCTCATACTAATCATTAGTCAAATTCAAGTTCCACAGGTAGCTCAAGCTTTTATGATCATTCCCGGTCATATCGCCCGTTTACTCAAGGAGGTCGATTTGTGTGTCAAGGACGTGTGTTAGAGACTTATTTGTGAATAATCACTGCGGCGCAATAGAATAGGATGTTGTACTGCCCACCTGTGCCGTTCAAGTCAGAACAGATAGCCCATGAATCTCTGCAGCACCTTACTTCTATTACCCTAGCAGCATATTGTTAAAGTATTCTTGCTCTTAATCCTAAAAAGAGGCTGGAAGATAGATCGTTTCGACAGATTCATTACTGAAACAAAAAATATACCCCACAAAGCAGCCAAACGTCCTTGGAGGGTCCCCGCGATCACCGTCTAGACCATCACCAACCTCGGGACATAGACTTTCCTAACCAACAACTCTTAGCATTAAAATAAAACACTACTCCATAAATCTCACGACGCTCCTCACAGCCGCAGCGACTGCCTGATTTCACCTATTCCCCATACAATGTCGTCAGAATCACCAAAAGGTAGACATCAGCTCTTATGCTCATAGTCTTACAAAACCAGCTAACACAACACCAGCGCTCTCTTCTACTCTCAAGCAACTGTCAATAGATTCATCCCATTCCCAGCCCACTAAAACTGCAAACACCCTCCCCGAATCTTGGGAAGATTCCGCCTCTGATAACGACGAGCCCGAAACCCCTCTCCACCAACAATCCAGCTACCCATCTGCCCCACCACCAACACCCATCTCACCTTCGTATCACGAGAACTCCTTCAACTACCGCGGCGAGCCCATTTCTACATCTGAAGGTCGAGCGGAAAGAGGAACAAGACCAGACAAAACAGATGCAGTTGCCAAGCGGTTGATTGCGGGGGCATTAGGAGTCAAGGCGCCAAAGAGAACGGAGGAGCAGCGGAAGTATGATCGGGCATTGAAGGAGAAAGAGATGAAGAGGAGAAATGAGGAGAAGGAGGCGCTTGTCAAAGCAAAAGAGGAGGCAGAGAAAGCTAAGAATGCGGTTTGGGAGGACTGAGTAGAGGTTGTGAGTTTGGGATGGGATGATATGATTGGGTAGGATGCTAACGGTTTTAGCATTGGGAGAACTTGGGGCTCGGGGCATATTATGAGGCGTTATGGTTGTGTTTGGATATGATTTAACTCGGCTCTTGTGACCTGGTGGGAAAGATACATAGCATATTGTGTTGTATGAGACAATTCAGAGCTGAAAAGCTAGGTGTACTTCTGGTCGAAGTTTCCCAGACTGTGCGATACTCTATACATGACTTAGCGCAGCATGTAGTCAGATACTGTGACTGAAGTAGGCTTTCTTAGTTTTAAAGAGTTGATGAATGTTAGATATGACAATTGAGAAAGATTTCCGGACACTTTCTAGCCTCACTTTGTGTATTATGGGAACGATTTTCGTAGGTGGCGAAAATGGAATCACGACTCACTTGGACGTTTATCGCGGAATTGATTCAAGTCCATACGAGAAGTTCGTCTAAGCCCCACGATCTCTCCCAAGCATAAAATATGCCATGAAAATGACGCCATTCACGCCATATTGAGAATAACAACCCTCCTAAAGCAGACCATATGTAGAAACCCGAATGCAAAGTACTGTCTCGCTCCTTCAACCTTTCAACCTTTCCATGAACTAGACCCGTTCCGTAAATGCTGCTTTTCATCCAATCTAGTATGCGCCTCCGATTTGTTCTTGGTGAACTTCAAGCGTGTCACCGTCGGCCATATCGAGCTGGAGGAGTATGTTAACTTCCGGTCAAAATGGGAAAAGAGCCTTGGAAATGCGTAATGTGGTAGATGAACTTACGGAGTCAGGGCTATCGGTTGCTTGGACACGGCTGCCGTCAAACAGGAACCGGACGGAGTTGGGAGCCTTCCCTTGCCTCTCACAGAAAGCATCCATGAGTTTCTTGAGAGCAGTGGTACGCTTGATCTTGAAGAAGACCTCGTTGTTGTTATCGGTAACCTTAATGTTCAAGTGCTCGGATTGTGCGTTTCCCTCAGGCTTCTCCTGCGCTCCAGGGCTACCATTTTCTGATCCGGACATGTTTGTTGGTGGAATGTGAGATTGTCAACGAGGCTGTTGGAGATTTGTTAGGTATCACGGTGGAAGGACGAAGGGACTGATTGTACTCACAATGTGCAGGTCTTTGCAGGTATACGCGTTGCTGTATGCTGTACGAGACTGACTATTCTTGTATGGGTAACAGATGAGAAAGGTTGTGAGGTTGCAACTTTGGGGTAATGGAAGTAGAAGTTATGTGGTGGGGTTACTTGTTTGTTAAAATGGCGGGGATTGGTTGGTTGCCTGGCTGGCGACTAGCAAAGAGCCTGAGGCTTGACAGTACTTTTAAAGACGAGCCATTATATTCATATAATTTTCAATTTTCTAAAGAATATTCTATATTGTTATTGGAGAGAAGAAAGAAACCTGTGCCCATTGTGTGATCTTAGTATGGTATGCTTTTAGAAGGTTTACAATTCTTTGATATTGAGATTGAAGCTAAAGCGCCTAGGCAATTGAATCCAAAGAAGACATTGAAACAGATCGTCCATGTCATTCAAGAGCAGTATGGCACCCTCCCAAGTCAGCCCTACTCTAAGCAAGCAAATTAATACCTTTCTAGTGTGCTATCCAGGGTAAATTAAGCATTGAATCCTAAACAGCATAAGACAATTGCTACTGGATTATTCAAAGCATGAACTATCGCTAATAAATTCTCTGCAGATTGTCTGTCAAAAAACTCATTTGATGAAGCCAAATGTAAAGCTCAAGTTGATGCGTTGTACAACTGTTGTAACCGATTCTATGAGAAGTATGGAGATGAAGCGAACACTCCAAGTTGCCCAAAAGCAAGTTTACTGAGGCTGAAGATAAGGCAAAGAGCAGATGATACACGCTCCAAATGAGGATGGGAAAGATATAATAAATCTAATTACCATGGAATTCGATTTTTGCGTTTTAAGAAGTCTTTTCAGGGCGTATTTCTAATTCAACAAGCCTCATTTCTTCGGGTATTACCTCTGATTGCGTACTCAAACGTTCCATCTACGTGTCCAGGCGCATATTTCTGCATATTAGATCAATCCTCTCCAATTGCCAAAAGACTAAAAATTAGGTGTTACTCTTAAGCCTAGGCGCAACTTGGATCTATCAAGCCCCCGCAGTCAGACTAACTGTAGAAGACTGATAGATCTAATCTCACAACTAATAAATGGAAGTAGCATTTAGAAAGTTGTTGGTTTAAAGATATTCCAGGTACTGTATTTAAGCTAGGTCGAGTTTTGAAACTCATCTCTTTAGGAGTTTCATAAGTTTGACGTAATTGGTGGGGTCAAAAGTGAAATGATAAGAAAAGTGAAAGCTTGCCAAACATAGATCATCTTATCAAAATTTCTGGGGAAAAAGTCTAAAATGCCTTGTTTCTATGCTTGCCATCTGCAAATCGTGTTCATTGCTTGTTTCCTATGTAGTACATGAAGTGACGACTTGATCCCTAATTCTGTCGCCATTTTAATGGTAGTACACTCGGAACTTTCAAAAGATCATTCGAATGAATTGCTTTAGCTAAAAAAGGAGAAGATCGTATTTTTCGTCATTACAGCCTGAATTCGTAACCATATCGCAACCAGCCCAGTTGTGATTTTTAAGAATCAACCCATGATACAAACGTAGAAAATTCCACGTAACGTAGCGAACGTGTATATTGCGATTTTGAATAGCAATCTAGCAAAATTAGTTGAAGCAATCAGCGTGTGGTGGCTGGGAATGTTTACCAGTAGCGACTACGTCGGTCATAGTCAGAATAGCCAGCATCTCTTGGAGGATAGTCTCTTGGTGGAGGTCTATCGTAAGGAGGTCTACCATGGCCATTAACATAAGGATCAGCAGGTGGGTAATCTCGTCGGTACCCGTCCTCAAATCCTCCTCCACGACGTGGTGGAGGGTAGTCATCAACGGGACCCCGAGCTCTGGGTGGAGAACGGTATCGGCCACGATCATCATCGTAATAACGACGAGGAGGGCTCCTATCACGATAGTCATCGCGTCGGGGACTGTAGCCTCCTCGTGGTGGGCCACGTCCACCACCGCGGTAATCATCCTGGTAACGACGACCCGGGCCTGGTGAGCGAGATCGGGTTCGATCGCCACGAGGAACATCAGGTTGAGTCTGTACAGGTCAGCTCAAGGTATTTGATTTTATGCGAGTATACATACATCAGCAGTGCATCGAACGCTAGCACCTTTAAATTCCCGTCCATCGAGCTTTTCGACTGCGGTCTTCAGATCTGCCGCAGTCTCAAACTCAACAAAGCTTCTGGACTAGTTAGCAAGGAGTGTTGTTGAACGAAGGTGGAAATACGAACCCTTTACCGTCGCGATCACGACCGGTTTCGGAATAAACAACGTCGAGGCTTGACTGACGTGCGAAGTCTTTAAGGTCCTATATCCAGAATCCATGTAAGTTGTTGTCCAGGTGTATAGGTGCTCAAGTGCCAAGGTAAGTTGCCGGTGAACGAAACCAGGAAAACAACTCCGGAGATTAAGTTACAAGGTCCATAAGATCCTCCTGTGCAGTGAGACCGCCAATCCAGACATAACGAGGGCAATAAGGAAGGAAGCAGAAATAAGTCGCAACAGGACAGAAAAGGCCGGAACGGTATCAGAAATCCAGCATGTCCTAGGCTGCTCAGGCAAATGCACTAGCACACCGCACTGGTACATCAACCAGAGCAGGGCTTGATGCGGCCAGGACTCTAACGGGATCTTCGCCTAGCGCAGGCGCTCCGTTATGTTGTTTAGTGTCCAAATAGCAAGTTTTGAGATCCAAAAGTCCGGATGAAGGAATGGGGGTTACAGACCTGCCAGCTGGTCTCTCCGGGAAGGCCAGAGATTTGCATGCGATGAGGGGTACGTCTAGGACGAGGGGCAGCACGTTCTTGCTGAGCAAATGTATCGCGAGGACGAGTACCACGAGCGAATTGGACTGTGAGACGTTCACCCATGAAGTCGGAACCGTGGAAGGCTGCTATCGTGTTAATGCTGTTTTGCTTAACATTATGGTACTTGCTTACCAGGAACCACATCGCGTGCATCCATGGCATCCTTGTACTCAATGAATCCAAAGCCATTCATGAGCTTGATCTCGGTGATCTCCCCTGTGCCATGGGTGTTGAAATGGGCTTCGACATCGGACTTGGATGCTAGGTAACTGTTAGTTCATGATAACCATCCGCGCGCAATAACGCGATGTGCGGTCGCGTTCGCTCGCTCTATTATATTGTTGGTCGCAAAACTGGAGGCTCACCATTGCGAGGAAGATTGCCCAGATATAGGCGTGTAGCCGATACCTCCGTCATGTTGGCTGGTGGTGGGCTATCAACACTAAGTAAGTGTAAGTCGGGTAGGTTTTTGAGAAAGTTTCGGCGCGTAGTTCAGAGCACAAGGGTCGTGTACATCCAAATGCGCGCTACGCTTTCTCTGACTATCAGGTGAAAGGGAGAAATACCTGATGAGGTTGTGTGTTTAAATTATCTGCGACGTGCTTTGAAGTGGAGAGGAGAAGGTTTCCTCCCAGCCAGCCTTAACATCGATCGGAGGCTTGGCACCGGAATATAAAGGTGGGGCTCGTATAACCACAGGTAAATTTCATAGGTTGGCAGACATAGTAGTACAACTTACGTACTGTATTCACCATTTGTATCTTTACTGTAATCTACAGGCACTTTATGATCGTTTCTCATTACCTAAAACCGACTGAAGTAAGTTGTTACAATAAAGTGCAACGCCTTTTAACGCCTCATTGGTATCCCTAAACCGATCGCCGCGCTTCCTATAAACTCCAACCAGCCGCATGACTAAAGACAGAGCAGCACATTATATGGACCAGGTCCATCATTTCACATCTACGTCTTGAGTGTAGTTTCCTCCCTCATCTTCACCTCCCAACTCATGCTCAACCTCATCCACTACAAAACTTTCGTAATCCTCCAGATTCTTCTGAATGTGGACCTTAAATTTGATAGTGTCGTTGAGCATCTTCTCAATCTCAGTGTGTAGCTCTTCTCGCAGAGCATTAGCGCGTAGTGTAAGCTGCTCATACCTAGAAAGATCAGTTTGGTATTCTCAAGAGCAATAAAGGATTTCGCATACTCAATATTGGTGTTCATTTCACGTTGCTCCATCAATTGGATAGACTCAGTCAGACCAGCCCTCATCTTGGCGAGTTCCTTTTCCATCTTTTCGATTTGTGTATCAGAGGCCAGTTTCTGGGTTGTGGTCACCTATGACATGTTAGGTTTGAATTCTGGTGACATTGTTTCTGACCTACCTCTTTCGTTTTCTCGTATTCCTCTTCTGCTGCTCTGACACGATGCTCGAGAGCTTCAACTTCACCTCTCTTATCCTCAATAGCCTCTTTGATACCATCTAACAGATCATGGTGCTTCATCATCTCGTCCATAGCAACGGTCCGACGCTCAGATATTTCTTTCCGAAGACCGAGGAAACTGGTTTTGACCTGGCCACGTAGATCAAGATTGAGAATGTGTGCGGGCTGATATCCTGTGACCGGATCGGCTAGAAGTCTGTCGCTCTCCGAATTATTGCCGGAACTTGATGCTCCCATCTGTGAAGAGGAAAAATTGGGTCCTTCGTTCACAACAACCTGAAGTTCGTAGTTCTTGCCTTTTGCGTTTGTTGCAGTTGCAGGTATAAGGCCAATTTGATATCCAAGGCTGTTGTACTTGTCGACAAGTCGCTCTAATTCATCAAGCTTTTTGCTTGCCTCAAACTCTTTTTCGGAAACCTTCTTCTTCGCTTCTTCAAGCCTTGCAGATGTCGACTCGACCCCCTTCTGCAGGCGTTCTCTTTCGGAGTTCATTCGATCAATATCCGCCATACTAATACCCTGATCATCAACTTCTTTCTGGAGACTCGCTCGTTCGTTTTCGGCTTCTTTCAGCTCGAGCAAGACCTTGTCCAGCTCTTCTTGCAGAAACTGGACGCGGGATTCATATTTCTGGGATTTTTGGTGCATGACATTGTCAAACTCCTCAAATTTGATCTTGTCCTCCTCCATAACTTTAAAATCACGATCTAGCTTGGCAACATCAGAGCCAGATCGTTCAAGTATTTCGATCTCCTTCTGTAGTCGTTCATGTTCTGCGTCAAGAATGTGCATCTCATCCAAGTATTTGGAATTTGATCGATCAAATTCCTCTGCCATAGCTTCTACATGTGGCGCAAGAATTCGTTCTTGATCTTCATCTCCGGCATCCTCATCCATAGATAACCACGTCTGATATGCGCCGCTGAGAAATCTAAATACAACTCTGTCAGAGCTGACATCAACACCATTCTCGGCGCAGGCATCGTCGTATCGATTAGCACTATATCCGTCCAGCATTTGGGCAAGCTGCATCATCCAATGTAGAAGGCCAAGGAAGAGATGCCACGAGTTCGCGGAACCGACTGCTGCAAGTGAACTTTTCGTAATAGTCTTGTGATATGGATACCGTAGCTGTATCATGATGGGGGGGACCTCTTGATCTATATTTTTCTGGAAGCGGTAACTGGGGTCAATCCTACGGTATAGCCATTGAAACATGTAGGTGAAATCCTTCGTAGTCGGAGATTTGATCATATTCTGGCCCAGTGTGTGCTTCATATCCATTTCGAAATTATTAGCAGCCATGTAATCCAAGAGCTCTTGTCCAATGTTCTTCTGGTATGAACGATCTCGTAGAGGACGCGGATCAGTCGGCGCGCCTGCTGGGTGAGGCGCTGTTTGGAAGAAGCTTTGATGTGATGTTGGCCCATTTGTAGTGGCTCGCGACCGATATACGCTACTCCTTCTCTCTGAACTCTCCTGGGATGACCTTCCCATGGCGGTATTTCCTGGCGCATAGCTTTTACGGTCACCATTGTTTTGAAATGAGGAGCGTTTGACCGACGACATTCCCATATCAACCAAGTTTGAGCCAGAAGAGGAGCGCTGCTGGAAAAGAGGTTGACTTGGTCGTGGAGGAGCGAGTGACGCCCGAGACCCAGAAATAGAGCGCACATGGCTTGTTGTAAAGGGCGCATTATTTGATCCCGACATGGAGTTTGAGCGCTTCATTGCAGATGCTGGTTGGGGAATATTTGAGTTGTAGCTGATACCACCGAGTGTCTATAGACTGTTAGCAAGTACTTAGAGAGGGTTTGCAAATGGCATACTTCTCGAGGCCGGCGGACGGAAAAAAGATGGGTATCTTGCGACATGGTATATCTAATTAACTATCGTATGAATGGCGACGAAATGTCTATTTTATCCTCGCCACGCTGTTGTTTGATTGATACAAGTGGTCCAAACTTTTGAGGTTGACAATCCAAAAGCGATGCAAAGTAAACAAACTGATCGCGTAAGTAAACAAGGCTAAGCGTGGCGTATATGATTTAGGGTTAGACCACTATTAGTGGTGGGACCGGATAACAACTATGTTCGGCCAATGGAAAGCGAGGAAGTAAGTCAAGGAAGATCTGGTCACGTGGGGAGACAAATGCAGTATTTAATTGACAAGGTGCACGTGTTGTTCGAGCGTATCCCTTCAGCCTCGGCTCGCCTTCCCCATTCCCAGCCACAGAGGCTCCGAGGCTGTTCAGGTATCAAAGACTCCAGCACCAAGACTGAACAGCTTGTCAACATACTTGATCATGGCGATTCGCGAGGAGATTGTCGCATCGGCAGTAAGTTCTCGCAATCATAGCACACATGAGCATATACTAACACTTTGCAGGTTACCTGTGAGGCCATTTACTTTTCCGCCAGTGGTTGAGTAAGCTAATATTATATGTAGTTCTTCAAGACCCAAGTGTCACCGGGTCACCTTTAGAGAATCGCATAGCATTCCTACAATCGAAGAACCTGACACAGGAAGAGGTTGATGTGGCATTGGCGCGAGCTGGAGGAGAATCTCCACCGAACTATTCCAATTACGCATCTCAGCAAGTAGCAAGACAACCGCAACCTACATATGGGGGCTATCAACAGTATCCATGGCAGCAAGCTCCTCCGCCACCAGAAGTTCCTAAGCGTGATTGGAGAGATTGGTTCATCATGGCTACAGTAATGGGAGGGGTTAGCTACGGGCTTTACTTTGTGGCGAAGGTACGGACAGTCTTCTTTTCTATGCGTATGTACTAAACCCGGCAGCGTTACGTGTATCCTATGATAGCGCCACCTACAACTCCGCAGCTAGAACAAGATAAACAATCGATAGACGAATCGTTTGAGAAAGCTTTTGCCCTTCTTGATCAACTGGCTAAGGACACCGATGCTCTAAAGATATCCGAACAAGCTCGGACAGAACGATTAGACGCGGCGTTGACAGAGGTCGAAAAAGTCATCGAGGAACTGAAGACGGCAAGCCGAGACCGAGAACAAGAATCCAGAAGAATCAACGACGAAGTTCGAGGACTTAAAGACTTAATACCTAGAGCCATAGATGGGCAGAAAGAAGCTACGGATATCAGACTCAAGGAACTCAATGTTGAATTGAAGAGCTTGAAGACCTTGATGGGACAAAGAATGAATCCACCTGTGCCTACGACAAACAGCAATTCATACTCCAAATATGGTGTAAATGGAAGTTCTGGAGCTACGGACAACAGCACCAGTGGAAGCCCGTCAACCGAATCAGCAGCTCCAAAACCAGCGACTGTGAGTGGAGTGGCCGGTACCGAGTCCACGGCCTCATTACAAGGTCGATCTTCGAGTCCATTCAGCACTAACAATGCTCCCATGGGAACTAAGGCTGCAATTCCAGCATGGCAGATGGCAGCCGCTAACAAAAGTTCAAGCGCAGGTAACTCTAGTGGATCTGCGACGGATACGGTCTAGGCTTTTTGTGTATGAGACATGTTATAAGGTTGTACTAATTATGCATATGGAATGGTTTGACTGGAGTTTTGGAAACGCGAGTACAGATAACCTGTTAAGTCGGATTATTGAACAAACATTACAAAACAAAACAGCTGGTTCTATCATCTACTGATTCGTCTTACACGTGCTTCACTGTCGTTGACATAATTCATTTACGGGATTTACCCATCTCCGGACGACTAGTAGTAGCAGCAGCTTGCCATCTCCAGATTTATCATATCGAATGAATTAAGTAGTCAAAGCATGGAGTCAGTGGTAGAGAATTTCAACCCGCTACAAGATGGCGTTTCGAGCCCAGTCACGAAGCACCTCAAAATTAACCGAGGCATGTTGGTACATCCGCAGGTGGTTGACGTCGTCGATGTACTTTTAGCTTTATTTTACAAAGGTTTTCCAGGCAATTTCCCCAATAATTAAGATCGTTATTACTGCTGAATATTCTATCCAACCAAATTCGGAGTGTTCACACGTGAGCAGACCTATTTCTATCCCCCACATTGCGCTTGTTACAGAAGCCACACGTGAAATAAGCTTTGTACCATCAAAAGAAACCTGTGAGTTTATCCCCAACTTGATATGTGTTGATGTTCTGCTTTTTGTTCGTTTTATCACGCGCAATATCAATCATAAGAAGAGTCTCATAACCTCTAAACCTTTAAATCCCTATAAACCCCTATAAAATTGATCAATCTCAACTAATTCTTAAGATCTTATTACTCTCAACATGGACAGCTCGTCGCCAATTCCTATCATTAAAGCAGTCCTTCCTAAGGTTCCACTGATAGGGAAGACTGCTATAACACATACCCTAGGGTTATCGGAAAACTCAAAACATTGGGACTTACGAACAGCTCTGACTATCAATATTCTCCGGTCTTTCATGACAGATTCGCCACTGCCAGTTTCAAAAATTCAACGGTTTGTCTGTTCATATTAAGTTATAGTTCTTCTTAGGAGCACCTACGAATGCTGTCCTAGACCACAATTGAAATACTACTGTACTGGTCTTCAATTTGTAGATGAAGCTGGCTCATGGATTTATATAAATGACTTTGCTAACTCATTGACCAGCATGACTCTCAAGGCACCGGCTGTCAAGGGACGAATCTGGATAAGTAGAACGATAATGCCTGTTCCTCTCGAGGATGACATTAGTAGTGCTCTGTGTAGAGCTATTGAGGGCTTAAAAGAGCCAGGGGACGGTCCCGGAGGATATGAGAAGCCAAAGCTGTTTCCCGTAGAAGCTGAGTGGACCGGCTACAGATCAGGCGCAACGAAAAATTCGAGCGAACTTAGTTGCTCCGAGGCACAAAAATATAGCGAGATGATGAAAGAAGTTACAACCAAGACAACAGTCCTGTATCTTCACGGAGGAGCATACTACCTTATGGATCCTGCAACTTATAGACCTACCACCAAAAAGCTTGCGAAACTTACCAAGGGAAGGTGTTTGAGTGTGAGATATAGGTTGGCGCCTCAAAACCCCTTTCCTGCTGCCTTGCTCGATGCTTTAGTCTCGTACCTCACGCTTCTGTACCCACCCCCAGAATCCTTCCACGAAGCGGTCGAATCCAAAGATGTAGTTTTTGCTGGAGATAGTGCAGGAGGGAATCTTTGTCTTGTCCTACTTCAAGTTATTCTTGAGCTTCGACGGCAAGACCTCAAAATCCTCTGGAATGGCAAGCAGCGTGACGTCCCTGTACCGGCTGGGCTTGCATTGAGTAGCCCTTGGGCGGATTTGACGAGCTCCTCCACGTCTTGCGGGACAAATGGTGGAACAGACTATTTACCACCTATGGGTTCTGGTGTAGAGGAGTCTGTGCAGCCACCTCCGTGCGCTGCATGGCCAGCTAACCCACCAAGGAGGAATTTCTATGCCGAAGATGCAGTAAGTCATATTTAAACCCCTCTTAAATTGGTTGAGGATAGTAGCATTTACAATATGATACTAACTGAGAACTCAAGGTTCTATGTCATCCTCTCGTGTCACCTCTTTCTGCAAGGTCATGGGCTGGAAGCCCGCCTATGTACATATCAACGGGTACTGAGCTTCTTACTGATGAGGGTAAAGGTATTGCGCAGGCAGCTTCTCGCCAAGGTGTTGCTGTTGTATTTGAAGAATATCAAGCTATGCCACACTGCTTCGCTCTGGTGCTTGAAGCTCTTCCCGCATCGAGGTTTTTTTTCAAAAGATGGTCAGATTTCATGACCCAGGTTGTCAAAGGGGATGTTCCAGTGGAAACACGAGGTGTGTTTATCAAGGCGAAGACGTTAGAAGAGGTTTCTTTGGATTTAAATACATTGGTGAACTTCACAGAAGATGAAATAAGAAGCCGAATGAGAGCGAGGGCCAAGGAAATGAGTTCGACCAAACCTGACCCAGCCTCCAAGCTCTAGCTGGAGTATGGTGTAGAGTTAATTTATGTCGAGTGCATTATAGTGAACACAATTTGAGTTTGATTTAAATATCCGTTGTAATCTAATCTTGCTATACAAAATAGTTACCTATCTTCTGACTTTGCTGCATTCGATTCTTTCTATCCAATTTGTTGCCCTTATCTAGAATTAAGATATTCTGTTACGATAGACCGCTCTTCTGCGACTTGACCCTACAAATAGTTTTGACACTAGACTTCTCTCACATTGGCGAACGGTTTCTTTAACGATTATATTATGAGCAATGGCGGTGTCTAGATCGAATCATTCAGAATTGGAGGCTATGATCGTGTTATGTAAATGTGTTAGATCTCAAACGGCTAAGGAGAAGTATCGCACCCAGAATTGAGCAAGTCTTGGTTTGAAAAGGCAGCGCAGTACTACTTGCTACATCCTGTAGTTTCTCGAGTTCTTTTTAGACACATCTAACCATCACTATACACATGCATATCAAAATAAATCCTTGAACGCCCAGGTTATCCACTGTCTGCATAGGCAGGAAGCTTCGACAGCCAACATTCCTGGCAAGTTGAACATAGCAATCTCCGCATTATGTCAATCAAAGCTCGACTCGTTTTTGTATGTTAAGATCAAGATCTGTTCGCCAATAAGACAGGGCTCCTTCTCGTCATCTATGGAGGCTCTGCTCCTGAGCCCCCTTTCATCTCCCATGAACGAATTAGCTCCTCGCACCGTGTTTTACGTGATTCGAAATTACCAATGTGCATTTTGTCTAGGCCATCCGAGAGTCCCCATGTCGACTTTCCAAACATCCCTTTCAGTTAATATATTTTACCTCAAGCTGTCATCAGTAGTCCCAAGTTGAATGTACTTTGCACGTAATATCTTAATCGCTTAATAAGGGATTTAGTAGGATTTTCTTGTTGTAGTACAGAACTAGTATTAAAACCAATTCACATTCGAATCATGATCGATTTGGAAAATCAGAAAGAGTATAGGAACCATTCGAATACAGATACAACGTGATATGAAGCAGGTTGCATTCTGTATTTAGTTTAGTGCCAATTCTATCACGCAAAATCTACCTAGAATCGAAAAATAGTACAGGTACATAGGCTGCGGTTGTGTTCCATCTAAGTCTACTCAAGCTAGCCATATGAGGAGTTTTTGAGTTCAAATATCCACATTTCATGACTAGAACCCAAGCTTCTCTTCATATTGTCTCCAATTCGTTCCAATAGGTTGAATTAGAGTATAACTTGGAGCAGACTGATTCATTGCTTGCACCCCAGTTGTTAAATACCTAAATACCAAGTAATCAGCTTGTATATAGATAAGAGAAGAAGAATTCTCGAGTCAAGTGCTTTTTTCTGGATGTTGAAGGTATACACCTTCTAGTGTCTTCAAAGCCAAAAGTTTTCTAGTTGAATGGGTTAAAGTACTCGCATTCATTTACTTTCACTTACAATGGGGTCATCTCTCCATCATCGCTGAAGAATAACTTGGGTCTCTCACGACGCTTGAAAATCTCGCTCGACCCGTCGTCGAAAGTGACATTGGAGGTGAAGGCCGCCTGTTGTTTGAAGGTCCACCTGCCGGACAAGTTTCGAGCGAACATATGTGCTCCCACACGAGGGAACTTTTCGCCGCGTTCGGTAACGTCTATCAGCCAGTGATTAAGAACATGCCAGTTTCCACGTTTGTCGCGCCAGAAAAAAGGGTCTTCGGTCCATGTAGAACTATAATCAGACGTGTTCCAATCTTTCTGGATCTTGACAAGCTCATAGTTGCCATTCCATTTGTCAGCTATATAAATAGAATTATCCTCAACCCCAAGGAGTATTTTGCTAGTCGGATGCTGCGCTGACCAGAGTGGCCAAGGTGCAGGATTGGTAGCTGATGTATTGAGAGCTAATTTCATTGGTGTCCAAGGCCCACGAATATGCTGTGCGCTTGATACAGAGACATTGTTCGGCCATTTGACGCTACCACATTTGGTCTGAGTAGGAACATCCACCCCGATGGCGTATAAGAGATATTTATTATCTGCGGGACTATAGAAGATATAAGCGTTATGGCGGAAAGCTGGAGCAACTGTTTGAGCATAGTGGAACGGTCCTTGCGGTCCAGTCATTGATTCAGCGCGGATGATGAACGAGTTCGGTCTCCAACCACTCAATCCACAACCGTTCCCGAACTGGTCCACAAACAAATGGAAGATTCTTTTATCTGTTGGGTCTTGTAAAATCTGACCTCCCCAAGATGAGTTGCCAGATTTTCCAAAACTATTTGGATTTGTGGCATCTGTATGGTTGTACCCGGTATTTCTTTTGGCTGGTTCCAGATCTAGTGTTCCGCAATCTTCACCAGACCAGCCTGCATCGCAATTACACACCTTGATAGTGTCCTCGCCATATCTATTGCCATTGCCATTGTTGGGTTTTGGGTCAATCTTGTTGAATCGTGTATGTCTGTATAAGCAGATGCCATTAAGGCTACAGTCTTCGTCGGTCTCACATGTGTTCGCAGTCCTGAATCTGGAGGA
>Ga0247808_10000278_pt1 | contig 27146 bp, 33 predicted proteins | sample UWRJL089202R1_FD_179914 | JGI IMG/M metagenome (GOLD analysis project Ga0247808, IMG submission 179914) | Plant litter microbial communities from Arlington Agricultural Research Station in Wisconsin, United States - UWRJ-L089-202R-1 | ecosystem: Environmental > Terrestrial > Plant litter >... | reverse complement strand
CTTTGTACCTTTCGGGCATTCTCCGTAGTAGAAATTCCATATGCTGTAGGCTTTGCCATTTCGATACTCAACAATAGGCCCAACTCCGTCACCCATTTCGCGGCCTGGGCCACCACCTATTCCCCAGCGAGGGCCTTTTGGAAGTGTATCAACTGTCTCTAGCGCAGTCAGAATGCCGTCATCGGCATATTTCACGGGCTGAGCTAAGCCTTTAACAAGCCCTCCGTAGGGGTTCCAGCAAGCATTACTAGGAAAGTTTCGGCCAAGACAGTAAAAATTTTCCGAAGCAGATTCTGGGTGTGCAGGATATTCGCCATTTCTTCCGTAATAAATATCAAAAAGTTCTTCCCAATGTTTCAGCTCGGCAAGCCTATTTACATTCCAAGCTTGTCTTTGTATGCCGTTGTAACTTGTTACGACAATAGCAGTAAGAATACCTATGACGACAATGACAATAAGTAACTCCACAATAGTGAAGCCATTACGCCCTGTAGATTTTAAATGTGGTGTGAGTGATTTTAGGCGCATTTTACGTTAACTATGGAGCATAAGCGGTATTCAGTCAATTGCCGATGAGGGGTGTGTACATTGACTTTGTATGGTACTTATGCTATTATATTAGTAATGAAACGAAAACAACTTACGCAATCTGAAACTTTGTTTGATGACGACATGTTTGTCGAAAAAGCGCCAGTTGAAGACGAGATGCTCGATTCGCAACTGGAGTATATTGTCGATACACAAGGTGTTTCTTATGACCAGGCTCGTCGCATGCTTGGACTTGAAACTGTTCAGTATGTCGCTCATGAGGTTGAGAGTGAATCTCTAGCTGTCGAACCATCAGATGGTGTATCTGTTGAATTAGGGGTGCGAGCTTTAGCGCTTAGTAATATTATGGCGACGTATAACCAGCTGAATAAAACGATGGGTGCAAACATCTCCAGCTATTATCCTAACAACGATATTGACGCTCGTTATATCTCACCCGACGTGGTGCGTGAGGGTATGGGCAAAAAGGCCGCAAGTATGCTTCACGATAATGAAGCCGATTTAAATAACCTTAATGCAACCAAAGAGCTGATTGCTGTCGGATATGAACCAAAGCAAGTAGAGATACAGCGACGAAAAATTGGAAAAGACCTACTCGACAGGTACGGCCCCGGAAAAGTATATTCTCCAGTGCGCAAAAAGGTTGTGCAAAAAGTACAGCGAACTGCCAATAGGGTAGCCGTAACTGTAAAGAAACAGCAAGATATGTAACGAGACAGTGCAACTTTTAGCGCATACAAAAAGCCTCCGAAAAGGCTAGTGGTAAATTTTGGTGGGGCTGGATGGAGTTGAACCATCTACCAAGTGGTTATGAGCCGCCTGCTCTGACCGATGAGCTACAGCCCCGCACGAGTTATTATACTATGTATTTCAATCTGTTGAGATATAATAGTCATAAGGTGCTTATGCCTGATATAAACATTCGAAAAATCATCTACACAATACGTCATAAATACCTGACGTTTAATAATGTTGTCATCGCGGCGGCCTTTTTAATTGCGGCCAGTTGGGTGTGGGGTTCTCTTGAGGTGATGCAGCGAAATTACACCCTCCAAAAAGAAGTCGATATTAAAGAACGGCAGTTACAACTTACAAAATTACAGCGCGATAGCTTAGAACTGCAGAAGAAATATTATCAAACTGATGAGTATAAAGAATTAGCAGTCCGAGATACGTTAGGCCTTGTGAAACCAGGCGAGAAATTATTAATTTTACCAGAAAACAGCGAAGCAGCAAAAGCCGCCGATGCCCCTCGGCAACAAATGGCAATCAAACCCGAATCTTCGCCTAATTTACAGCAATGGCTTAATTTCTTATTCGGCGGCAATAGTAAAAGTATTAATACAGCCGACAAGAACTAGATAAAACAGCTTAAGACTTGCTTCTCGATTGTTATATCAACATGGGTATTTGCATCAATATCGAGTATTTCACCGTCGGCTTGAGCTACGGTATGTTCGGTTGTATCAAGTGAAAAGGTGTCGGTTTGTTGGTCTTCCTTAAGCTTTACAAGCGATGCTTGAAGGAGTAATGCAACTAATTTTAACTTATTCTCGTGTTTAGAAATCGTTACTTCAAATAGACCATCGTCGATTTTCGAAGGATGCGAGACTGTTAAATACTTAGACATTCTATCGACGTTGCTGATGATAATGCTATCGTATTTACCAACTTCCTCGTTTAGTTTTAGTTTTGCAGGGCTAATCGTGAAAAGTGTCCGTATAACAAGCCACGTTTCTTTAAACTTATTTAACTTCGTTTTATTTAATTCTCGGCTAACCATTGAGGAAATACCGAAACCAATATACGAGTGTGCGTAGCGGTGCTGTCTTTTTTTATTGGCAACGTACGAAATACGCAGCAGGTCGATTTGCTTTGGCTTTTTAGCAATCATCAAATCAATTATTTCATCACTGTGGACGTTATGATAATGGTCGTTAGCATTACCGGCAGGCAGTAGACCAGTTGTTGGCTTAGAGCCTTTGTTTTGGGCTTTCATAGCACCGTTTACAAGTTCGTTGTAGCCGCCGTCACCACTTGACGAGAATATTAACGGACTTTTTGACCGTCGGGCAATTTTGTAAGCTAGCTTTTCACCATGTCCGGCATACTTGGTTGGCATGAGTTTAACTTTTTGTTTTGGCATTCGACTTAGGATATTTTTCTTGAAATCTTCGGCCATGGTTTTGCTAGAACCGGTGCTGTTTGGGTTGTAGATGATAGCGACAGTGGAGTAGTTCATGTTTCTAGTATACTAAAGACATGCTTCAAGATATTTTATTTGCAATTTGGTTTTTACTTCCAGCCGCAGCAGCTAATATGATTCCAATTTTTGCCGCGGCAATACCGGCACTTAAAAAATATGATGCGCCAATTGATGGCGGTAAAACCTGGCGCGGTCACGAACTTTTAGGTCCACACAAAACTTGGCGGGGTATTATCTTCGGTATTATTATCGCCACGTTTGTACTGTGGGTACAGCAATTGCTGGCTGCGAATTTTGTGTGGACACAGTTCGTAACTGATGGTGTTGACTACGCAACCTTGCCGGTGCTTATTCTCGGCCCACTATTTGCTATCGGTGCCCTTGGCGGTGATGCTATCGAAAGCTTTTTCAAGCGCCAACGAAACATTAAATCTGGTGGCTCGTGGGTACCATTCGACCAGCTCGATTATATTATCGGCAGCGTTTTAGTATCGTTGTTCTTTGTCATATTAACGCCTGCACAATATGTCTGGATATTTATTATTTGGTTCGTTATGCACTTACTGGCAAGTTATATTGGCTATCGGCTAGGGCTAAAAAAAGACCCAATCTAAATTTGGTCTCGACCGGTTGAATATTGCCAAAGAGCGTATAGCCCAAGCACTAAGGACAGGCCGATAATAGCGTACACGATGACGGCTAAGAATAGATGGCCGCCAAGTGCTTTTATGATTAGTAATCCAACAATGCCTACCCAAGTTAGTGCCATGCTTAGTTTGCCTTCGCGAGTAGGGTGAATGCCGGTTCCTTTTTGTCTTTTGTAAAAAATAATCATTGGGATAATTGCCTGCGGAATGATGAGGGCAATAATAATCCATAAATTGGTAATATCAGCCACGATAATTGCCGCAATGGTAAAGAGAGTTCCGAATTTGTCGGCAGCGGCATCAAATATTTCACCAAGCGGCGACTTAGTGCCGGTTTTATCGGCAACCAAACCGTCGGCAACATCCAGCAATCGACCAAAAGCAAGCAGAAGCAACCCGGTCCAATATTCTCCCGTTAATATGACTAAAAGGCTGTACAAAACAATACCAAAGCCGATAACGGTGATGACATTTCCAGGGGTAAGGTAGCCACCCGTTGCGGCGGCTATTTTTTGTATAGCTGTGCGCTTAGAAGTTGAAATCTTTTCCCAGTCGGGCTTTTCGGAAGTTCGGTGCAGGTTCATATGTCTAGTATATGCGAATAAGCGATAAATATAACATACCCGTCTTATTCCTTTGTATAAAATAAAAGTATACAACCAATGATGTTAAAAGGAGGTAAGAAATGCCTGATGTACCTGTAAACAGCCGATTGCTAGGGTTAAAAGAGTTAAACGTGCATGTTGAAGACTCGGGCGGGGATGGCCGGCCGGTCGTATTGATACACGGATGGCCACTGTCGGGGGCGTCATGGAGCCAGCAGGTGCCATTGCTTCGTGATGCCGGCTACAGAGTTATAACCTATGACCGTCGTGGGTTTGGACAAAGCGATAAGCCCTCAACGGGATACGACTACGATACCTTGGCCGACGACTTGTCTGGTTTGCTGGAAAAGTTAGACTTACAAGATGTAACGTTGGTTGGCTTCTCGATGGGGGGAGGGGAGGTGGCTCGTTATATATCGAAATACGGCGAAGACAGAATTCGCAGTGTCGTGTTCGCCTCGGCCATTCCGCCAATGCTATTGAAATCAGCTGATAATATTAACGGCCCACTAGAGTCATCACAGGCTGCGGCGATGAGAGATGCTCTATTAAAAGACCAAGACGCCTATTATGACCAATTCATAACCCAGTTCTTTTCGCGGAACGGTAATGGAAATATTCTCGTAACCGAACAGCAAAAACAGGAGGCATTAGATCAAGCCCATCAGGCCAGTAAAGCAGCGGCTCTTGAAACGATGCACTCGTACGCCTATACCGACTTTCGAAAAGATTTACCATTCATAACTGTGCCTACGTTGGTTATTCATGGAGATGCCGATGGGGTTGTTCCATTTGAAGGGACAGGCAGGCGAACCCACGAGGCAATTCCACAAAGCCAGCTGTATATTGTTGTAGGTGGGCCTCATGGGGTCAATGTCAGCCATGCTGATGAATTTAACGAGGAGTTGTTGCAATTTTTAGAATCGTAATGACAAACAAAAAAGACTCCGAAAATTAATTCGAAATCTTTCTTGGTAGCGGGGGTAGGATTTGAACCTACGACCTTGTGGTTATGAGCCACACGAGCTAACCGGGCTGCTCCACCCCGCGATACAGGATTTATTTTAACACGAAGAAGGGTAAAACTCAAGAGAAGCGTGGCAGTTAACTTAAGAGTATAATAAGTACGTTAAACAAAAATATCGCTTCAAAGGGGTTATTTCTCATGACAACTATTCGGACCAATTTTTACAAAAAAGCGATTAAACCACTTCTATTTTTGACATCACCCGATTTCATCCATACTCAGTTGACCCGCACGGTGTATGCGGCGGGCAAGGTGCCTGGCGTACCGGGTACTATTCGGGCAATCAGTACCAAGCGCCACCGGCAACTTGAAACTACCTGGAAGGGCCTTCAATTCTCATCACCAGTTGGGTTGTCGGCCGGCTTTGATAAGAACGGTAAAACAGTGCCGGTGATGCGTTCGTTGGGCTTTGGTTTCTCAACCGTTGGTTCGGTCACCTCTGAGCCGTGTGTCGGTAACCCAAAACCATGGTTTTATCGGTTACCTAAGACGCAGTCGCTGGTAGTTCATGTCGGCTTGGCCAACGATGGGGTCCGGCGCATTTTGCGTCGCCTGCAAGCTTTACCGTTTGATACCCAGAAAGTGCACCCAGTCGTTTTGTCGGTGGCCCGGACTAATAGTCAAAAAGCGGCCGGGGCGGAGGAGGGTATTACCGACTATGTAGCCAGTATCGAGGCCGCTCGAAGCTCTGCCGCAGTGTCAGCTATCGAGATCAACATATCGTGCCCCAATGCTTTTGGCGGTGAAACGTACACCACCCCCGCGTTACTTGAAAAATTATTAACTGCCGTAGACAAGGCCGGAACTCCGCAGCCAAAGCTCATTAAAATGCCCGTCGATTTGCCATGGGTTGAATTTAACAAACTACTCGAAGTTATCGTAAAACATGATGTTGCTGGTGTCACTATCGCTAACCTCACAAAAAACCGGGCTAGTATTGACCTAAAAGATTCATTACCAGATAACGTCCAGGGTGGCCTCAGTGGTGCGCCGGTGCGTGCCTTAAGTACAGCGCTCGTCCGTAAAACATATGAAAACTATGGTGACCAGTTGATGATTATTGGGGTTGGTGGCGTGCTGTCAGTCGAAGATGCCTACGAGAAAATTGTAAACGGCGCTTCGTATGTCGGGCTTATTACTGGGCTTATCTTTAATGGCCCTAGTTTTGTTGAAGACGTCAACCGGGGGTTAGTGAGATTACTCAAAAGAGATGGTTTTACCCATCTCTCTCAAGCTATTGGTTCGGCAGTTAAATAGACGCCGTTTTAGGCTTGGCGGCCGAATGGCCAGACCCAGTTGCGCACTTCGTCCATGTCTTCGCCATGCTCAACAATGTAGTTGTTGTGCTCGATGAGCTTCTTTTGCATAGCTTCGTGAAGTCGTTGAGCAGCCTCACTCGTGAGGTGGGCGTGCTTAATGGCATCTTGCACGAGGTGGAAACGATCAAGCTCGTTTTTAACGGTCATATCGAAGGCTGTCGTAATCGTACCTTCTTCTTTGTAGCCTCGCACGTGCGTATGCTGGTTGGCGCGACGGTAAACAATACGGTGAATTAACCACGGGTAGCCGTGGAAGGCGAAAATAACCGGCTTGTTGGTTGTAAATAGCGCATTGTAGTCGATGTCGCTCAGGCCGTGAGGGTGTTCGATGTCGGGTTGCAAGCGCATCAGGTCGACAACGTTAATAACGCGAATCTTTAGTTCAGGCAACGCTTCACGCAAAATTGAAACGGCCGCCATCATTTCTAGGGTTGGTACATCACCAGCTGCGGCCATAACGACATCAGGTTCAGCACCATTGTCGGTTGAAGCCCATTCCCAGACACCAAGGCCTTTTGAACAGTGGTCAATTGCTTGGTCCATTGTTAACCATTGTGGCGATTCGTGCTTGCCGGTAATAGTCAGGTTAATATAGCCACGGCTCCGTACACAGTGGTCCATAACACTTAAAGTAGTGTTGGCATCTGGAGGAAGGTAAATACGGGCAACGTCGGCCTTTTTATTGATGATGTGGTCAATAAACCCAGGGTCTTGGTGGGTAAAGCCGTTGTGATCTTGGCGCCAGACGTGCGAAGTAAGCAAGTAGTTCAAAGAGGCGATAGGTTCACGCCACGCAAGCTCGCTGCTCATCTTCATCCATTTAGCGTGTTGGCTCACCATCGAGTCGATGATACGAATAAAGGCTTCGTAGCTGTGCATAATGCCGTGACGACCGGTTAACAGGTAGCCTTCAAGCCAACCCTGCGCCTGGTGTTCACTCAGCATAGCGTCCATCACCATACCTTCTTGGGCGAGGAAACCGTCGTTTTCTTGAATGCGGGCATTCCATTGACGATCGGTGGTTTCAAAAACAGCTTCAAGCCGATTCGAGAGCGTTTCGTCTGGGGCAAATATACGGAAATTGCGAGTCGCTAAGTTAAGTTTGATAACATCACGCATCCATGGGCCGAGGGCGTGAGTATTGCCGGCGTTCACGATACTTGGGTAGCTAACGTCAACTGCATAATCACGGAAGTTAGGGAGGTTTAGTTCACGGAGTAATGTACCACCGTTTGCGTGCTTATTTGCACCCATTCGCTTGTTGCCGTGAGGGGCAAGTTCAGCCAGTTCTGGCATCAGGCGTCCAGATTCATCGAACAATTCTTCCGGTCGGTAGCTTTTTAGCCAGTCTTCTAGCGGTGCGAGGTTTTCGGTGTGGTTGGCATCAACTGCGAGTGGTACTTGGTGTGAGCGGAACGAGTTTTCGTTAGGTAGGCCACCAACAAACTTCGGCCCGGTCCAGCCCTTTGGTGAACGCAGGATAATCATTGGCCAACGTGGACGAACGGTATTACCGTGCTCGCGGGCTTGTTGTTGGATGTGCTTAATTTCGGCAATAGCCGTATCAAGAATTTCAGCCATGCGGGCATGCATATATTCTGGGTCATCACCTTCAACGAAGTACGGGTTCCAACCATAGCCACGGAAGAGCTGTTCAAGTTCCTCGTGTTCTATACGGGCCAACAGGGTAGGGTTACTAATTTTGTAGCCGTTTAAGTGAAGGATAGGTAAGACTGCTCCATCGGTTTTTGGGCTTAAGAATTTATTAGAATGCCAAGCTGTTGCTAGTGGGCCAGTTTCAGCTTCGCCATCACCAACTACACACGTAGCAATCAGGTCGGGGTTGTCAAAGACGGCACCAAAAGCGTGACTTAATGAATATCCAAGCTCGCCCCCTTCATGCAGAGAGCCGGGAACCTGTGGTGAGACGTGGCTGGAAAGCCCGCCTGGCCATGAGAATTTTCGAAATAAGGTTGTCATACCTTCGGTAGTTTGTGGCATGTCGGGGTAGACTTCGCTCCAGGTGCCTTCGAGGTAGACGTTACTCATAATCGCCGGTCCGCCGTGGCCAGGGCCAGAAAGATAGACCATGTTTAGGTCGTACTGCTTAATGATGCGGTTGAGGTGGACGTAAATGAAGCTTTGGCCAGGCGTTGTTCCCCAATGTCCAAGAAGCATTTTTTTGATGTCACCGAGCTCTAGTGGGCGCCGAAGTAGGGCATTATCTCGTAGATAAATTTGTCCAACCGCAATGTAATTTGAGGCGCGCCAGTAGGCGTCCATTTTTCGTAGTAAATCGGTTGATACGGTGGTTGTTTCACTCATTATTTAAGCCCCCCAGCTAGTACATTGTTCGTTTGTTTAATAATACTGACATCTTCGTGTGCGGTGATAACGTGGACGCCTACTCGTGATTCATCGGATGATATCAGACGTTCATTATTGCCGTTTCGCTCTTCGCTGATCGTAATGCCCAGAAACTCTAGTTCCGAGCATATCCGCGCACGTATCTCGGCCGATCTTTCGCCTATGCCGCCGGTAAAGATAATGCTATCAATGCCACCAAGTGCTGCCGCGTAGCCGCCAATTGTCTTCTTAATCTTGTAACAAAACAATTCAATAGCTAGCTGAGCATTGGTATTGTCGTGCTGTGCTTGTAAAAGGGTGTGCATATCACCACTCAGCCCAGAAACGCCAAGCAGCCCAGACTTATGAGCCACTAAGTCATTGATTTGTGCAGTGTTATAACCTTTTTCTTGTTGCAGGTAAGTAAGCACGCCCGGCTCGATGTCGCCACTGCGGGTGCTCATCATAATGCCCGATATCGGCGTAAAACCCATCGACATATCGATTGGTTGGCCATTTTTGCAAGCCGAAACGCTGGCGCCGCTACCGAGGTGTGCCATAATAACCCGTCCATGGGCCGCTACTTCACCTTCGTGAGCGGTGAAGCTGTCGAGTAATGATTGATACGAAAGTCCATGAAAGCCAAAGCGGCGAATATGTTCTTTTTCTTGCAGTTCAATTGGAATTGGGAGGGTTTTAGCGACGGCTGGGATGTCATGGAAAAAGCTCGTATCAAAACAAGCAACGTGGGTAGCGGCTGGAAATGTTTGTTGAAAGGCGGCCATGCAGGCAAGCGTCGCTGGCATATGGTTGGGAGCTAGGGGAGTTAGGCTAGTGAGGTATTCGATAACATCAGCATTAATAGCCGTAGCGGCGTCATAACGAGTGCCGCCATGGACTACTCGGTAGCCAATGGCGGTGACGCTGTCTTGGTTATTTAACGCTTCGGTTTCAAGCCACTTTTTCACACTCAATACGGCTTCTTCAAAGCTTATGATATTCTCAAGCGAAAGTGACGTACGGGGTACTTCAAGTTGGTCGTCATCAAAGACGGCAACTTTTAAGCTAGAGGAGCCCGCATTGATAGAAAGTAACGCCATTATTACTTTAACTATACCACTTATGCTTAGGGGTGATAAGGCCTATGAGCTAAGTTTACTGGCAGCTACGCGCACTGCTTCGCTCCAGGACAAAAAGGCGTGAGGAGTGTCGGCCAATTGGGTAGCGGTCAGGCCAACTTTAACCGCTAAGGCGAGTTCGTGAATGATTTCGGCGGCATGAGGAGCAACAACCGTAGAGCCTAAAATCAACCCTTTTTTATCGGTAATGATTTTCACAAAGCCATCACGGAAATCGGCCGTATTGCTTCGAGCGATGATATTAAGGGGAGCGATGGCTTTATTGATAGCTAAATCGCGTCGTCGGCAATCATCTTCGGTGAGACCAACTTGAGCAACCTCGGGGGTGGTGAAAAGCAAGCTCGGTGTTCCAGTGTAATCTGGCACAACGTTGGTTCGTTCGAACATATTGTGGGCTACCACCTTGCTTTCGAGTAGGGCAGAGTGGGTGTGGCTGCCTCGTCCTAGTACATCGCCGGCGGCAAAAATATGCTTAACGCTAGTTTGTAAGAATTCGTTGGTTTCGATGCCTTTTGGTGTGAACTTTATAGAAGCGTTGTCCAGCCCGAGGTCAACATTTGGCATGCGCCCAGCGGCAACCAGTATTTCGTCGGCTTTAACGAACTTTTCAGTACCACCGCGAGAAATAAGAATCTTTAAGCCAAGGCCTTCTTTTTCAACAGAAAGTACCCGTGAGCTTGTTAGGACGGTTGCACCTTTTTGTTCGGTAAGGACACGTTCGATTAATTCACCTACTTCGGGGTCGGTGTGAGGCAAAAGACGATTGGCTTGCTCGGCGATGTACACTTTTGTACCAAAGATGGCCATAAGTTGGGCAATTTCTACGCCGTAGCTGCCGCCGCCAACAATAAACAGGCTTTTAGGTGGTCGCAGAGCTTCCAGGATAGTACGAGGAGTAAAGAACTTAATAACATCAAGGCCTTGAATGTTAGGGGTTACCCAGCTCGAGCCAGTGGCGACTAAGAAATGCGCAGCTGATAGGTGGCGTCGGTTGACGGTAATTTCATGCGGTGTTAAGAAATGAGCTTTGCCATTAAAGGCGCTGACACCATTTTTTTCATAGAAACGTCGGTTATTGGCAATGCCAGTCCGTTCAATCGCTAGGTCTTTCCAGGCGCGAATAGAAGGGTAGTTATAGCCAAGGGTTGAAGTGCGCAGCCCAAAACGGCTGGCGTGGCGAGCTTCATCGTAAATTCCGGCAACGTGCAAAAGTGCTTTCGTTGGGACATCGCTCCAGTTAGGAGAGTCGCCACCAAAAGTGTCCTCTTCAATAATGGCTACGCGTTTGCCGGCCCGAGCAGCAATAGTCGCCGCAACGCTTCCGCCGGCGCCGCTTCCAATAACAATCAGGTCATAGTCGAATGTGTGTTTTGCCACTGTTTAGTTCTCCTTATAGTGTCGATCGGTGATGTTCATATAAATAAGCTGCGTCGGGATGGTGAGTTTTCAGGTAATGGGCGGCGGTTCGTCGTAAATCTTCACTGGTTACTTCGGGTTTATCTACCAACCATTCGCTGACTTGGCCGGTAATGCGCCGGCTGATGCTATCGGCGTGTCCGGTTGGCACCCCGCAACTCAAGCAGGCTGCCACGATACTTTGGCGCATCTTGTCAGGGTCGAAGTGTTCGCTTTGTGCGTGGTGCCCATGGCCGTGTCGCTTAACGATAATAGTAGGCCCGCCCTGATGCATTAGATTGCTCCCGAAACTTCGGCAACTACTTTGCTGACGTAGACAAAGAAACCTAGTGCAAGTAAGGCACCGCCAGCAGCGAATTGCATAAACCGTTTGTTATCTTCGCGCCACTTTTGAATTTTACTTATAGAGTGGCCACTCCCGATGAGTGTTGAAACAATCAGCAGTCCAGATAGTGAGATAAGCACATAGGCTGCAATACCCGTAATCTGCCAAAGGCTCGGTAATTGTAGGAGTACAAGGGCGCTAATTATCATCGAAGGGATGATAAAGATAAGTTCACCAATAACGCTGGTAAGCCCCAAGCTGAAGGCTTCAACGCTTCGCTTGGTAGCCTTGCTTCGGTCTGTTAAATGTTCAGCAAACGGCCGAGGGATCCAAAGTTTCGTACCTTTTTCGCGGCGAAAGTAAAATAGCCAGACTGCAATACCAATACCAAATACCAAGCCACAGGCAATTGCCCAAACGACTAGCGGTACGCCGGCTCGGCCAAAGCCGTGAATAAAGAGTAGCGATATAAATGACAGAACCAGCAGTGTCATAACACCTACACCGGTAATAAAACCCCAACTTAGGCGGAGTACTTTAGCTTGCGAACGGCGGGCTCCAATGGCATGGCCACTAAGGAGCGTTAAGACGCTCACGCTCAGTTGAAAACTGGCATGGATGAACGCCGCGAGCACGACAATTGCTAATGAAGAGGGGATGTCCATTTGTTTATTTTTTTTATTAACCTCTAACTAAGTTATATCATAAGCATAACAGGGGTGTCAAAGAGTCTACGCTTAAAAGGCCTGATAGGGTATTGACATTTTATCAAGCTTATGCTAATATACATACATAAGACAACAAAAACAAAAAAAGGCAAACAACAAAAATGGAAATCAACCAATCAATAGTTGAACCCGTCACTATGAGCGAGGTTCTGAATCTGGCAACCTGGGACAAGCCCCGAACAAGTGAAGATTTACGAGATTTTATTTCAAAACGAAGTTCAATTGCAGGTATCTAAAAAAGGATACATACGAGAGGGAAGTGACACTACCGCCACTCCCCTCTTTTATTTAGTTAAAAATTGTCGCTTTAATTCCAGTACTATTGTTGGATTCTGACGACTCAGCGGATTGAGTTACTGTTTCAGATAACTTGTAGCAAACTTCACCTTTGTCATGACCTGCTACTCGAGGATAGCTGGTGTATCGATCAAGAACAGAGCCATAGTTATAACTGCTGCTTCGGGTACGGTCCTCTTCTTTGAAGGTGACACAAAGTTGGTATCGGTGTTCGACACGGTTTTTATTGAACAAAGAGGCGGTGCTATCTTCGGCCTTGTATCGCACTAGCCCATCCTCTACGAGTAACGTTGCTGCATCACTTGTGTACGTTACGTCGTTGAGGCTTGCTGGTAACTTCTCGTTTGTTTGAATGTATTGGTTAACACCTTGGCTAACCGAAGAGAGGTTTTGTTCAATGCGACGATCGTCTTTTGTGGCTAAAGCTTGGACGAGTGGTCCAACAATTGCAAAGGCAATCACGATAAGTGTCGCTGTTACCATCGCGGCGCTATAGAAAAATACCGGTTTATTTGACTTGAATGGGTTAAGCGTGCGGATGAATGTTGTCGCGTACAATAGCGTTGCGCCAATTGCAGTATAAATAACGACGAGTTGACCCTCGATGTCATTTGTATCTTCAATAAGAGCATTCAAGCTGTTAAATACAGTCACGATAAGTGCTGCGATGGCGAGTAGAGCAAATAGCACTGCGTGGATAACCATAATGACCATCGCTGCGCCAGTCTTGGTTGCTGGTTCGTGTTTGCGATAGTACAAATCGGTCAGGAAAGCGATTGGGAGTAAGACTACTGTAGCGGCAATTGCATACGGAAGCACGCTGCCGACTGACACTTCTAAAAGCGCATTAGTAAGTATGACGCCAAGCAGCCAAATAATCGCAACAATTAACCAACCCCAAAAAGCATAGGAAAGCCATTGCAGGATAACGACACCAGGGGTGTTGGCTTCAGATTTTGCTGGTACCGCTTCTGTTGTTGTAGCGGCCGGAGCTGGAGTTTCTGTAGGAGCTGCTACTGGAGAAGGTGTAGTAACCGGTTCTTCTGTAGTATTTGTCTCGATTGTTGGGGGTTGGTCTTCATCGGCATTCATTTAAAACATCCTTTTAGTTATGCCTCTAGTATACAGCTATGAATTAGCGTAAGCTAATCGCCAAGTTCGGTTTTGATCTTATCAACGTAAACAGTTAATTTTTGACGACTGTACTCTACGTAGTGCTCGTTGCGAAGTTCGGACAACATAACTGACGTTGTTTCGCGGGTTGAACCGATCATTGAGGATAGGTCCTGATGGCTTATTTTTAAGCCGTATTCAAATAGGTCAACGATTGAATCGGCACTTAAGCGTTCTGCTAAGTAGGTAAGCGTGCGCATTAGTCGTTCTTTAACGGTTGCTGAATCGACAGCATCAATTCGTTGTAAGAAATCGTCGTAGTGAATTGACATGTTCTTGGCAATTTCAGCCATAATAATTGGATCTTTGTTGGCGATGGCCAGAAGTTCGGCCTTATCTATTTCATAAAAGCTACCATCCGTCAGCGCGGTATAGAAAAACCGGACTTCCCCGTGTTTCGAGAAAAGCTGCTCGGTAGGGGCGATATCGTAACGCCCCGCAATCCAGACTAGTCGCTCGACGCCGCTAGCATTAATAGAGGTCACTTTTACAAAGCCTTCACGGATGGCCATAAGTTGGTTGGTTGAATCTCCCTTTTGTAGCAGCAGTTCACCACGGTGAAAACCTTTAGCCGGGAAGTTTTGTATATAACTCGCAATATCCATAGTATGTCTAGACTAGCACATTTGTAAGATAGCTTACATACGCATGTCGGCATTGCGCCTAGACTGAACCTATAATTAAAAAAAGGAGTTCATATGGATTATAAATTTATCCCCACCAAAGTACACGGCGCGCTCGACTATATAGTTGCAATTGCCCTAATTTTTGCCCCATGGCTGTTTGGGTTTAGCAACGTGGGTGGAGCTGCGGTCATTATCCCAATGGTATTAGGTGCCGGTCTGATTTTATACAGCCTCTTCACTAAATATGAATGGGGACTAGTGAAGGTATTAAGTATGCCATATCACCTGGTGGTTGACGTTCTTGCCTCGCTATTGCTTATCGCTTCACCCTTCCTATTTGGTTTTTACAATATGGACATGTGGAATGTATGGGTACCGCACGTCGCAGTTGGTATCGCGGTTATTTTGGTAGTTATATTCTCAAAGACACAGCCCGAGGCTACGCTAGCACCTGAAAAAACTCGTTTGTAATTATAACTGAGTGGTAAAGTTAAAACCCGCCTGTTATGGGCGGGTTTTAAATTGGATGTAATGTTGGTAGTAGCGACAGGAATTGAACCTGTGACCTCGAGCTTATGAGTCTCGCGCTCTAACCAACTGAGCTACGCTACCAAATACTACAGAGATGATTTTAACAAAATAGTGCCTCTTTTACTAGAGAGGGCTAAAATGTCATGCTGCCACCTAATCGGGCAAGCTCTTTGTCTATGGCGAGGGTCCTATCAACGGTTTCGCGGTTGATGGTTTCGCGCTCTGTTTTTAACTCGTTAATTCTTGCTTCGATCTCAGCTTTTTTGGGCTCTAACGCATCAGCTTCGTTCTCGAGCTGTTCGGCTCGAGCATCAAACAGCATCGCTTGTTGATTGTGGCCATCTCGTTGATTTTCTTGGCCTTCGGCGGTGTACCGGCCGGCTTGGTTACGTTCGGAATCGGCTTGGCGGCGGACTGCTTGGGCTTCGATTCGGTTTTTATCAATTTGCTTCTCAATATACTTAATATTGTCATCCATAAATACGTACCTCCTACTCAATCTATTATATAATAGATATATCCACGCGATACTCACTGACTGTGAAAAGTTAAGCGTCCCTCGCGAATGGTTGAGTCATTCTCGTCTTCGGACTCCCAAACAGCTTGAAACGGGCTAGGGAAGTACGGACGAACAATATTAATCGTTTCTCGCATAAATTTAAACGAGAATTGTTAACTATGAATGATGAAATCTTCCTAAACGAACCAGTAAAAGTAATTGCGACCTTTGGTGGCGGGCATCATCCGTGCAAGCCGGTCATGTTCAAACGGGCGAATGGGCGAGAGGTGAAGGTGAGCGAACTGGGGTTGCGCCATCCCCTGCCTCGTGGCTCTAAGACAATCCATATATTTGATGTGACTGACGGTGGAGCTGATTATCGGTTGCAGTTTGATAGCGAACTTTTAACCTGGCACTTAACGATGGAGGCGGACCATTATGAATAAAACCGAATTTAATGAAGAGCGTCCGCTTATTATGCACATCGACTTAAATAGTTGTTTTGCAACTGTTGAACAACAAGCGCGGCCAATGCTACGCGGCAAGCCAATCGCGATTGTTAACCGTAAAACTGAACATACGGCTATTATTACCGCTAGTTACGAAGCTAAGGCAATGGGTGTCAAGGTGGGTATGAAACTAAAAGAAGCTAGATATTTATGCCCAGATATTATTGCTATCGAAAGCGACCCGTCGAAGTATCGGTTTGTGTATCATAAACTACTCGACATTATGAACGACTATTCAGCGCACGTCACAATGAAAAGTATTGATGAGGGGATTATAGATTTTCATAATACCAGCGCCGATATAGCGGGGCGTGATTTGGTAGAAATTGGCCTAGAAATTAAACAACGCCTTAAAGATGAAATTGGGGTATGGATGCGCTGTAACGTGGGCATTGCGACCAATCGATTTTTAGCAAAGACAGCAGCAGGCTTGCATAAGCCCGATGGGCTTGATGTTCTAACGTCGCAAAATATTAAACAAACGCTAGGGGATATGAAACTGACCGATTTAACCGGCATTGCCAGCCGCAACAAAGAACGGCTCAATAGTGTCGGTATCTTCACTCCCCTAGAATTTTTAGATGCCGATGTTGTGACGCTGCACAAGATTGTCTTCAAAAGTGTGGTTGGCGAATGGTGGTATAAAAGGTTGCGCGGCTTTGAAGTGGACGATGTTGAAACAAAAATAGGGCGGGTAGGCCGACAATATGTTTTAGAGAGATTTGATCTATCGCACACTGAGGTATTGCAGCGGTTGCACCACTTGTGTGAATCGGTCGGCAGTCGCATGCGAACGCAAAATTTGGCGGCAAGGGGAGTCTATGTTTACGCGAAAAGTTCAGAACATGGCTACTGGCACGCCAGTGCCCTGTCTCCCCTCCCCTTTTATAGTGACCAATCAATTTACGCTCAAGCGCAACAGCTGATGACAAAAGCGCCCGATGGACTAAAGGAGATAGGGATACATTGCTACGAGCTAGGGCCAATTGAAAACGACCAGATAAGTTTGTTCGCCGATCAAATTGCTCATGAGCGCCACGTAGTTGATGCGATTGACGATATTAATAAACGCTATGGCGATCGGACGCTACACTCGGCCAATACGCTAGGGACGGGCATTTATGTAAATCAGAAGATTCCGTTCGGTAGTACCCGCTACCTTTAACGGCTTTATCGTAGGTGTTATAATAAGAATAATCTAAAAAAATACATAACCAAACGGAGGCTTTGTATGTCAGGACACAGCAAATGGTCAACAATCAAACGTGAAAAAGGCGCTAAAGACGCTAAGCGTGGGGCTGTATTTACTAAAATCGGAAATCAAATCGCTATCGCCGCTCGCGGTGGTATTGACCCTACCATGAACGCTTCACTTGCGATGGCAATTGAAAAGGCCAAGCAGGCCAATATGCCAGTGGCTAATATCCAACGAGCTATCGACCGAGTGGCTGATAAAAGCGCTGCACAACTCGAAGAGTCAACCTACGAAGCCATGGGTCCAGGTGGCATTGGCATTATTATCGAAACTGCTACCGATAACAAAAACCGTACTTTCCCCGACGTTCGTACGGCCTTAACTAAAAACGGTGGTCGCATAGCTGATGCTGGTAGTGTCATGTTCCAGTTTACCCGTAAGGGCGTTATTAACGTTGCTGCCAGTGGGGAAGATGCACTGTTAACTGTACTTGATGCCGGTGCCGAAGATGCTATTGAAGAAGGTGACGAATTAATTGTTTACACCGATCAAAAAGATTTAGCCAAAGTGCGTACCGCCATTAACGAAAGTGGGCTAGTTGTGACGAGTGCTGAACTGCAATACGTTCCAAATGCTTCAGTGGCCGTTGAAGGTGAAGAGGCTACGAATAAGGTGCTGAAACTGCTTGATGCACTCGATGACTTAGATGATGTGACAAACGTTCACACTAACGCTGATATTTCCGAAGAAGAATAGTCTTTAAATCTTCGCATTTTAATCTATAACTAGTTCATTTTTCAGGTCTATACTGAGAATATGCTGAAGAAATGTTATAGACTGTTTTTGGGTTTACTGGTTGTAACGGGTAGTGCGTGCGTAACCCCTACGCACGCTTCTTCAGCTTCAATTATTATCACAAACATCCAGGCTGGTAGTCCAACTGGTGCTTCAGAAGAAGCGATTGTGCTTTATAACAACTCCTCATTTGAGGCTAATATAACCAATTGGTGTTTAGCGAATAAGCTGGCGGTAAAGTTTGCTTGTTTTAGTGCGGCTTTGCCGAATGAATTGAGTATTCTCCCGCCATACAGTTACGCTACTGCCGTCTCTAGCAAAGTACTAAAAGATACTAACCATAGTAATTTTTCAGTGATTTACGAGCCGGGCACTGGCGTGAGCGGCAGTATTGTTGCGAGTGCCGATACGATTACACTTATCGATAGTAGCGACCAACCTGTCGATCAGTTTAGCTGGACATCAAGCATTTCTTCGTCGCGACAATGGTCACGCACGAAATTATCACTCTTGCCAGATATATTTATCGATACAAATGCATCGATTGATTGGCAACAGGTTTCTTTCGGCGCGTTTCCTATAAGTCAGTTGGAGTATCGACATACCGAGCCTGAGATTCCCCCAGATGAGCCTGTCGATGAGCCAACTGAAGAACCGAGCGATACTCCGGACGGTACCGGGCAGCCTGAAGTACCTTTGCCAGCAGTAATAACCGAGCTGCTGCCTAATGCGGTCGGTAGCGACACGGGTAACGAATTTATCGAAATGTATAATCCAAATAAGCTAACAGAGGTATTACTTGGTGGATATAAGCTTGCGGTTGGCCCGGGGCTCGAAAAAGTTATTACTTTGACTGAATATATTTTGAAACCAGGTGAGTATAAAGTTTTTACCAATGCGCAGTTGGGGTTTAGTCTGTTAAATACCTCCAGTCGGGTGACGTTGTTTATGCCAAACGGAGATATCGCTAGTGAGGTCCCTATGTACGACTCCCCGCCCGATGGTGAATCGTGGGCGTTGATAAATGACCTGTGGCAATATAGCACCCAGCCAACACCGGGTGTGGCAAATGTAAGTGTTATTTCAAGTAAAGTAGAGAAGGAAAATCAAAGTTCCGCTGCATCAATACCTAAGGCGTGTGCCGCTAATCAGTATCGTAGCCCGGAAACAAACCGCTGTCGCCTCATTAGTTCGAGTGCATCGTCGTCTCCTGCCCCGTGTAAGGCCGACCAGCAACGCAACCCCGAAACGGGTCGCTGCAAGGCAATAGTGTCGACCACTGCGGCCACTTGCAAGGCGGGGCAAGAAAAAAACCCCGAAACAAACCGTTGCCGAAATATTAAACAGTTATCAACCGCTGCCTATGGGGTCAAAGGTGCCACTACAAAACAACAAGGTGGTATGGGTTGGTATATGTGGGCGGCAGTTGTCGCAGTAGTACTTCTGGTGGTTGGGTATGGAGTGTGGGAATGGCGTGATGAACTGAAAAAGCTGTTCGAAGTAGTAAAAGGGAAGTTTGCAGGCAAGCCCAACTAACCTATACTTACTAATATGAGAATTATAGGTATCGATCCTGGCACAGGCATACTTGGCTTCGGTGTCATTGATGTTATCGGCACGAAAATAACCATGGTAGATGCAGGGGTTATTACCACACCCCCGCATACTCCACATGATGAACGCCTGGAGGATATTTTTAACAGCCTGACTGAAATAATGGATGCAACGAAGCCCGATGCCTGTTCAGTCGAAAAGCTTTTCTTTAGTAAAAACGTCACAACCGCCATGACAGTTGCTGAAGCGAGGGGAGTTGCCTTGCTAGTTGCTCGTCAACATAAAATACCAATCGCAGAATATACCCCACCTCAAATTAAGTTAACAATTTCTGGGTACGGCAACGCTGATAAGAAGCAGGTTCAAGAAATGGTACGGTTGCAGCTTGGCTTGAAGGAAGTTCCCAAGCCGGACGATTGCGCCGATGCTTTAGCGGCGGCAATCACACACGCCTTCATGACTCGCTCGTAATCCCGCTTAAGCTGCGTAGCGACAAAGCGGTGCTTTGGGTATGTTTAACAAACCGGCGATACGCAGATGTATCGTTGTCGTATAATTTTGTTAAACGCCATAATTTCATCCAATCGCCACGGCGATCGTGCAAGTAGAAACCAATACTTGAGTAGCGGTCGTACTCCCAATCTTTATGAAGTAAATGGATATCAGCCGACAGTGCCAGTGCTTCGTGCTCGCCGACTAATTTTCGTATCGAAACCGAGGCATCTGGTTGGCGGATGTATAAACGGTACTCGGAGCGGTACTGTGCAAGACGTTCTAATACTATATTTACAAGATGCTGTAATGATGAGATATCAATGCAGTACGTTAAGAGCTGAATTCCTTCTTCGGATATAGAATATGCCAACAGGTCAATGTGGTGCGCCAGGCTCTTTGCGTAGAGGGGGTCTTCTAAAACCGAACGCGCCGCTAGTAATTGTTGAAGCTGCACACCCACAAAGGCCCGTTCGTTATTGGTTTTAAAAAACCGAATTGATTCGGCTGAACAAACCTGTACGTGGTAATAACCATTTGTTGTCTTCGTGCTTACGTATTTCATATATCAACTATAGGAAAATAATCTTTCGTTCAAATGAATTTTTGAGACAAAATTCGGCGGTGGTACTACAGATGTGAGATAATACAAATATATGATTGCTCACGTAAACGGCATTGTCGCCGAAAAATTTGGTAACTCAGTTATTGTCGATGTTCACGACATCGGCTACGAGATACAGGTCGCTGCTGGTGACTTTGACGCCGCCTTGTTGGGTGAGCCGGTTAAATTTTATACATACCACCATATTCGTGAACAATCCCAAGATCTATTTGGATTTTCTTCGTTAGCAGCTAAAAAGCTATTTGAACTACTTATTACCGTTCAGGGTGTTGGTCCAAAAGCAGCACTGTCGATTCTATCGGTAGGCGATAGCGAACAGGTGCGTAATGCCATCGCTAACAGTGACAGTGGTTTTGTTTCGAAAGCGAGCGGTGTCGGTAAGAAAATTGCCGAACGGGTTGTTGTTGATTTGGCCGACAAAGTTGGCCTCGCAGTCACCGTGGCCCACGCCAGTGGGGTTGCTCCTATTGCTGCCGGTGACGAAGCTCTTGAAGCTCTTATGGCACTTGGCTATAGCCTCAACGATGCCAGTGCCGCCCTGGAAAGCGTGCCAAAAGATGTATCAACTGCTGAACGCGTAACCCAGGCGTTGAGAGGGTAATACACCATGGCTATTGAACGAATTGTTGATACTAGTAACCACGACGAAGATACCGAAGAGAAGATTATTGAAGTATCGCTACGTCCCGGTACGTTTGCAGAATACGTTGGTCAAGAACGGCTCAAAACAAACCTCCAATTAGCAATCGATGCGGCTAAAAAACGCGGCGAACCGCTCGATCACATTTTGCTGTACGGGCCTCCTGGGCTTGGTAAGACTACCATGGCAACAGTTATTGCTAACGAAATGGGTGCGGCTATTCGAGTGACGGCTGGTCCAGCTATTGAACGCGCGGCCGACCTTGCAAGTATCCTGACAAGTTTGCAGGATGGTGACATTTTGTTTATCGATGAAATCCACCGGCTCAGCAGAACCGTCGAAGAGGTTTTGTATGCTGCCATGGAAGATTACAAACTCGATATTATGATCGGTAAAGGTCCAGGCGCTCGTAGCGTGCGGCTTGATTTACCAAAATTCACTATTATTGGTGCTACTACTCGTACGGGTGCACTGGCTGCGCCACTGCGCGACCGGTTTGGGCATATTTACCGACTCGAATTTTATTCACATGATGAAATTGGCAGTATTATTAGCCGGGCCTCGTCTATTTTGGGGACGACTATCCACCCCGAAGCGGCTGAAATACTATCGACTCGAGCCCGTTTAACCCCTCGTATTGCCAATAGGCTTCTAAAGCGTGTTCGTGATTATGCCGATGTGAACGGGGATGGTATTATCGACACCGTCATTACCACCAAGGCGCTGAGCTTGCTTGAGGTTGACGAACTCGGCCTGGATGCGGGTGATCGCAACTTATTGCTACGAATGATTGAAATGTATGGCACGAACCCGGTTGGGTTAAATACGCTGGCAGCCTTAACGGGCGATGAAAGTAGTACTATTGAAGATTTCTACGAACCTTACCTTCTTCAAATTGGGTTACTAGAGCGAACGCCGCGTGGCCGAAGAGCAACTGTTCGGGCATATACACACTTGGGAAAAACTTTTAACGATGATGCATCGGGCTTGGTATAATAAAATTATGAATGATGAACCACAACCAGCTCCTCAAGAAACGCCGCAGCCCGTTGCCTACGACGCCGAAGGGCGACCACTTTACGCGCATCCTCCGACGCCACAGCCAGCGCAACAGGTAACTCCGTCAATTGTGCAAGTAACCCGTCCAGTCTCTCCTGAGAAGCTTGTAGTAAGCCCAGAGGCCCATAAACGCCACGAAGAATCCAAAGCACAGTATCCATTACTTGCTTTGAGTGAAGGTGAGTACGTCATCAGTGCTGTACGTCGCCACCCAATTGGTTTGTTTATCCCACTCGGTACGGGCACCTTGCTTATTGGTATCGCCTTAGGTGTTTTACTTAACTATGATGCGTTTGCGGTAGGGGTTGGCTTAACTGGCGTAGCAGCCGAAACTTCGAGTGTTGCTGTGCCTATTCTTTTGCTCTGTCTTGTTGTGGCACTGGGGATGTTTATTAGCTGGTACGTATATGTCAGCAATAAATTCTTTCTTACGAACGAAAGTGTTATCCAAGAAATCCAACACAGTCTTTTTTCTCGGCTTGAACAAACAGTTAGCCTTTCGAACATTGAAGATGCAAGTTTTACTCAATCTGGTATTTTTCAACAAATTATCGACTACGGTGATATTCGCTTAAGTACCGAAGGTGACGAAACAACCTATCGCTTTAGCTATGTTGCGAGTCCAAAAACGCACGTGGCCGAACTTAACGACGCTGTTGAATCGTTCAAAAATGGTCGCCCAGTCGGCGAATAGTTAACTAGTTACGATTTTTCTTGATGTAATCGTCTTCGTTTTGAAGTGTGGTGCGGAGCGTGTATGCTTTGCAAGCGTCGCCTTCACAGTTGCTACCTTCGTAGCTAAAGTTACTGTCGGCTTCACCAATTTTCACCCCATTAGGGTCTTTGAAAAGTTCTGGATCGACTGAAGGCAGGACTGTGTCGTTAATGACACGGGGGTAAGAGTTGTTTTGCTTGAAGTAAACTTCTTCAAGGCTGTAGTACATGGCGTTAATTGATGTTTTGCGAGTTTCGTCTTTTGCAGCTACTTCGACATTATTTTTTTGAACAAAGAAAAGCATGCTGGCTGCTATAAGTAGCACGACAACGATAAGGAGTTCGATTACTGTAAATCCGCGTGTGTATTTCATCTCTATAGATTATAGCAAATTAAGAATCGCCTGCGTATAATAGAATATAGAAATAAAGAGAGGGAAATCTATTATGGCCGCGAAAAAAACTGACAAGTCCGAATCTGGTGCTAAATCTACCCCAACACCAGCAGCTACAGAGGGTAAGCTAAAAGCACTGGGTCTGGCTCAAGAACAAATCATTAAACAATTTGGCGATGGCGCAATCCGTCGTCTTGGTGACACTAAAACCGTCGACGTCGAACTCATTAGCAGTGGCGCATTAAGCCTCGACCTTGCACTAGGTGGTGGCTATCCAAAGGGTCGTGTTGTTGAAGTATACGGTCCAGAATCTTCTGGTAAGACAACACTAACATTGCACGCTATTGCTGAAATTCAAAAGCAAGGTGGCACAGCGGCCTTTATCGACGCCGAGCACGCCCTTGACCCAGCGTATGCACGTCGTCTTGGTGTTGATACTGAAAACTTATTGGTGTCACAACCTGACAATGGTGAACAAGCACTTGAAATTGTTGAAACTTTGGTACGCTCAAACGCTGTCGATATCATTGTAGTTGACTCGGTTGCAGCCTTGGTGCCGCAAGCTGAAATTGATGGCGAAATGGGCGATAGCCACATGGGTCTCCAAGCTCGCCTCATGAGCCAAGCACTTCGAAAGCTCACTGGTAGCATTAATAAAAGTAAGACAATCGTTATCTTTATTAACCAGATTCGTATGAAAATTGGTGTCATGTTTGGTAATCCTGAAACTACAACTGGTGGTAACGCTCTGAAGTTCTACGCCTCGGTTCGTTTAGACATTCGCGGACTGGCCAAATTAAATCAGGTGAAGAGATTATCGGTAACCGCACTAAGGTAAAGGTGGTGAAAAATAAGATTGCTCCTCCTTTCCGTATTGCTGAATTTGATATCATGTACAACCAAGGTATTTCTCGCACAGGGGACGTTCTTGACCTTGCAGTACTTCACGGTATTGTCGGTAAGGCCGGGGCTTGGTTTGATTACGCAGATGCTAAAATCGGCCAAGGCCGCGAAGCCAGCAAGACATACTTAGCAGCACACCCTGAAGTTCTTGATGAAATTGAGAAAAAGGTTCGTGTGAAAGTTGAAGAAGAGCTCGCCGCTTAGTCTGTGCGTGTCTTTCGGTTAACACCATCAGAATCTGATATAGAAGGTGAATCTAAGCTAAAGGTTACTTCTATATCGCTTCAGGTGCGTGATAAAAACCGTGTTAACGTTTCGGTTAATGGTAAGTATCGCTTTTCGCTGGACTATACTCAACTCGCCGACCTTGGAGTTAAAGTCGGGAATGAGTACACCGAAGAGCAGCTAGCTGAACTTGAAAACGAGAGTCAGTTTGGCAAATTGTACATGCGGGCGCTTGAGTATTCACTCATGCGTCCGCATAGCCAATACGAACTGAGCCAGTATCTGTATCGCAAAACCCGCGATACGCTTACTAAAACCGGTTCGATAAAAAAAGGTGTCAGCAAGGCGCTGACCGAGCGAGTATATGACCGTATTATTTTAAAAGGCTACGTTAACGACGAAGCTTTTGCTCGTTATTGGGTAGAAAACCGCCAGTTGCGTAAAGGTATTAGTAAGCGTAAATTGCAGGCCGAGTTGGCCGCTAAGGGTGTCGACCGATCGATTGTCGAGTCATTACTCTCCGAAACCGAGCGTAGTGATGAAGAAGAGATTCAAAAAATTATTGAAAAGAAGGCCGGGCGGTATGCCGACGAGCAGAAGTTGACCGCTTACTTAGCGCGCCAAGGGTTTGGTTATGAAGATATCAAACAGGCAATTGAAAATTCGAAGAAGTCCGACTAAGAATCGGATTGAGAACGGGTTTCGGGCTTGGGTGCGCCTACCCCGTTTCTAAAGGGGTTAATGAACTCAGTTCGCGAAGCCTGCATTACTGGTGAAATGCTTTTTTGGGCACCAGATTTAACAACAATTTCATTATCATTAATTTCAATAATTTGGTGGCGACTTATAAGAAGCCCAGTATCAGTCAAACCTTTGAAGAAGCCTCGATGAATGTTGAGTTGTTGAATGACAAATGAATCGGTATCGACGGTGTAGTCTTCAACTTTTCCTAAACGACGCCGGTTCTCGTCAATAACGACCATGCCAACAAGCGGGAAACCTAGCTCGTACAGCTTTTCAATTTTTATAACATCATGCACGCCGATGAATTCGTCGTTGCTGTTTACAATCATACCCACTCGGCCCATCTCGCGAATGTCATCGACACGTAGTAGGGCAGGGCGCTCGCTGAGTAATTGGCCTTCGACTTCGAAGGCAACAATCTTCAAGTTTGAAGGGTTAATTATGGGTTTTTGAGTACTTGCTAAACGGCCACCGGTTTGGAGGCTCATTACGGGAGTATTCAGTAACCGCGTGCCTAGAATTAACATATATTTATAGTATAAGCTTTTTTGACCAAGGGCGCTACAGTGTATGCTGTAGCGGTAAATTATTCGTTAACAGGATTTACTCGGCCAGCTGGTAAAACCGGAGCTGTGCCACCTTCAGCGCTTGTGTGAAGGGCATTTAGCCGGGTGAGGGTTACCTGATCGATAGAGCCGGGGTTGATTGATGAGGTGTAGTCAGTGTCAGTTGCGCTGTCTTGTAAAGTATTATTTATTAGTAGTACGGCACCAGCTAAACCGCTCGCTATAAATATAAAGAATAGGGTTAAGTGAAATCGCTTTATGAGCTTTTTAAAAGGTTTAAATATATCGATTGAAGATGATTTTTTTACTATAGCCATACCGGTTACCTTGTCGCAATCGTTATTTTGATATCATTCACACCAACCGTATCAGCGCCGAGGCCATTTACGTGCGTTAGGCCTATGTTTGAAACCTGCATTTTAGGTATGTTGCTTTCGATACCATCTAGAAAACGAATAAGCTTACTATATGAAACCGGAGCTTTCAGGCTAACGGTCATCGTAGGGCTCACGCCAGCTACTACTTCGTCAAAGTTAATTTTTGCAATTGCTATACCAGAGCTGGCGGCGTAGTTGCGCGTATCTGTGATCGCTTGGTTTTGGTAATTGTCAGGAGTAGCGAACATTTGGTTGGCTTTGGCAATGAGCGTTTCGCTTTGTGCTAATTGGCCTTTTAAGCTTTGTAACCGCTGGACCTGACCGTTGCTTGCTTCAGCATCGGCGATTGAATGATCTACCTCGACAGCATATTTACGAACTTCATTAAGCCCAAGGTAGAATAATCCCAATCCGCCAGCAATAATTACTATTAACATTACAATTAAAACTGCTCGAAGGTTCTGAGGTTTAAAAGTTTGCTTAGCCATTATTGTGCCGCCGTCCTGTTAAGTGTAAAAGTCATATCGACACTGACCGGGTATCCCTCGACGCCGCTGCCAGATTCTACAATTGTCTGAAAGCTGACACCGGAAAACAACGGCGATTTTTCAAAGTTTTGACGAAGGGTGACGGCATCTGTTGAGGTTTTAGCAAATACCTTTGCCGTAGTAGGTGCGCCGTTGAATGAATTATCGCTGAGCTCTAGTTTTTCAAAGACCGTATTGGCCGGCATTAATTGACCGATATTTACAAATACTTTCGAATATCGAATTTCTTTATCAAGCAGTACCTTAGTTTCAGAAAGGCTGGTGCTTAGGGTGTCGACTTGCAGCTGAGTAGAACTATACACGCCGGCTCGGACATCATTTGCGGCAATTGTTTTTTCGGAGCTATCTTTTGTAAACCCTAAAACAGTGTAG
>Ga0247808_10000277_pt1 | contig 27265 bp, 26 predicted proteins | sample UWRJL089202R1_FD_179914 | JGI IMG/M metagenome (GOLD analysis project Ga0247808, IMG submission 179914) | Plant litter microbial communities from Arlington Agricultural Research Station in Wisconsin, United States - UWRJ-L089-202R-1 | ecosystem: Environmental > Terrestrial > Plant litter >... | reverse complement strand
TGACGGTACCGTCGGTGTCGGTGTCGGTGTCGGTGTCGGTGTCGGCATCCGTGTCGGCATCTGCGGTCAAGCTCGTACCCGTCGGTGTGAGGGTGAGGTCGAGCCGAGCGGTCTGATTGCCCGTCGGCGTTGTGACGATGGTGGGCGCGGTGGATGACGCGATGTCGACTATCTCGGAGACTCTGACGAGCAGACAGTCGGCGTCGCGCAGGGGTGCAAGCTGTCCTAATCGGTCGGTGGCTTCGAGCGTCACGCGCTGTTCGGCTCCGTCACCGAGCCGGAAAAACAGGTCGATCTGCGGGAGCGGTGACCCACCGTCGCAGCGTGTGGCAGCGAGCGGAACCGGTAGGTCGGCGGTAACACCGGGTGCGATGGTGGTGCGGTCTTTCGGCCACTGCGCGGGGGCGACGAACTGGTCCGATCGGAGAATCAGTTCGTCCACAACCAGGGTCGCGGACGAGTGGTTGGTCACCGCAACCTGCAGCTGCCGAGCGGCGACGTCAGTGCGGTTCTGGTGCACCTCCACACTGATGGGTCCCGGCGACGGTGTCGGGGTCGTCACGACTCCCCCGTCGGCCGAACATCCCGCGAGCGTCGCGGCCAGAACCGTTGCCGCTACAACGAATGCGAATGCCGAACGACGCTTCGGTGTTCGCGGGAGTTGGCGGGTGCCCATGGGGCATGTTAACAAAAGCGTCCCCTCCGCTGCAGTCCGAGGGACGCGGCGGAGGGGACGCTCAGTGGAGCAGAGCGCGGCTACTCGACGGCGTCGAGGTCCGTCTCGAGCAGTGCCGCGAGCTCGTCGAGCGCTTTCTCGGCACCCTCGCCTTCCGCAGCCAGAGTCACAACGTCCCCGTGGGACGCGCCGAGACTCATAATCGACAGGATGCTCGCCGCGTTGAGCGGTGCGCTTCCGTCCTTGCTGATGGTGACGGCGACCGGCTGCTTGCCCACCGCTTCGATAAAGAGCGAAGCGGGGCGGGCGTGCAGTCCGACGCTGCTGGCGATGGTGGCGTTGCGCTCGGCCATGGTGTTACTCCTTGATTTGATTCTGTGGATCTATGTGTGGTGAATCGGTGTTCGGTGGATGACGCGGAGACTAGACCGTGACAGGAACCGCGGTGGTCTGGTCGGCGGGCTCAACGACGGGCTTCTTGACGGCCCAGCGCTTGAGAGCAATGAGCACCAGTGCGGTGACGAGCGCTCCCAGCAGGACGGCGACGAGGAACATTCCGAAGTTGCCGATGGCGAAGAAGACGAAGACTCCGCCGTGCGGTGCCTGCGACGTGACGCCAGCTCCCATGATGATCGCGCCGGCAACACTGCTGCCAACCAGGCTGGCGGGGATAACGCGCAGCGGGTCGGCGGCAGCGAACGGGATCGCACCTTCGGAGATGAAAGACAGGCCCAGCAACCAGGCGCTCGCACCGTTATTGCGCTCGAGCGGGCTGAACTGCTTGCGGGCGAGGAGAGTAGACGCCATTGCCATTCCCAGCGGGGCGACCATACCGGCACCCATGACCGCGGCCATGATCATCCATGGTGCCTGGTTGTCGAGGCTTCCGGCGCCGAGGCCAGCTACCGCGAAGGCGTACGCAACCTTGTTGACCGGGCCACCGAGGTCGAAGCCCATCATGGCGCCGAGGATGATTCCGAGAAGTACCGCGGAGGCTCCGGTGAGTGACGAGAGCCAGTCGCTCAGGCCGGTCATCAGCAGGGCGATTGGGCCGCCGAGCAGCAGGAGCATGAGGCCAGAGGCGATGATCGAGGCGAACAGGGGGATGATCACCACGGGCATCAGGCCGCGCAGGAATCGAGGAACCTGCAGGCGGCCGATCGCGTAGGCGGCTCCACCGGCGAGAAGTCCACCGACCAGACCACCGATGAATCCGGCGTTCATGAGTACGGCTACCGCGCCGACAGTGAATCCGGGAGCGATACCCGGGCGGTCAGCGATTGCGTAGGCGATGTACCCGGCGAGTGCCGGAACGAGGAAGCCCATCGAGGTGGAGCCGATAATAAAGAAGACGGCTCCAAGGTAGGTGAAGAGATTACCGTCAGGCGGGTTGAGCAAAGTGTTTTCGAGCACAATCGTGGCCGCGTTGTCGGTGATGCGGTATCCACCGAAGAGGAACCCGAGCGCGATGAGAAGACCTCCACCGGCGACAAACGGGATCATGTAGCTCACACCCGTGAGCAACCAGCGCTGTAGCTTTTTGCCGAAGTGCTCGTCGGCGGTGTCCGTCTGGGCGGCGGCTTCCTGGCCGGATGCGCCAACAGTGCGGGCGTTTGGGTCGCCTGCGGCGGCAACGGCCTCAGCAATCATTGCGTCCGGGGCGTCGATTCCGCGTTTGACGGGAGACTGGATGACGGGCTTACCCGCAAAGCGGCCCTTGTCGCGAACGTCGACGTCAACGGCGAAGATGACGGCGCCGGCGGCGGCGATGACGGCAGGGTCGAGGGGCTTGGCGCCAGACGAACCCTGGGTCTCGACCTGGAGGTTGTAGCCGGCACGCTCGGCTGCTGCGACGAGAGCGTCGGCCGCCATGTACGTGTGCGCGATTCCGGTGGGGCATGCGGTGACCGCAACGAGGGTGGGACGCACCTTCTCGCCGGCGGCGGGTGCTGCAGGTGCGGCGGGCGCCGCGGTGGCGGTGGGCGCCGGCTCATCGCTGAGTGCGCCCTCAACGAGAGTAACGATGTCCTCGGGGGTCGGCGCGTTGCGGAGGGCCTCAACAAAGTCGGGCTTGATCAGCGAACGGGCCAGCTTCGAAAGCAGCTTGAGGTGCGCCTGATCGGCACCATCGGGTGCGGCGATCAGGAAGATCAGGTCGGCGGGGCCGTCCGGTGCCCCGAAGTCGATGGCGGGGTTCGGACGAGCCATCGCGAAGGTTGGCTCGAGCACCGCGGTCGAGCGGCAGTGAGGGATGGCGATCCCACCGGGAATACCGGTGTCTGTCTTTTGTTCGCGGGCCCACGCGTCGGCGTAGAGCGCCTCGACGTCGGTCGCGCGACCGGCATCAACGACCCGCTGGGCGAGTGCGCGGATAACATCCGAGCGCTCGCTTCCCAGGTCGGCGTCGAGAACGACGAGTTGTGGAGTGATGAGTGACGACATTGTTTTCTCCTGTGATGGGTCTGTCAGCGATCAGCGCTGATCGGGGCAAGCTGGGAAACGGTGGCAGTGTCGGGGCGGGTCTGAGCCGTCGACGGCATGGTGCTTCCGGGGAGGGATGCTGCGGCGGAACCGTGAGCGACGGCCTGAGCGACGCGTTGCTCTGGTTTTCCGCCGTACTGGTCGGCTACGAGGTACCCGGCGAGGGAGGAGTCCCCCGCGCCGACCGTGCTCACCGGGACGATGGGCGGCATGGTGGCAAACCAGCCGCCTTCAGCGGTGACAAGCACTGCTCCCTTGGATCCGAGGGTGGCAAGCACGGCGGCGCACCCACGTTCGACGAGACCGGCCGCGGCCGCGTAGGCGGCATCGGTGTCAGCCTCGAGGCTGTCGCCGTCGCCCTGGCCAGTGAGTTCGGCCAGTTCTTCAGCGTTGGGTTTGATGAGGTCGACCCCGACGCCTGAGTCGAGGAGGGCCTTGAGCGGCGCGCCGGAGGAATCGACGGCGATGCGCGGGGTGATTCCCTCGCGGTCAACGTGGGCCTCACGGATGGCGCGAACCACTCGAGCGTAGAAGTCATCGGGCAGTCCCGGCGGCAGGGAGCCGGCGAGCACAACCCACTCGGCGTTGGTGGAATGCGAGACAACCAGGTCGATGAGGGCGAGCTCGTCGCTTTCATCAAGGGCCGGGCCGGGCTCGTTGATTTTGGTGGTGGTGCCGTCGGGTTCGGTCAGAGTGATGTTCGAGCGCACTCGTCCGGCGATGGCGAGGCTCGCGGCCGGGATCTTCTCGGCGCGCAGGGCAACCAGCATGGGGTCAGCGGAGACGCCGGGAAGGATCGCGATGGTGTCCATTCCTGAGGCAATGAGGGCGCGGGAGACGTTGACGCCCTTCCCACCGGGCTGCTCGTGAGTAGCGAAGGCGCGCTGGACGCCGCCGCGGTCGAGTTTGTCGGCAAGCTCGATGGTGCGGTCAAGGCTGGGGTTGGCGGTGAATGTGACGATCATGCGAGGAGTACCTCTACTTCGGCGTTGTACAGGGCAGATGAGAGCTCGGGATTTGGTTCTTCATCGGTGACGAGAGTGTCGATGTCGCCAAGGTCGGCGAAACTGACCAGGGTTTCTTCGCCGAGCTTCGTGGCGTCGACGAGGGCGACAACCCGGCGGGCTCCGCGGGTTATCGCGGTTTTGACGGCGGCCTCGTCTTGGTCGGGGGTGCTGAGGCCAAAACGTGCGTGAACTCCGTTGGCCCCGATAAAGGCAATGTCGGGGCTGAGGTGGGAGAGCTGCTGGAGTGTTGCGGATCCGACGGCCGCACTGGTGATGCCGCGGAGACGTCCGCCCAGCAGATGCAATTCGACGTCGGAGTTCTCGCTGACAATGCTGGCGACGGAAATCGAGTTGGTGATAACAACCAAAGTCTGGTGCGGGGTGGCGGGACGCCAGCGGGCGACGTGCTCGGCGAACAGGGCTGTGGTTGTGCCAGCGTCGATGGCAATCGCACCGCTGAACGAGGCAGGGATGAAGGTCATGGCGGCCTGCGCGATGCGCGCTTTCGCGCTGGTGTTGAGATCGCGACGAGTGGAGAGGCTGACCTCAACGCGGCTGGAGTTGGAGGCGGCAACCGCTCCCCCGTGCACCCGGCGCAGGATTCCGCGATCTTCGAGCTGGGCCAGGTCGCGGCGCACGGTCTCGGTGGTCACGTCGAAGGTGCGCGCGAGTTCTGCGACGGCAACGCGACCGGACTCGGTCACAATGCGCTGAACGCGTTCAAGTCGTTCTTCCGCATGCATTCTGTCTCCTTTGACACCAACGGGCGATCTGCTCACTTGTCTGTGTTTATGTGACTTTATCTGTGTATAAAGCTAAAAGCAACACGAAACCAAGTAAAGCAACATTCATGCGGAGAACCGCACCCCGTTATTGGCGACGACTCTAGTTTTGCGAGGTCGTCGATACAACCGGGCGCGCGGGAACGAGAAATGCCGCGGGCGGAGCGGCACGCAAGCGCTGCAGCGGCGAGATATCTCGGCCGAACTGCGCGGTGGGTGAGGCGGTGGGTCAGGCGCTGGGGAGGTGACGAGCGATGAGGTCAGGGAGCTCGGCTGGCTCGAATGGCTCGGAGGTGGTGCGGAGTTCGTCCAGGCTCCACCAGCGGCTCGCCTCGACGTCGACGTGCTCTTCTGGCGTCCAGTTGGAGTTGGACGGTTCAAAATTCTGGGTGGTCAAGACGTAAAACTCGGCGTGTCCGGTGCTGTGGTCCGCGTCATCCCATTCAACAGAAAAATCCTGGTTCCACACGGGCTCGCCAACATCGGCGACGCGGAGGCCCGTCTCCTCGAAGAGTTCGCGGAGCGCAGCATCGAGGTGCGTCTCGCCGGGGTCCACTCCTCCGCCGGGGGTGATCCAGCGGGCGAACCCACTCGTGTCCGGCGCCTTGGTGAGGAAGAGCAACACCCGGCCCGCCTCGTCGAACAGAAGAATCCGAGAGGTGAGGCGGTGGCCGAGTGTCATGGGATACCTACGCTTTGTGGAAGTCGGTGACGTCGCCGACGTAGCGGGTGTTGTCGGCGGGCACGGGCTCAACGGCGGCAAGGGCCACCTCGGCGGCGAACTCGCTGACGTTGTACAGGCGGCCGGCGGCTTCTTTGCGGGCACCGATGGCGCCCGGGTTGGCGCGCTCGAGAAGGGTCGCGGTGATGGTTCCCTCGATCATGTCTCCGGAGACAACAACGAACTCGATGCCCTTCTCCGTGAGAGACGGGATAAGAGCGCGCAGGGCATCTTCGCCGGCACGCTTGCTGAGGGCGACGGGAACATACTCGGGCATGGTCTCGACGGTGTGGATGAAGTGCGCCTGGTGACTGGTGACAAACACCACGCGCGCGCCGGGAGCGAGAAGCGGAAGGGCGGCGGTGAGCAGGTTCACCTGCGCATCGCGGTTGAGCTTCATGGCGTAGTCCTCCGCCATTCCGCTTTCCATTCCACCGGAGGCGTTGAGCACGAGGATGTCGAGGCCGCCGAGCTTCTCCTCGATGGTGGAGAAGAGGGTGGCGACGGAGGCGTCGTCGGTCAAATCGGCGCCGACGGCGATGGCCTGGCCACCGGCCTGCTCGATGGAGGCGACAAGTTTGAGCGCGCGTGCCTCTTTGTTGCGGAAGTTGACCACAACGGTTGCGCCAGCTTCGGCGAAGTAGCCAACGGTGTCTGCGCCGATTCCGCGAGATGATCCGGTTACCAGGGCGCGTTTGCCGGCGAGGGAGCCGGTCTTCAAAGGGTTACTCACTCCACCGACACTATCAACTCTCCTGCCCCCACTTTGCCCCGAGTGGTAGCTTCATAAGTGCAGCGGAGCGAGAAAGGGTCCGGAGAGATGACCGCCGATTTCATGGAAAATTATGCGTGGGTCTTCTGGTTGGCGCTCATACTCATCTTTGTCATCATCGAGGTTCTCACCGTCGACTTCACCTTTTTGATGCTGGCCCTTGGCAGCGTTGGCGGTCTCGTCTCGGGTCTGTTCAACGCCCCGTGGTGGGCGCAGCTTCTTGTCGCCGCAATTCTCGCCGTGCTGTTGTTGTTCGCGGTGCGTCCGCCGCTGCTTCGTGCGCTCAAGGCGGGGGCGGATCCCGCGCTGAGCAACGTCGACGCGCTGCTGGGTCTCAGTGGTGTGGTGAGTTCGGACTTCACCGGTGATGCCGGGCACGTCAAGCTCGCGAACGGGGAAACCTGGACGGCGCGGTTGGCGACCAGCGGCGGACCACCGTTGGAAACCGGCGACAGCGTTGTTGTTGCGGCTATCGAGGGGGCTACGGCCGTTGTTGTTCCCATCGAAAGGGCCCCGCAATGAATGAGAATGTCACCCTCGGATCGATTGTGTCGCTGATCCTTATTGTTGTTGTGGCCCTCTTTGTGGTGGTGGTTCTCTTTCGTGCGGTGCGGATCGTTCCGCAGGCCACGGCAGGCGTTGTTGAACGGCTGGGCCGGTATCACAAGACCCTCAATCCGGGGCTCAATATTCTGGTTCCGTTTATCGATCGGATGCGTCCGCTGATCGATATGCGCGAGCAAGTGGTGTCGTTCCCGCCGCAGCCGGTCATCACCGAGGACAACCTCGTGGTGTCCATCGACACCGTTGTGTACTTCCAGGTAACGGATGCGCGGGCGGCGACGTACGAAATCAACAATTACCTCGGCGCGGTCGAACAACTCACTGTCACAACACTGCGGAACGTGGTGGGTGGGATCAATCTCGAAGAGGCACTCACGAGCCGCGATAACATCAACACACAGCTGCGTATCGTGCTGGACGAAGCAACAGGCAAGTGGGGAATCCGGGTTGGCCGCGTTGAGCTCAAAGCCATCGACCCACCCAAATCGATTCAGGACTCCATGGAAAAACAGATGCGTGCCGAGCGCGACCGACGGGCACTGATCCTCACCGCCGAGGGCACAAAACAGTCCGCGATTCTCACCGCGGAAGGCGCCAGGCAAGCAGCCATTCTCTCCGCTGAAGGTGATGCGCGGGCGCAGGTGCTGCGCGCCGAGGGTGAGGCCCAGGCCATCGCAACCGTATTTGGCGCGATCCATGACGGCGACCCCGATAACAAGCTGCTCGCCTACCAGTACCTCCAGATGCTCCCCAAGATTGCCGAGGGCCAGGCCAACAAGGTGTGGATCATTCCTACCGAACTCACCGAAGCGCTGAAGGGCGTCAGCAAGGGGTTCCAAGCCATGCGCGGAACCAACGACACCGTGTCCGCACACTCAACAGATGCGGAGACAACACAGGATGACCATCCCACCGCGTAACGCTTCACCGCAGGCTCACTCACTCCCCCCATTTTTTGACCTTCCCACTCCTCGTGTGATCGCTCATCGTGGCCTCGCCACGGAGGTCGCGGAGAACACACTCCTCGCGTTTCTTCGCGCGATGGCCGTGGGTGCGCCCTACCTCGAGCTCGACGTGCATGCCAGTAGCGATGGGGTGGCGATGGTTAGCCACGACGCCGATCTGAAGAGACTGACGGGGCGCGACGACCGCGTAGGTGACCTGACGCAGGCGGAGCTGCGCCGCATCGAGCTCGGCGACGGGCAGCACTTTGTCTCCCTTGCGGAGCTGCTCGATGCGCTGCCGGACGCCCGACTCAACATAGACATCAAGTCGGCGGCCGCGGTGAAACCCACCGTTGTTGCCATCCGGCTTGCCCGTGCGCGCGACCGTGTTCTGATTGCGTCGTTCAGCGACAAACGACGCCGGGCCGCGGTTCGGCTCCTCCCCGGTGTCGCGACGTCCGCGTCATCCACCAGCACGGCCCTTGCCCTTCTCGGTGCGAAGCTGGGAATCTCGGCGCTGACTCGAAGTGCGTTGCGCGGGGTTCACGCGGTGCAGGTGCCGCAGAGTTACGGGGTTATCCGCATCGCGACGCCCCGCGTCATCCGGTCATTCCAGAAGGCCGGTGTCGAAGTTCACATCTGGACAATTAACGACCGTGACACAATGGACCGCCTCCTCGACCTCGGCATCGATGGTCTTGTCACCGATCGTGCCGACGTGGCGGTCCGCCTGCTGAACGATCGTTCCCCACAAAACCGCTGATCGCGGCTGGGAGCTGACTGTGAATGGTATCTGGTTGAAAGGATACGTCCAGCTGGTGGGTTTATAACTTTGAATGCATTGCGAGTAAGGAGGCCACACAATGGCAGACCGTAGTTTGCGCGGCATGAGACTTGGAACCCAGAGCTTACAGAGCGAAGAGGGCGTCGAGTTTTCCCCGCGAAAGAAGAGCGTGTACCGCACCGCTGATGGAACCACCTTCGAGGTAGTTTTCTCTGCCGAGGCCGAAGTTCCCGAAGTTTGGGAATCGCCGAAGAGCGGCCAGGAGGGTGTTCTCCTCTCCAGCGACGGAACACCGGTCGAGACGTCTCAGGTCGAGACAAAGGTGCCCCGGAGCCACTGGGACATGCTGTTGGAACGTCGAACCCGCGCGGAACTGGAGGAACTCCTCCAGGAGCGCCTCGATTACCTCCGCGCGCGGAAGGGTCAGACGAAGATCGGCGCTTAGCCTCTCGTCGTCACACCCCACCACGTCACCCGGAGAAGTGCTTCAAGCACAATTCCCCCGTGCATCTTTGAGCGCCCCGTCGCCCTTTCAACAAAGGCGATGGGGTGCTCTTTTATGTTGTGGCCACTTCGTTCCAGCAGCCACGCGAGTTCGACCTGGAAGCAGTAGCCCTGCGACGACACCTCCCCCAGCGTCAGACTCTCAAGGGCGGTGGCGCGGTACACGCGGAACCCCGACGTGATGTCGTGCATTTTTGAGCGGAGCACGGTGCGCGCGTAGGTGTTGCCCGAGCGCGAGATGACCTGGCGTAGCCACGGCCAGTTCACGACGGATCCGCCCGGGATCCACCGCGACCCGAGGACGAGGTCGGCGCCGTCGGTCGCGAGCTGGATCATCGCCGGAAGTTCGGCCGGATCGTGGGACCCGTCGGCATCGATCTCAACAACGTAGGTGTACCCGTCGGCGAGGGCCGCGGCGAACCCGGCGAGGTAGGCGCGACCGAGGCCGTCTTTCTCCACCCGGTGAAGGACGGAGATGGCGGGGTCGGCTGCGGCGATCCGGTCGGCGAGCTGGCCCGTTCCATCGGGGCTCGAGTCGTCCACGATGAGTACATCGGCCTGCGGGACGGACTGGCGAATCCGGCCGAGGATCGCTTCGAGACTGTCGATCTCGTTGTAGGTCGGGACGACGATGAGTGTTTCAGCCACGAGGCTTCCGTTCGGTTCTTCCTGCGATCACAAGTGCCGCAAGTCCAAGCCCGGAGACGAGGAGTTCGATACCCCGCGCGAAAAGAAACGCGGGGGTGATGGTGGTACTGAGCGGCACATCTGCGACCATGGTCGCTGCCGTGTAGCTCGTCAACCGGTCGATTGTTGACCCGTCTGGCGCGATGATGGCACTGGTGCCCACCGTGGAAATGTTGACAACGCTGCGGGCGAGTTCGAGGGCACGAATACGGGCGATGGCGAGCTGCTGCACGCTCTCGTCGGTGGTGCCGAAGTCGGCATTGTTTGTCTGGGCGAGGAGCAGCTCTGCTCCGTCGCGCACCGCGTCGTACATCACTGCGTCATCCGAAATATCGAAACAGATGTTGATGCCGGCAATGATCCCGTCGATGTCGAACACCGTGTCGGTTGTTCCCGGCGTGTAGTCGCGCCCAATCAAACCGATGAGGTCGGGGGCGAGCGGCTCCCAGAATTCGCGGTCAGGAACGTACTCGCCAAACGGGATGGGGTGCTTTTTGTCGTAGTAGTCGGTGGTGCCCTCCCCCGCCTGCCAGAGTAGCGACGTGTTGAAGACCTCGTTGCCGCGTTCGGTGATGGCTCCCGCGATCAGTGGAGCGTCAAGACGCTCGCTGACGATGTCGAACACGTTCGCGGCATAGCGCTCGGTGAGGGGGTTGAGGTCGGACGCGCCCTCGGGCCAGACGACCATGTCAAGGTCGAGGTTCTGGTCGAACAGGGGCGCCGTCGCGGCGTACTGTGCCGCGAGAAGGTCTCCCTGTTCGCGGGAGTCGAAGTAGGCGGCCTTGCCGTTGCCCTGCACCGCGGCAACGGACGCGGTACCGGACAGGGCGATGGGGAACGACGGGATGACGAGGACGGCGGCCAGCGCGGCGACGGCGACTGTTGCCCGCACTAACTTCGGCACCGTGGTCAGGCGTACAACCTCAATGGCCAGTACGACGAGGGCGACCATCACAAAGCTGACACCGGAGACACCGAGCCAGGAGAAGAGCCCGGCAAACGGACTCTCCGACTGGGAAAGCGCCACACGTCCCCAGGCGAACCCGCCGTAGGGAAAAACGCTGGAGATGGCTTCCCGCGCCGTCCACAGTCCGCCGATAATCACCGGCAGCAGCCCGAGTCGTCCCAGGGCGGTGGGCCACGCCGACGCGCACCAGCGGTACGCCAGCGAGATCAGCAGGGCACCGAGCGCCACAAATAGCGACTCGAGGAACGACAGTGCAACCATCGGCACGGGGCCGAGGAAAAGTGATGCCCACTCGATGTGGACAAGGTAGAACGCCATCCCGGCGACAAATCCGACCAGAAGGGCAGACCGGGGACGACGACCCATCACGCTGACAAGCACAAGGGCGATGCCGACAAACGTCAGCGGCCACCAGTCGCGGTCCGGGAACCCGGCATCCATGATGGGACCGGATGCTGCGGCGATGATGAGTGCGGCCCACAGAGGCAAAGGCGGCCGGGAGTCTGTGGTCACCCGGTAGAGCTTACGCAACGCTGGAGTAGGCGACGATTCCGCGTCGAATAGCGTCGAGTGCGCGGCGTGCCGTGGAACCAACCGGCGAATCGGCGACAACCGAGAGCTGGTCGAGCAGGTCGATGGTCTGTTTGCTCAGCCGCACGAAGTCACCCGCGGCGAGGTCGGACATACTCAGCACGCTGTCGAGCGTTGCGCCCTGTGCCCAGCGGTACATTGGCAGAGTGAGGCCCGTGCCGAGGGGTTGGGTGCCGGGAAGTCGGTTGTCCTGTTCGAGATCGTCGAGGTTTGCCCAGAGGGTGGTGGTCTGGTCGAACGCGTCGCGGAAGTTGCCGCGCGGGAGATTGCGCTCGTCCGGGGCACCCTCGTCGCGTCGCGGCTCGTAGATGAGTGCCGCAGCCATCGCCGCAAGCGAGGCGGGGTCGAGGTCGTTCCAGAGCCCACGGCGCAGCGACTCGGCGACGAGAAGGTCGCGTTCGCCGTAGATGCGCTTGAGAGTGCGGCCGGCAGCGGCAACAGTGACGACGTTCTCATCATCCTTTACCAAATACCCAAGCTCCAACAGAACGTCGGTGACCCGGTCAAAGATCTTGGCAACGGCACCCGTGCGGGTACGGATCTGAGCGCTGAGCTTCTCGGTCTCTTTTTTGAGCTTCCACCAGCGTTCCGCCCAGCGCGCGTGCGCTTCGCGTTCATTGCAGGCGTGGCAGGGGTGCTGCTTGAGGCGGTGGCGCAGGGACGCGATCTGCTTCTGGCGGCGGTCGCGGTCGGCACGGCTCTGGAGGTCGGCGCGCACACCGGCCTTGCGTTCGAGGTCAGTGAGCTCACGACGGATGCCGATGTACTCGCCGAAGTCGCCGAGGTGGCAGGTCATCGACTTCTCGTAGCCGGCGAGGGACTCCTGCTGACTGCGAACCTTACGGGCGATGTCGACCACCGCGCGGTCGGCCTGGAACTGGGCAAACGACGACTCAAGCACGTCGCGGGTGTGGTCGCGGCCGAACTGGTCGATGAGGTTCACGGCCATGTTGTACGTCGGCTTGAAGCTCGAAACGAGTGGATACGTGCGGCGTGAGGCGAGGGATGCGACGGCCTGCGGGTCAAGACCTTCGACCCACTGGATGACCGAGTGGCCCTCGACGTCGATGCCGCGTCGTCCGGCGCGTCCGGTCAGCTGGGTGTACTCCCCCGGCGTGATGGGAACGCGCGCTTCACCATTGAACTTCTCCAACTTCTCGAGCACCACGGTGCGTGCAGGCATGTTGATGCCAAGTGCGAGTGTTTCCGTGGCGAAAACGAGGCGGACGAGCTTGAGGCGGAAGAGCTCCTCGACAACCTCTTTGAAGGCGGGAAGCATCCCGGCGTGGTGTGCGGCGACGCCCCGCTCAAGACCCTCGAGCCACTCGAAGTAGCCGAGCACACCGAGGTCTTCGTCACGGAGGGTGCGGCAGCGTTCCTCAACGATGGCGCGGATCTCGTCACGCTCGTGGGCCTGGGTCAGGCGCACGCCGGCGCGGAGCACCTGGCGCACGGCGGCATCGCATCCCGCTCGGCTGAAGACAAAAAAGATCGCGGGCAGAAGATTTTTGGAGTCAAGGAGAGCGACAAACTCGGGACGATCCATCCGTCCGGTCTCGCGGGATCCGCCGCCGCGGGGGGCATAGCGGTTTCCGTCGCGACGATTCCGGGTGCCGGAGTGACCTCCGCCGCCACGGATCATCTGGATCAGTTCGGGGTTGACCCGGTTTGTCGCGGCGATGCCCGACGAGTCGAACAGGTCGATCATCTTGGTGCGGGTGAGTACGTGCTGCTCGAGGGGAACCGGGCGTTCCTCCGACACAATCACGTCGGTATCGCCACGAACGGCCTGAAGCCAGTCACCGAACTCTTCCGCGTTGGACACCGTCGCACTGAGGGCAACCATGCGCACGGGGGCGGGGAGGTGGATGATGACCTCTTCCCACACAGCTCCGCGGAACCGGTCAGCGAGGTAGTGCACTTCGTCCATAATCACGTAGGCGAGGTCGGTGAGCAGCGCGGAGTCGGCGTACAGCATGTTGCGCAGCACCTCGGTGGTCATCACCACAATGCGGGCGGACGCGTTGATGTTAGTGTCGCCGGTGAGCAGGCCCACGTTCTCGGCGCCGTACTCGGCGGTGAGTTCCTGGAACTTCTGGTTGCTCAACGCCTTCATGGGGGCCGTGTAAAAGACCTTGTCGCGGCTGTCCTGCATGGCGAGAAAGACCGCGAATTCCGCAACGATGGTTTTGCCCGCACCGGTGGGGGCAGCCACGAGCACACTCTTGCCAGCTTCAAGCGACGCGCACGACGCGAGCTGAAACTGGTCGAGATCAAAACGCTGGCGCGCGCGGAATGACTCGAGCTTCGGCTGCTGTGACTTTGCGGCAGACGCGGCGTATCGCTCGGCCGGTGATAGTGCAGTCATGCGGTCAAATCGCAATCTCGGCGGAGAGTTTGTCCGCACGTTTGGCCAGGGCTCGGTCGTGCAACCAAGCGACGCCGGCGGCAACGAAGTAAAGCGCGATCATCGGGATAGCGAGCACAATCATCGTCACGACGTCGCTCGCGGGGGTGGCCAGGGCGGCGAAGAGTGAGATGACGAGAATGGCGACGCGCCATCCCTTGAGGATCGTTTTCGCCGACATCACCCCAACAAAGTTGAGCAGCACAAGGAAAACGGGGAGAACAAAACCCACCCCGATCGCAATGATGAGTTTGGTGGCGAAGTCGACATAGTACTTTGTGCCAAAAATGGAGGTCGACTCGGCAGGCGCGAAGCCCGCAAGCAGCTGCACGGTGTGCGGAAAGATGAACCAACCCATGGTGCAGCCGGCGAGGAACAGCGGCAGCGCGGCGCCGAAGAACCCCACCACATACCGCTTTTCGGTGCGTTTGAGCGCAGGAACGATGTACGCCCAGATCTGCCAGAGCCAGACCGGGCTGGAGATCACGACTCCCAGCGTGACGGCAATCTGCAGCCGAACGTCGAAGGCCTCGGTGAGGACGGTGTTGTTCAATTCTGCTGTGCGGCCGGTTTCGGCGACGGCGTCGATTGGCCCGCGCAGGGCGTTGAGCACCGGGTCGGCGAGGAAAAAGCTTCCCACCGCAGCGATAACGATCGCTAGAGCGGCGGTGAACAGCCGCTTTCGTAGTTCGAGCAGGTGAGCGCCGAACGACATGCGCCCTTCGCGGTCAGCGCTTTTTCGGGTGCGCCCCACCACGGTACCTAGGGCTTCGGGTTCGTATCAGCGGAGTTCGCCGAGTCGGAGCGGATCGTTGAAGCGCCGGTGTCGCGGACGGGTGCGCTCGTTGCACTGGGCGTGTTGCCTGTGTAGACGTCCGCAGCAGGCTTTTCGTCTTCCGGCGACTTGATCTCAGACTTGAAAATCTTCATCGACTGGCCGAGGCTCCGCGCAAGAGCGGGAAGTTTGGGAGCACCAAAAAGAAGCAGCACGATGGCCAAGATGAGAATGAGGTGCCAGCCGGTCAATCCAGCCATAGTGTCACGTCCTTGTTGTAGAGGATGTACGTCGCATCAGTTTAGTCCTTCGAACACAAAGTTCCCTGATGCTGCGAGTCAGCGGTACCGCGCCGCGCCGGCTTCCGCCCACTCGGCAACGGCCTGGCGTGCCTCCGCCGGTTCAACGACGAACGCGACGCCCGACATGGTCGCCAGCAGGCGCTTGAGGCCGTGGTAATGCGAAACGCGGATTGTGGTGCGCACCCGGCCGTCGGTTTCGGTCGTCACGGCGCCGTCGGGAATGTAATCGGCGAGAAGGGATGACGCGGCCGCGGCGACATCGATCGTCACAACGAGATCCTGCTCCGAGCCTTCGAACAGGTTCTCGGGCAGTGGCACATCCTTCGCCCGGAAGGTGATGGGCTCGGTGGTGATCCGGGGGTTGGAGATGCGGTCGAACCGGAACGTCCGGACGCCCTCGCGCAGGTGGCACCACCCGCGGAGATACCAGTCGGCGTCCATCGACTCGATGCGCAATGGGTCAACCCGACGGTGTTCGTTCTCGCCGCGGGCGCCGCGGTAATCAAACTCGATCTGCACACCAGTGGCGACGGACTCGCGGATGAGCGCGAGAGTTTCATCGGTCTCCGTCGACTCGACGGTCACCGAGCTCGGCGACCCCGTGGAGCCGCGGGACAGCTTGGCCATCAGTGTGGCGATGGCGGCGCGGTCGGCATGCTCGGGAAGTGCGGAGAGGTACTGAAGGCCGGCAATCAGCGCCGCGGCCTCCCGCGCGGAGAACCGCGGAGAGTCGTCGATGGCGACCCGGTTTGTCAGAACGATCTGGTCGTTGTATTCGAAGTCATCCCAGGCAATGTCAAACAGGTCGCCATGCTGGTACTGGGTGGTCTCCCCCGGGATACCGGACACACCAATGAGGCGCACGGCATCGCGGATGCGTTCCGGCGTCACACCGAAGTGCTCTGACACCTCGGTGACGCTGACCCGGTCGTGGTCAACAAGGTAGGGCACCAGCGAGAGGAGGAAGGCGAGTTTGTCTTGTGCTTTCGGTTCAGCCATGGTCGGCCGCCGTTCGTTCGAGTCGGGAGATCACGGCTGCGCGCAGTTCCGGCGGCGAGACGACCAACACCTCGGGACCAAAGCCGGCAAGTTCGTCGGCGAAGAGCTCAAGGTCGGTGTAGTGCAGCTGCAGGGCACCCTCACCGGTGGTGGTGGTACTTCGTCGTTTCGTGAGTCGCACGGCAGCGTCGCTGTTCGGTTCTACCTCGACGACCGCGGTGCGGGCCGTCCAGATGACCTCGAGCTCGGCGAGAGCGCGTTCGGTCGCTTCGGGCGGGAACGCGGCGTATCGGCCGTTAGTGGTCGAAACGGGGGTCACAATACGGCGCAGCAAGAAGTTGCGCGTCGCCTCGGCATCCCGATCTTCCGCATGGAGAAGCCAACGCCCGCGGTGCTGAATCAAGGCGATCGGAGCAACCGTCCGTGTGCGCGCCTCGGTTTCACCGGGTTTGAGGTAGCCAAACCGCACCACAGCGTGCTTTTCAAGAGCGGTGCTCAGCGGCTCAAACGCGGACTCACGAACCCGGAGACGCGGCGCATACCCGAGCACGGGCTCATCCGAGGTGACCCCGAGGGAACGGAGTTTCAGGATCGCCCGGCGCGACTCCCCCGACAGCGACCCTTCACGCCAGACCATGGCCGCCAGGTTGAGGAGGGTTGTCTCCTCTGGGGAGAAGCTGATGTCGGCGGGCAGTTCGTAGTCACCGCGCGGAATGCGGTAGCGGAGGTTTTGGTTGTTGCCGGGGTCGTCCGGTGATTCGAGGGTCTCGAGCGGAACCCCGAGTTCGCGGATGTCATCTTTGTCCCGTTCGAACTGTCGCTCGAGACTGACGGTGATTCCCGAAACCTGGAAACGCTGGCGGTAGCCCTGAACCGTCGACAGGATCTCCGGTTTGGTCAGCCCCGTCTCAGACGCGAGGAGCGCGAGAACGAGGCTGAAGAGTCGTTCTTCAACCGGGATGCGGGTGGACGAGGCAGAGGCCACGAAGGTTACTGGATGCCGAGAACGTCGAAGACGAAGACCATCGTCGACCCCTCGGGCACACTTGCGGGGCTGCTACCCGTGGGGTAACCGTCCTCGCCCGGAGGAATCACAACCAGAACCTGGCTGCCAACCTTCTGGCCGATGAGGGCTTGAGCGAACCCGGGAACCAAGCCGCTAGTTTCGGTTTCGCTCAGGGCCGCGGCAAGGAAGCTGGAGGGCTGCTTGCGCTCCCAGCTTGAGTCGAAGACTGTGCCGTCGAGACGTACCCCATCAACTTCTTCGGGCCAGAGCACACCGGTGTAGTGCACAACAGCGGTATCGCCCTCGGCAACGGTTTCGCCATCACCGTCGCGGATGTTCGCGATGCGCAGGTCGGTGGGCGGGTCGTCGTTCGGGAGGGTGATGCCGGGGGTGCCGTCGGTCGCGGTGACAACGGCGGGCATTCCCGATTCGATCGGCTGGAGGGCACCGTCCGCGCGACCGAGGTATCCGCGGTCGATGTCGGTGACAACGACAACGGTGTCGTCGTTAGCGAAGGGGATCTCCGCGGTTGACGCGTCAGCGCCGAAGACGTCTTCTGCGGTCATCAACGTCGCCGTGCGTGATCCGACGGTCTGGCACTGCACGGGCTCGCCGAACGGCGTGCTGTCGTCGCCCACGGTGACCCGCGCCGCGTTGGTGGCGGTGTAACCAGTCTCAGCGAGCTTGGCTCCAGTGCTTCCGAGGAAGACAGAGATCTGCAGGTCTGCGACCGCGCCGGGCTGGAGGGTCTCGCCTGAACCCACGGTCAGGGTTGTGGTCTCGATCTTCTTGGCGATGACCGGAGTGGGGAAGTTGACCGTAGGGACGGAACCGACCTCACCGGTGGCCGTGATGACGCTCGAGGCGTCACCCGGAATTGTAATGGGGTCGCAACCATTCGCCTGGGGGATGGAACTACAACCGGCCGTGACGGCCACAAAACCAGCGGCCACAATCAGGGCGACACTCTTACGCACGAAGTCTTCTTTCGATCGAGCCGGGAACACCGGATTCACTCTAACGGGTCTGCCTTTGACGGTTGTGCGGGGGCATCATCGTCATCGGCGCTCATTGCCGCCTCGGCGGCACGATGTGCCTCACGGACAGTCTTTCGCAGTGCTTTGTCGGTCGGAAGCCTCTCGCCCAGCGCGCCGGGAGTCCACGCCTCGACATCGGCGTCTGAGTAGTCCGTTTTTGAGGGTCGACGCTTGAGCTGGGGCGGCACAGCGCCGGGTGCAAGACGTCGTGCGGTGAGGAGGAACCCGGTGTGCCCGATCATGCGGTGATCGGGGCGCACAGCGAGTCCCTCGACGTGCCAGGTGCGCACCATCGTCTCGGAGCTCTGCGGCTCGGTGAAGTTGCCGGTGCGGCGTAGCGCTTCGGCAACGCGGGACAGCTGCGTCACGGTGGCGATGTAGCAAATGAGAACTCCACCGGGGGTGAGCGCGTCGGCGGTGACGTCGAGGCACTCCCAGGGTGCGAGCATGTCGAGGACAACGCGGTCGACGGTGCCCGGCTCGACGGCGGTCGGGAGGGATTCCTCGAGGTCGCCGACGGTGACCTGCCAGTTTGTTGGGTTCGAGCCGAGGAACGCCGCAACGTTGCCCTGGGCGACGTCGGCAAACTCCTGGCGGCGTTCGAAGGAATGGAGGTGACCGGTCGATCCGATGGCGCGGAGCAGCCAGAGAGACAGCGCTCCGGAACCAACGCCCGCTTCAACGACTGTGGCACCGGGGAAGATGTCCGCCTGGGCGAGGATCTGCGCCGCATCCTTCGGGTACACGATGGCCGCACCGCGCGGCATCGACATCACAAAGTCGGTGAGGAGTGGGCGTAGCGCGAGGTACTCAACACCGTTCGAGCTGGTGACGACCGACGCGTCCGGAGCGCCGATGACGGTGTTGTGATTAAGAATGCCGCGGTGGGTGTGAAACTCGCCGTCCGTTTCGAGGGTGACGGTGTTGAGATGACCCTTGGGCCCGGTGAGCTGGACGCGGTCGCCCGCGCGGAAGGGGCCGCTTTGGCGGCGGATGGCGTCGGTCATACCGGGTCCTTTGTTTGAAACAGTGCGCTGAGGTCAGCGACGGTGCGACCGGCGAGTGTGGGCCAGATGTCGTATCCAGCGTCTTCGGTCAATGGGCTGTGGAGGGGAACACCGATGGTGCGTGCACCCGACGCGACTGCGGACGCAACGCCCGGAAGGGAGTCTTCGATCGCAACGCACTCGACAATGTCAACGCCGAGAAGTGCGGCGGCCGTGAGATAGGCCTCGGGATGTGGCTTGTTCTGGGAGACATCGTCGCCGGCGACGATGTAATCGAAGGCGAGGAAGTCCATCGTTGCAACTACGCCCTCGGCGAGGAGCCGCAGCGAGGACGTGACCAGCGCGGTGGGGATGCCCTGGTCCCGCAGTTCGCGCAGTAGGGTCTGTGCGCCGGGACGCCATTCCACTCCGTTGTGAACTTCCTGCTGGACGCGGTTGGTCAGCCACATCACAATCTCGTTGGCTTCGAGCTCAACGCCGCGAGACTGGAGGATCGCTGCGGAGTCCCAGAGTCCCGAGCCCACCAGGCTCAGTCCGTCAACTTCTGTCCAGACACCGCCGTACGACTCAACGAGAGCGGTTTCGGCACGCATCCAGTGCGGTTCGGTATCAACGAGCGTGCCGTCCATGTCCCAGAGAACGGCGGCGGGGAAAGTAGTCACAACGAGCAATTCTACGGGGAATCTGAGAGGCCCCCGGCGGTCGCACGCACCGAGGCATGCTCGTCGTTCTATCCTTGAAGGATGATTCGCGGATCACGCGGTCGGTTATGCAGAGGATTTTCGTGCCAGATACGTCGAGATTCACGAGCGGACGAGTGCTCGTTGTTGCCTTCGAGGGCTGGAACGACGCGGGCGAAGCGGCCAGCGGCGCCGTGCGTACGCTCAAGGACCAGCTGAATGTCTCCCCCATCGCTGAGGTAGATCCGGAGGACTACTTCGATTACCAGTTCAATCGCCCAACGGTTGCCCTTGACGATGAGGGCACCCGTGGCATTGTCTGGCCGAGCGTCACGGTCTACGGACCGGACGAGCTTGCTGCTGGACCGGGGTCGAATGTGTATCTCCTGCTCGGCGCTGAACCATCGCGAGGATGGAAGACTTTCACCTCCGAAATCATCGAGGTCATCGACGACTCCGAGGTCACGGCGGTTGTGTTCCTCGGCGCCATGCTCGCCGACGTGCCACACACCCGCCCGATATCGGTGTTTGTGAGCAGCGAGAATTCCGACGTGCGCGAATCGCTCGTGGTTGAGCGGTCGAACTATGAGGGCCCCGTCGGCATCCTTTCCGTTCTGGGCGACGCCGCCGAGAAAGCGGGGATTCCCACGGTCTCAATCTGGGCATCCGTTCCCCACTACGTGCACAATGCGCCGTCCCCCAAGGCCACACTCGCGCTCATCGAAAAACTTGAAGAGATCATCGGCGTTAGCATTCCCCGGGGGGACCTTGTCGCGGAGTCGGCAGCTTGGGAGACCGGTATCGACGCCCTCGCCGGAGACGACGACGACATGTCCGCCTACATCGAGCAGCTCGAGCAGGCGCGCGACACCGTGGATTCGCCGGAGGCGAGCGGTGAAGCCATCGCGCAGGAGTTCGAGCAGTACCTGCGCAAACGCGACGGCAAAGACGGCCGTGGGCCGGCGGGCGACGAGCCCTGGCGGCCGCCGTCGGCCTAGCGGGTTAGCCCTGCGCGCACCCTGGTGGGTGCACGCGCGGCGAAGCGGGGCTCAGCCGAGGCTGATTCTGTCGACGCGGGGTTTATCCCAGTCGGATACCGAGCAATGCATCGATCGCCGCGACATCGACCGCGGTTGCCGGAGTTCCGGCCTCAATGGCGGCATCGACCAGACGGACGGCACCCGGGGTGTCGAGGTCATTCGCGAGCGTTGCGCGCAGATCGCCGAGCAGCTCCGTTGCCGCTCCCCCGGTAGTGGCGGCCGTTGCCCACGCGTTCCACCGCACGAGTTGTGCTTGAGCGTCGAGGAGAAGTTCGTCGGTCCATTCCCAGTCGAGCCGATAGGGCTGCGCGAGGATCGTCAGACGGATCGCGCGCGGGTCAACACCATTCGCGGTGAGTTCGGAAACAAACACGAGGTTGCCCAGCGACTTGCTCATCTTTTCGCCGTGGTAGGCGACGAGCCCGGCGTGGGAATAGGCCTGCGCGAGCGGCGTGCCGGTGAGCGCGGCTGCGTGACCGTCGCTGAATTCGTGGTGCGGGAAGATCAGGTCAGACCCGCCACCTTGCACCGTGATCGGCAGGGTGAGGTGACGCTCCGCAATAACGGTGCACTCGATGTGCCAGCCGGGTCGTCCAGCGCCGACGACGGTATCCCAGCTGGGCTCACCATCGCGGGGTCCGCGCCACAACAACGGGTCGAGCGGGTCGCGTTTGCCCGGTCGGTCGGGGTCTCCCCCGCGTTCCGCACTGAGCGCAAGCATGGTGTCGCGTTCGAGCCTGCATTCGTCACCGAGGTTCCAGGGCGTGGATGACGCGGCGGCGGCGCTATCGAAGTAGATGTCGCTATCGACCCAGTAGCCGATCCCGCGGTCCAGGAGCACCTTGACGGCCTCGGCGGTGGGCTCAATCATCTCGGTCACGGCCACGTAGTACGTCGGAGGGACGATGGACAGCGCCTCCATGTCGCTCCGGAACAGGTCCGTCTGGGAGTGAGCCAAGTCCCGCCAGTCGACCCCCGTTGCCGTTGCGCGTTCCAGTAGCGGGTCATCCACGTCGGTCACGTTCTGCACGTAATCCACGTCGTACCCGGCATCGAGCCACAGTCGCACGAGTGCATCGTAGGCGAGATACGTCGCTGCGTGCCCGATGTGCGTGGCGTCGTACGGTGTGATGCCACACACATACAGTTGCGCAGCACCTTCGGGTCGGGCGTCCACGAGTTGCGCGGAGGCGGTGTCCCAAATGCGTGGAACAACTCCCCTGCCTGGCAGGGCCGGAACCCCGGGTCGGTTCCAAGATTTCACCGGTTCAGCCTAGTCGGCTGCCGGTGCGCCAGTTGACGTGTTCGCTCTAGTCGAAGTACTGGTCGCCCAAGAGGCCGGTCGCAGCGCTGACTTCGTGCTCACTAAATGGGTGGGCGCGTGTGCTTTCGATGCGCTTCCAGAAGACCACGGAGTGGTCTTCAACAGTCGGAAATTCTTGAGCCCAGTCGTCGCTGTCGATGACGATTCGAGCAATTACCCTGGTCATTTTGTTCCCTCATACGCTCGCGGTAGATTCGCGTGCCGAGGTCCGGGGCACTTTGGAGAATCATACGCCCGAATTGCCCCACCGTCGAGTGGTGGTTAGAGGTTGATCGCCCTCGCGACAACGAGTTCGGCCGTCTCCCGGAGGCCACGGTTGTTACTGCGCGCGTATTGGCGCAGTGCGTCGAAAGCCTCTCCCATGTTGACTCCCCGAGTCTGCGAGATGACGCCCTTCGCCTGCTCAATAACCACCCGGCTGTTCAACGCGTTCTGGAGTTGTTCCTGCGCGATACCACTCTCTCGCAGCGCGCGCTCGTGCAAGATCCCGATGGTGGCGACATCCGCGAGACCCTGTGCGACAGAGCTGTCCTCCGGTGAGATAAGGCCAGTGTTGTGACGGAACAGGGACAGGGTCCCGATGACTGCACCGCGCAGGCGGAGTGGGACAACGTGCACGGACTGGAAGCCTTGCTCGGTCGCTGCATCACGAAACGCCGACCATTCGTAGCCGAGTTCGCTGATGTTAGGAACGGCAACTGGGGCCGCGGTTGCGTAGCACTGCACCGACGGGCCGGTTCCCGTGCGCTGCTGCATTAGGTCAACGAGTCGGCTCTCCTCGCTGGTGGATGCGACCACTTCGAGTGACCCATTTTCGTCGGCGAGGAGGATACCCGCGGCGGAGGCGTCGAGCAGATCTGAGCACGCGTCGACGAGGGTCTGCAGCAACTCGACAACGTCGTAATCGGCGACCAGTGTGTCGGCGAGCGTCACGAATGTCGACGCGAGCTTGCCCTCCCGGGTATCAGCAACCATATATTTCACCTACGTCGCACCGCCGGGGGCTACGACAGTCCTTTCTTGGAGAAGTCGAGCCGACGTTCCACCACGTCGGTCGCCACCTCACGCACCGAGCGACCGCTTGCAAACGCGTGGGCACGAAGAAGTAGCGCGGCGTCGTTCACGCTGATGTTGAGCTGGGCGAGCACCATACCGGTGGCCTGGTGCACCTCACGACGCGAACTTCTCGCGGAGAATTCGTCGTTCCCGGTGTCAAGATCCTGATCATCGAGCACCTTGCGGAGAACCTGCCACGCCGCGACCTCGGCAAGGGACGTCGCCCCGGCCACCTGCTCGGGTGTGAGAGCGCCGGGTGTGGCTGCGTAGAGGTCAACGGCACCAATATCGAGGGAGCCGACGACGAGGGGGAACGCAAAGATCGCGGAAACCTCCCCGGCGACCCGGTCAGACCGCACCGCCTCGGCAAACACGGGCCAGGCGGCGTGTGCACCGGCGCGCAGGTTGGGCGTGAGCGCGGGACGCCGGGTGGACACGGCCTGCCAGCAGGGACCTTCGCCGAGGTCGAACTGGAGCTCATCAAGACGTGCAGCAACGACGTTGCTGGCGCTGATCGTCGACTGGCCAACCGCACCAGACATCACGGAGAGCGCGGCACCGGTCACCGGGAGAGCGTCAACAAACGGGTCGCAGAGGTTGGTGCCGCGTTCGTGTGCGACGGAGAGTGTGCGGCGGGCGCTGTCGAAGACGTCGGCGTTAGCCATGAGTACCTCGCTGAACTCCGGCGGGACGGAGAGAGCGGTGCTCCATCCTCTCTCCCTTCATCGAACAACTTGATTTGTGCGGCCCGACATCACTCGACTGGTCGTTGTGAATGAGCCGTCTGTTTGTCACCATACCCGGCGCAATCCCCCAGTGCGATGGGGTGTTACGCCGGGTCAAGCACGCCGGTAGACAGCAGCACGATCAGCGCGATACCGAGCGCAACACGGTAAATCACAAACGGGAGGTACGACCGCTTCGAGATGTAGTTCATAAAGAATGCGATAACAACAAAACCGATGACCCCGGCGACGACGGTCGCGATGGCGGTCTCGACGCCGGTGAAGATCTCCGGGGTGCAATTGGACGCCGCAGCAACACAAGGCTCGGTGATCGTTTTGTAAACCTGGTAGAGCCCGCTCGCAAAAACAGCCGGGATGGCGAGAAGGAACGCGTACCGGGCCGCTGCACCGCGGTCGTAACCGAGTGCGAGGCCGGCAGTGATGGTGCCGCCCGACCGGGAGACTCCGGGGACGAGGGCGAGAGCCTGGGCGAATCCGTATCCCACGGCGTGGCCCCAGGTCAGCTCCTTGAGGCGGCGCTTTTTGCTACCGAAGTGGTCGGCAAGGCCGAGCAGGATTCCGAAACCGATCAGGGTGAAGGCGACAATCCACAGCGACCGCAGGGTGGTTTCGATTTGATTTTCGAAGAGCAGACCAAGCACAGCGATCGGCAGGCTGCCGATGATGATGAACCAACCCATACGCACGTCGGGGTCCGACTGGGGTCGGCGACGGAAGAGCCCCTGGAACCAGCGTCCGATGATGCGAACGATGTCGTGCCAGAAGTAGATAACGACTGCGGTTTCGGTACCGAGTTGGGTGATCGCGGTGAATGCGGCACCCGGATCTTCGCCGGTTCCGAGGAACGACCCTACGATTCGCAGGTGTGCGCTCGACGAGATCGGCAGGAATTCGGTGAGACCCTGAACGATGCCGAGAATGATCGCGTTCAGTAAGTCCATGTGCGTCCTCCGCTTAGTAGTTGAGCAGCAGGTCGCCGAGGACCCCCCTGCCAAACACTAATGCTTCGAGCGGGACCCGCTCGTCAACGCCATGGAACATGCCCGGGAAGTCGAGTTCGGCGGGCAACTTCAGCGGTGCAAAACCGTATCCGGAAACACCGAGCTTGGACAGCGCTTTGTTGTCGGTTCCGCCAGAGAGAATGTACGGGAGCACGGATGCTTCGGGGTCGTGCGCGGTGAGAGTGCTTACCATCGCGTCGACGAGTGGGCCGGAGAACGGGTTCTCGAGCCCAACATCCTGATGGAGTATTACGATTTCGATCTCGTCACCGATGAGCGCGCGGATTTCGGCGAGCACAGCATCTTCTTCGCCGGCAATAGTGCGGATGTCGATGAGTGCTTCTGCGGTGTCGGGGATGACGTTGTGCTTGTAGCCGGCGTGGAGCAGCGTGGGGTTTGAGGTGGTGCGCAGGCTTCCTCGGATGAACCCACCCGCAGTTCCAGTCGAGAGGACGATTTCGTCTGCGCTGACTTTTTGGGTATCACTTCCCATGATGCGGGCGAGCGAGTCGATGAGCTGCTCGGTGGTGTCGGTGAGATGAATGGGCCACTGCAGTCGTCCAATCTTTGCGACTGCCTCCGCCAACTTGGTGACAGCGTTGTCGTCCATCACGCGGCTGCCATGGGCTGCCGTGCCACGCGCGATCAGCTTGATCCAGACGAGGGCTTTTTCCCCGGTCTGCAGCAGGTATGCCCGCTGGCCGTTCATCGTGATGGAGTAGCCGCCGACCTCACTGATTGCTTCGGTCGCGCCGCTGAACAGCTGTGGCTGGGTGTTTACGAGGTGATGCGAGCCGTAAACTCCCCCGTTTTCTTCGTCGGCGAAGAAGGCAATGATGAGATCCCGCTTGGGCTGCTTGCCAGCGCCGAGGATGTCGCGGAGTGCTCCGATCATCATGGCGTCCATGTCCTTCATATCCACGGCGCCGCGTCCCCACAGCATTCCGTCCTTGACCTCACCACCGAATGGGTCGACCGTCCAGTTGGAGGCGTCGGCGGGAACAACGTCGGTGTGGCCATGGACTACCAGGGCAGGTCGGTCTGAACCGGTAGCTCCGTCATACGAACCCTCGACTCGAGCCACCACGGAGGTTCGACCGGGTGCAGCGTCGAAGTATTGCGGGGTGAGCCCGAGTTTCTCGAGTTCTGCGCCGAGGTATTCGGCGGCGTCAGTTTCTCCGTTAGATCGACCCTCGCCGTAGTTAGTGGTGTCGAAACGGATTAGGTCGCGCGCAATCGCAGCGGTTTCTTCGAGCATGGCGACCACGCTACCGGTCGAAAGTCGCTCAGCCGCCGAGCGACAGGGGATGTTGATATGCACGAAACATCCCGCACGCAATCGCCCCGCGGTGCAGGCGGTGGGATATCCAGCTTGGCCGAGTCACTCCGAACATCTCGAAATAGAGCGACACGCCCGACCTTTTGAGCCCCCTCCCCAGTAATTTCGCGGGAAGAACGACAGTGGGTTTGGAGGTCCCTTTTGCCGTGCTAATCTCTTACGTCGGCAAGTGCGAAAGCAACTGCCGGAGAGATGCGCGGATGGCGGAATTGGTAGACGCGCCAGCTTGAGGTGCTGGTTTCCGTATAGGAAGTGGGGGTTCAAGTCCCCCTTCGCGCACATTGGGAAGTTCGGTCTTCGGGCCGAGCAAGTATCAAGGGCCGGACAATCGAAATTTGATTGTTCGGCCCTTTTTCTTTGACCAAAGCGTGACGCTTGTGTTCAAGCCGACCGTAGTCTCTGCCCGTCGAACGCACAGTGGCGCGCATGACGGAACCCGACGGCGGCGACGGTGCTGTGTGCGCACCTCATTGCCTCGGGTCTCCGTCGTCGACACTTCTGACCCGACCGTCTACGCCAAGGAGCGTAAGTAGTGCGGAGCGAAGATTCTGTCGATTGTCGACGAGTCAGGTTCTGTCACTCCAACGACTCCCCAACTCATGGGGACGTCGCCGTCGGGGACTATCCCGGGGAATGACTCGGGGAGATCGATCGTCACGGAATCCTGACCGAACGTGAGGTCGTCGAAGACTTCATCGGCTGACTTGCCCGACGCGATGTCCGCGAAATTATCGCCGACCTGAGTTCCGTCCAGCGTGGCAATCAAGACACCCGCCGCAGTGCTGGCCCCGTCGGCGACGACATAAAACTCGGTGACGTAATTATTCATCGTCGGCGGTTGCTCCAACTCGTCGTAGCGGTTAACAACAACGGCGAATCCATCCCATATCGATGCATCGACGGCGGGGTAATGGGGACTCTTCTCGGTGCGCTCGGTACTCAGCGGCTCGCCAAGAACGCTCACGATGGCCCGCAGCGCTGCGTCTCCATCTCCGTTGTACTGAACAGACAGCAGAGACGATCCATCTGCTGCGACGATATCCAATGCTTCGGCACCAATAAGAAT
>Ga0247808_10000276_pt1 | contig 27284 bp, 22 predicted proteins | sample UWRJL089202R1_FD_179914 | JGI IMG/M metagenome (GOLD analysis project Ga0247808, IMG submission 179914) | Plant litter microbial communities from Arlington Agricultural Research Station in Wisconsin, United States - UWRJ-L089-202R-1 | ecosystem: Environmental > Terrestrial > Plant litter >... | reverse complement strand
CTGAAGCATTACAAATGGGAACTCAGGTATTTCACCACCTGAAAGATGTATTAAAGAAAAAAGGTTATTCTACTAACGTAGGTGATGAAGGTGGTTTTGCACCAAACATCGGTTCTAACGTTGAGGCCATTGAAACAGTATTAACTGCGATTGAAACTGCTGGTTTCACTCCTGGTAAAGATATCTGGATTGCTATGGATGCTGCTGCTTCTGAAATGTACGACAGCAAAACAAAAACCTATAACTTCCACAAATCATCCGGAGAGAAATTAAGCTCTGATGAAATGGTTAAATACTGGGTAGACTGGGCAAATAAATATCCTATCATCTCTATTGAAGATGGTTTGGATGAAGATGACTGGGCTGCATGGGAAGCTTTAACATTAGCTATTGGTAACAAAGTACAGTTAGTGGGTGATGATTTGTTCGTAACTAACGTAAAACGTTTACAACAAGGTATCGACAAAAGCATTGCAAACTCAATTCTTGTTAAAGTAAACCAGATCGGTTCATTGACAGAAACTATCAATGCAGTATCATTGGCACAGAACAGTGGTTATACCTCGGTAATGAGTCACCGTTCAGGAGAAACTGAAGATACTACTATTGCTGATTTAGCTGTGGCGTTAAACTGTGGTCAGATCAAAACTGGTTCAGCTTCACGTTCTGACAGGATAGCAAAATACAACCAGTTGTTACGTATCGAAGAAGAATTAGGTTCTGCGGGTCGTTTCATCGGTAAAGATTTCAAATTTCTGAAAAAATAATAACCTGCACCTGTTTGAAGATTTTCAAGCGGAAGCATCAGGTATTTGAAACCTCCGGCGATTAAAAACGCCGGAGGTTTTTTTTTATACAATTAACTGGCTATGATAGCGTTTAATAAAAAATTGACCTGAGCGCATGTAATTTGTGCAGCTTTTATTCATATATTTGTTGTAATGAACCGATTACTGGAAATCTTCAGGAATAAATACTTTCTTTCTGCCGCAGCCTTTGCGGTATGGATGTTATTTTTTGACAAAAATGATATGTTATCCCAGTATGAGTATCGCACAGAAGTTCATAAGCTGCAGGAAGAAAAGGACTTTTATGAAAAAGAAACAGCTCGCGTCAAAAAGGATCTCAATGAGCTTAATACCAATTTAAATACAGCTGAAAAGTTTGCGCGTGAGAAATACTTCATGAAAAAAGATAACGAAGATGTTTTCGTGATCATTAAAGAAGCGCCTAAAGACTAATACCCAAACTTGGGTAGTGATAACTTGTAACGAACAACTACGATCCTCAAGGCGAAAATGAAACCAATGACAAGAACCTTCGCCACATCTGTTTTAAGGTCAAAGTACATTAAAGTAAAATAAAGCATCCCCCCTATAATACAAGCGGTAGCATAAATCTCTTTCCGGAAGATCAGCGGGATGGTATTCAATAGAGTATCCCTGATCACCCCGCCAAAACAACCTGTAATGGTTCCTAAAGCAATACAGATGCCCGGACTCAAGCCATAGGCTATCCCTTTTTGAATGCCTAATACCGTAAACAAACCCAAACCCATTGAATCAAACAGAAATAAGGTAATCTTAAATTTCTTGATATGCGTCCTGAAAAAGATGGTCAGTAATGACGTAGCCAGGATCAGAAAACAATAATTTACATCCCTCATCCATTTAACAGGTGTATCTCCCAAAAGCAGGTCTCTTACGGTACCTCCACCAATCGAAGTCACAAAAGCAATGATCAACACGCCGAAAGGATCGAGGCGACGCTGCAGCGCAGCAAATGAACCTGAAATAGCAAATGATATGGTGCCGAGAATCTCTATAATTTGTGTGGTGGTAAATTGCATATTTGGTCGATTATAGGGCAGCATTTCTTTTTCTGATAAACCATTCAGTACTGAGCAGGAGCAAGATAAGGAAGAAAAGCCATTTAGAGCTGATGAGTTCCTCATATTTACGGTCTTCATAGCTCAGGGTCCTGATTTGATCATTCTTCAGCAGTTCTTCTTTTAGGACTTGCAGCTGGTCAGGAAAATACATTTTTCCATTTGTCTGTGCAGACATCTGGTAAAGCAGCTGATGGTTGGCAATGGTTTGCTGGTACTCGGCATTCAATGCATTGACAAACAAAGATCCTTTGGCATTATACTGTTTCCCTCCGAAAGTAGTCGTTGCCAGATAATTATACTTCCCGGCAGGCAGCATTCCTGCATCCAGCTGATATGCGGAACCAAACCTGGAGAATGTGAAATTATAGGCCCTTCCTTTTTCATCCTTCAGCTGCACATTAACATCGGCTGTATTGACCAATTGATAACTATCGTTATAGAGTGAGGCATTCAATAAAATATGTTCGTTCTCATCAAAAGATTTTTTTGATGGGCTTACTTTAAATTTCCTCTTATCATCTTTAACGGAAAGATATTGAACGATTTTACCAACCAGGTCATTGAAGACCGGTGTAGCCCCGTTTTCCATACCTTCCTCCAGTTTCCATTTCCACATCCCCTCTCCAATCAGGAACCCTGTTTTAGCAAGCGTAGTAGTATTGAAGAATAGTTGTGCATAACTTGTACTGACTTTCCCTATTCGCTGATTGAGCACAATCTGACTGGTGCTGCTGAGTTGCGGCTGACCAAAAGGAGCCTGCAGCGGGTCAAAATGCTGAATCACTTTTCTGGAGATGGAATCGAGCTCGAATGCTGAAAAGTTCTTGTTGACATCACTATAGGTGTATTGCAGACTGCCGTTGTTACCAAATATACTGACCTGGTTCTGCAGCTGATTGAACTTACTGATATTACTTTGTGCGCCAATAATGTACAATAAAGATACCTGCGCAGCCCGGGCCCGGGCAATCCATTCCTGTGCATCAAATCCACTGCCTGGTAACTGGTACAAGATAACCAGGCCATATGCTTTTGGATCAGTCTTCAACAGCTCTTCTCTCATCACCACAGTTACCTCATAATGCTTATTCAGTGCAATGGTCTGCCGCAATGCAGCAATATCAGGATGAGGCCCTGCTGCTGCAATTAAAATCTTTTGTCTGTCATCAATCACCTCGACCAGCAGCTGTTGTTTATTGTTTTCAAGAGAGACTTCATTTGATAAAGCTGATAGCGAAACTGTATACCTGTGCTGTCCGAGTGTTGCCGCTTTAAGTCGCACCGGGATACTTTTGAAAAAGGCATTTGAATGAATGCTGATCCGCTCTTCGTATACCTTTTTCCCATCTTCCGATACCGTCAGCATTCCTTGCTGGCGATCTGCCTGATAAGCCTGCACTTCTACCTCAATGCTGAAGTCATTATCAAGATAAACCAGTTCGTTATAATTGACATTGGCAATAAGCATATCTTTCTGTGGAATGGTGTCACCCATTGCAATGGTATAAACCGGGGCTTTCAGCGCTTCCAACATGGCGGACGGATTTCCTCCCTTATTGAAAATCCCATCCGTAGCCAGAATTACTGCGCCAACATTTCTGTTGACCAATTCATCATTCAGTTTTTTTGTCAGCAGTTCAGCATTGGTAACTTTCCCTTTATAAGCAAAATCAAGTCCTTCAGCTACCTGATCACTAAAGTGATACAAGCTGACATCATATTTTTCCGAGAGGTCCTTAGCGAGCTGCTGCAGCTCTTTTTTATATTTCAGACTATCAAATCCCGATGCCATGACGTGACCGATAGACAAGGAATTATCCTGCGCAATCACAATGATAGGTTTTTCAAGCGTATAGCTGAGATTTTTGATGAGCGGGGAGAAAAGAAACCATAAGATCAAGGCGATACTCATCGTTCTGCAGAACGCGAGAATAATGCTTAAAGGTTTGGATAGCGTATCTTTTTTCGCATATAATAACCATGCGAAAAGCGCACCCGTCACCAGACAGGCAGCTAAAGCCAAAAAAGAATACATATTAAACGTGTTGCCCATTACCCGGACTAAATATACATTTAAAAAACAAAAGCTATTCCCTGATCTCAAGGAATAGCTTTTATTCTATTATTCGTTTGGTATTCTCTATCGATTATAACATTCCGCCGCAAACAGACAATACTTGTCCGGTTACATAAGCACTCATATCTGAAGCCAGGAACACGCAAACATTGGCTACATCTTCAGGTTCACCAGCACGTTTCAAAGGAATACCTTCTTCCCATCCCTTTACTACTTTCGGATCCAGCACATCAGTCATTTCAGTACGGATAAAACCAGGTGCAACTACATTGGTACGAATATTTCTCGAGCCCAATTCTTTAGCTACAGATTTGGAGAAACCAATTATTCCTGCTTTAGAAGCTGCATAATTTGCCTGACCTGCATTTCCCTGAACACCTACTACTGAACTTAAATTGATAAAAGAGCCTTTACGGTTTTTCATCATGATTTTTGAAGCAGCTTTGGTGACGTTGAATACAGATTTAAGATTTACATTCAGCACATCATCCCAGTTTTCTTCGCTCATGCGCATCAGCAGGCCATCTTTAGTAATCCCTGCATTGTTCACTACAATGTCAAGCGTACCAAAATCAGCAATAATATCAGCGATCAGTTTTTCTGCTTCATCAAATTTAGAGGCATCAGAGCGGTAGCCCTTCACCTGTGTACCGTAGGACTGCAGTTCCTGCTCCAGTGCTTCACCTTTTTCAACAGATGATAAATACGTGAAAGCAACGTTAGCGCCTTGTTCTGCAAATTTCTCCGCTATCTTGCGGCCTATTCCTTTTGAAGCACCAGTAATTAATGCTGTTTTTCCTTCTAATAATTTCATATTTATATTTTTTGATATAGGTTATATAGCAGGTTCCTGCTGACTTAAACAATGGAAGCTGCCTAATCCCCAGATAATATCTGTCGAATCTATGCCAACGACTTTCCTGTCCGGGAAAACGCCTCTGATGATCTCTAATGCAATCTCATCATTCACATCCCTGAATGTCGGTACAATCACTGCTGCGTTTGCGATATAAAAATTCGCATAAGAAGCAGGCAGTCGCGTATCCTCATGAATAACCGGCGACGGCATAGGCAGTTCGATAATATTCAAAGGCATGCCATTTATCAGTCTCATGGCTTTCAATTCCTGCAGGTTTTCTTTCAACAGGATATAATTCTCATCCAGCGGATTAGATTCTATGACGGTTAGTACTGTATTGGGGTTTACAAAACGGGTAATATCATCAATATGTCCGTCTGTATCGTCTCCAACAATACCATCACCTACCCAAAGCACTTGTAAAGCACCATAACATTCTTTCAGGTATTCCTCAATCTGTTCCTGGTTCAGGTGCGGATTCCTGTTTTCATTTAATAAACAGGCTCTTGAGGTTAGTATCGTACCTGCTCCGTTAAAATCAACGGAACCGCCTTCCATCACGATACCCGGGTTAAATACAGGCAGATTAAAATGTTCACCAATACGCGTTGGAATAACATCATCCAGGTCATAAGGAGGGTACTTGCCTCCCCAGGCATTATAACCCCAATCCACCACCACCTTTTTCTGTTCTGCAGTAGGGTTGATCAGGAATGCCGGACCGTGATCACGACACCAGGCATCGTTGCTTGGATTAAAATAAAATTCTACCTGACTCAGATCAGCTCCTGCTTCTTCCAGCTTTGCAATTGCAAAAGCTCTGGTAGCCTCGTCATTCACATTAATCCTTACTTTCTCTCCCTCTGCAACTACCTTGATAAACTCGCAGTATGGTGCATAAATGGTGTCCAGTTTTCCCGGCCATGAAGCTTCTTTATGAGGCCATGATAACCATGTAGCCTCATGTTTTTCCCATTCTGCAGGGAAACGGTATCCCGCTCTCCGCGGCGAGTGATCAAACAGACTCGTCATCTATATATCTTTTAGTGATTTGTGCATAACTATCAATTCTTCTGTCGCGTAAAAACGGCCAGTGTGTACGGTAACTATCAGATTTCGACAAATCCAGTTCCACTACTTTCAATTCTTCTTTATCATGAGTAGCCTGGTATAATAATGAGCCGAAAGGATTGGATACAAATGATCCGCCCCAGAAAGAAACACCAGCTTCCTCACCAACACGGTTGATGCTCACTACCGGTACACCATTCGCAATAGCATGTGAACGCTGAATCGTTTGCCATGCATTGTATTGTTCCTTATTCGTATCCTCATCCTGCGTGGTTGCCCACCCGATTGCAGTTGGGTAAACCAGGAAATCCGCTCCCATCAAAGCCGTTAAACGTGCAGCTTCAGGATACCACTGATCCCAGCAGATCAGCACACCAATTTTAGCATATTTGGTCTTGAATACTTTATATCCCAAATCGCCTGGCGTAAAGTAAAACTTTTCATAAAAGCCAGGATCGTCAGGAATATGCATTTTACGATATTTACCTAAATAGGTACCATCAGCATCTAAAACTGCAGTGGTATTGTGATATAAACCTTCCGCCCTTTTTTCAAAAAGCGAAGCCACAATGACTACATTCAGTTCTGCAGCAACAGCAGACAAAACATCCGTAGAAGGTCCCGGAATAGCTTCCGCCAGTTTAAAGTTTTCGTAGTCTTCCACATCACAGAAATACAGTGAAGTAAATAACTCCTGCAGGCAAACTACCTGTGCACCCTGAGCCGCAATTTCGCGGATCTTTGCAATTGCTTTATCTAAATTCTCTTGTTTGTTGTTGGTACAGGTCATCTGTACTAACCCAACTTGTACTTTAGCCATTCTATGAAATTTTGGTGCAAAGTTAACAGAAAAATATTTCTGTGATTGATTATTCTGAAATCGGGGTTTTGATCAGCGTATCTCTGTATTCCTGCTGTAATTCGAACAGACATTTTGCGCAGAGACAGCTATCATAATGTTCACTGATATACTGTACCTCATTTAAAGCAAGGTACACCACACTGCACTGGCATTTGGTGTATGAATTCGCTTTACACTCAATTGGCACACCGCAACGTTCGCATGGTATAATTTCATGTTTGGCCATTATGATCTTCCATTAAAACACAAAAGTACGGTAAATGAATTACCGTACTTTATCTGTTAATTTTATGAGATTTAAATTATCCTGAGCAGCTGATACAGCCTTCTTCCATAGAGCAAACCGGACCGTCTGTAATTTCTTCTACAACCTGTTCGATATGTTCCGGAATCACCGGCTCCATATTCTTTCCAGCCTGATTCTCTACAGTAAATTTAACTGCCTGAGAAGCTGCCTGCGTACGCAGGTAATACATTCCTGTTTTTAAACCTTTTTTCCATGCATAGAAATGCATTGAAGTAAGCTTAGACGTATTTGGTGCATTGATAAACAGGTTCAGCGACTGCGACTGGCAAATGTATGCGCCACGATCTGCAGCCATGTCAATAATGCTGCGCATTTTAATTTCCCAAACTGTTTTGTACAATTCTTTAATGTAATCAGGAATTTCAGCAATATCCTGAATTGAGCCATTTGCAAGAATAATCCTGTCTTTCATTGCAGGTGTCCACAATCCCAATGCAACTAAGTCTTTTAACAAATGTTTGTTCACTACAACAAATTCACCACTCAATACACGTCTGGTATAAATGTTGGAAGTATAAGGTTCAAAACATTCATTGTTACCTAGTATTTGTGAAGTAGAAGCTGTAGGCATAGGCGCAACTAATAGCGAGTTACGCACACCGTCTTTTACCACTTTAGCACGTAATGTTTCCCAATCCCAACGGTTACTCTTAGGTTTCACATTCCAAAGGTCAAACTGAAACTTACCTTCCGATAAAGGAGATCCTTTGAAAGTTTCATAAGCCCCTTCTTTTAAAGCAAGATCATGCGAAGCAGTCATTGCTGCAAAGTAGATCGTTTCAAAGATATCTGTATTCAGTTCTTTAGCACCTTCACTTTCGAAAGGTAAACGCATTAAAATAAATGCGTCAGCTAATCCCTGTACACCTAAACCAACCGGTCTGTGGCGCATATTGGAATATCTTGCTTCTTCGATTGGATAATAGTTATTGTCAATCACTTTATTCAGGTTTAAAGTCGTCTGATAAGTGATCTCGTATAATTTCTGGTGATCAAACTCTCCGTTGATGACAAAGCGTGGCAATGCCAGGGAAGCTAAATTACATACGGCAACTTCGTCCTTCGACGAATATTCCATAATCTCTGTACACAGGTTTGAACTTTTGATTGTTCCTAAGTTCTGCTGGTTGGATTTACCATTCGCAGCATCTTTATATAATAAATATGGTGTTCCTGTCTCGATCTGTGAATCCAGAATCGCAAACCATAATTCCTGTGCTTTGATCGTTTTACGGGCACGTCCTTCTTTTTCATAACGCTCATACAGCGCATTAAATTCAGCACCGAAACAATCCGCTAAGCCTGGCGCTTCATCCGGACTAAACAAGCTCCACTCACCATTTTCTTCCACACGCTGCATAAATAAATCGCAGATCCATAAAGCATAGAACAAATCACGCGCACGCATTTCTTCCTTACCGTGATTTTTACGCAAATCAAGGAAAGCGAAAACATCGGCATGCCATGGCTCTAAATAGATGGCGAATGCACCTTTACGTTTACCTCCGCCCTGATCCACATAACGTGCCGTATCATTGAAGACTTTTAACATCGGCACGATACCATTACTGGTTCCGTTTGTTCCGCTGATGTATGCACCTGTAGCCCTTACATTATGGATACTCAATCCAATTCCGCCGGCACTCTGAGAGATTTTGGCAGTTTGTTTCAGCGTATCATAAATTCCTTCAATACTATCGTCCTGCATCGTTAGTAAAAAGCAGGATGACATCTGAGGTTTAGGTGTACCGGCGTTGAATAAAGTCGGTGTACCATGTGTAAACCAACGTTCACTCATTTGGTTATAAGTAGTAATTACACTCTCGATATCATCTTTGTGAATTCCTACAGCAACACGCATATACAAATGCTGAGGACGCTCTACAATTACGCCGTTTACTTTTAACAGGTATGATTTCTCCAGTGTTTTGAAACCGAAGTAGTCAAAACCGAAATCCCTGTCATATATTATAGTACTGTCTAAAATGTCAGCATTTTTCTGGATGATTTCCCATACGTCTTCAGCAATTAAAGAAGCTGATTTATCCGTTTTAGGATCTACATATTTATACAGCATCTCCATCGTTTTTGAAAACGACTTGATCGTATTTTTATGCAGGTTAGATACCGCAATCCTGGAAGCCAGTAAGGCATAATCCGGATGTTTTGTGGTTAAAGAGGCAGCGGTTTCTGCAGCAAGGTTATCCAATTCTGATGTCGTTACCCCATCATATAAACCTTCAATAACTTTCTTAGCTACATCAATAGGATCTACCAGTTCTGCATTGAAACCGTAACACAGTTTTTCAATACGTGCAGTGATCTTATCAAACCGTACCGCTTCTTTGCGGCCATCTCTTTTTTCTACAAACATATTTTCTTAAGGTTTTGTATAAACTAATATTATATTATCTGGCACTAAAAATCATCATCAAGAGAGAAAGCAGCAGCTTTATCTTCCGTTGAGGTTAGTACACCACTTTTCTGGTAATCGCCAACGCGTTTTTCGAAGAAATTGGTTTTTCCCTGCAGGGAAATCATCTCCATAAAATCAAACGGGTTAGTGGCATTGTATATTTTATCATATCCCAGTTCCTGAGACCATCTGTCGGCCACAAACTCAATGTACTGCGACATCAGTTTTGCGTTCATACCAATCAACGCTACCGGTAATGCGTCAGTTACAAATTCCTTTTCAATTTCAACTGCGTCTTTGATGATTCCGTGTACAGCTTCCTGAGTCAGTCTGTTCTCCAGCATTTTGTATAACAGGCAGGCAAATTCACAATGCATTCCCTCATCTCTTGAGATAAGCTCATTGCTGAAGGTTAAACCTGGCATTAAACCACGTTTCTTTAACCAGAAGATAGAGCAAAAGCTACCGCTAAAGAAGATACCTTCCACCGCAGCAAAAGCAACCAGACGCTCTGCAAAGTTTCCGTTATCAATCCAGCGTAAAGCCCATTCTGCTTTTCTTTTCACACATGGAACAGTTTCTATTGCATGGAAAAGTCTGTCTTTTTCTGCTTCATCCTTGATATAAGTGTCAATCAGTAAAGCATATGTTTCAGAATGGATATTTTCCATCATGATTTGGAAACCATAAAAGCAACGTGCTTCAGGCAACTGTACCTCACTCATAAAGTTTACAGCAAGGTTTTCATTTACGATACCATCACTCGCAGAGAAAAAGGCTAAGATGTGGGAGATAAAATGTCTTTCACCATCATTAAGATTATCCCAGTGTTTCTGATCGTCAGACAAATCTATTTCCTCTGCCGTCCAAAAACTCGCTTCGCTTTTTTTATACATTTCCCATATTGCCGGATATTTGATTGGCAAAAGGACAAAGCGATCCTTGTTCTCCCTAAGTAATACTTCTTCTTCCATGGATATATTTTTTTGATATAATATGCTAATTCAATGTTATTAACATCTTTAACTACCGGAGTCAGCAAAGCCACTATTTAAATGAGAAGATAAAACATATTTATTCGTCTTATTGATCTTAAACCTTTAAATACTAAACCTTTAACTGATTATCTAATGATGAGGTAGCAAAGAATTTTGTTAGAACAAATATAACCCATGTGATTTTTAAACGATAGCAATAGTTGTTAACATGGGGACGTAGTTATCCACATTGAGGAAAGAAATTTACAGTGCTTTCACTTTATCCGTTCTCTATAGGTTTGAAAACCACCGCATAATGCGAAAGGTACAAATGTTAATAACATTTGCAGATCCAATTAAAATGCTCAATAAGCCCTTATGATTTGCGGTTGTAGGCGATCTCTACTTTTGATTGTCCCTTACCAAAAAAGCCGAGTTCTTTGGCAGCACATTCAGAAACATCAATGATAAATCTTTTGCTGTAAGGCCCGCGGTCATTAATTTCGACCTCTACCGATTTGCCGTTGGAAAGATTAGTTACAGTAACGATGGTGCCGAATGGCAGAGAAAGATGTGCAGCCGTAAATTTGCCCCTTCTGTATTTTGCGCCGCTGGTAGTTCTGCGGCCTTCGAATTTTCTGTGGTAATAAGTTGCAAAACCTGTTTTGATTTTCTGGATGCTATCCAGGGGTATAGTGTCTTCCTGAGCATCAACTTGTATAAAAAGAAACATGCTGATTAAAAGCAAACAATATTTCATAAGCATCTATTTATTTATTTCAATTACCTCTTAAAGATGGATTCCTGACAATAGATTGATCCGGTTTCTTCCCCTTAGGAGTATTTATTTATTTATTTCAATTGCATTATGGAATCTGCGTGAATGGAGGCTATTTTGCGCTCATTAACATGCGGATTCATATTCTATTTTTTGTCCGAGCCTTCAAATCTAGGCAAAATAATCCTGCCATCCTAAAAAAATAAACGCCCAATGAATTGATCATCGGGCGTTTATGAAATTTCACATCACAGTTGTGCTATTTATCAGGCACAAAATTCATTGAAATTGAGTTTACACAATTACGTGTATTCTTGGCGGTAAAACCTTCTCCAAGGAATACATGCCCCAGATGGGCTTTACAATTTGCACAGACAATTTCGGTCCTGGACCCGTCAGCATCAGGTATTCTGATGACAGCTCCTTTAATCTCATCGTCAAAACTTGGCCAGCCGCATTCAGATTCAAATTTGGATTCCGAACGATATAAGGGCGCATTACAACGTTTACAGGTGTAAGTTCCCTTAGCAGTATTGTTCAGCAATTTGCCAGTACCGGGATATTCTGTTCCCTTACGAACAATCACATCTTCTTCTTCCTTTGTTAATTTATTCCATTCCATTTTACCTTTTGTATTTTTTGGTTCGGCTTTCTTAGGCTGCTGCGCACAGGCAACCAGACTGCTTAAAAAAAAGAGCCCGCCTAATAGCAGCGATCTGTTAATTATATTTTTCATTTGATGTGGTTTTATATGATATTGATAACCATACATACGCTTAACGTACAGGCATAGTTTTTAGCATGCTGTCAAATTAAACTGACAAATCAGGAACACAAAAAAGCCCGCAGCATTTTTCAATGTGCAGGCTTGTATAATTTGAGGTCAGCGATTATTTTTTCAACAATCCAGCCATTGTGATTCCAATTTCAGCAGGGCTTTCCACTACGTGGATACCACATTCTGCCATAATTTTCATTTTTGCAGCAGCAGTATCATCAGCGCCACCAACAATAGCACCAGCGTGCCCCATTCTACGTCCCGCAGGAGCAGTCTGACCAGCGATAAAACCTACAACAGGTTTAGTACCGTTTTCTTTAATCCAAAGCGCAGCTTCAGCTTCCATACCACCACCAATTTCACCAATCATGATGATACCTTCAGTTTCAGGATCATTCATTAACAGTTCAACCGCTTCTTTAGTAGTTGTACCGATAATTGGATCTCCACCGATACCGATAGCTGTAGTAATACCGAAACCAGCTTTAACGATCTGATCAACAGCTTCGTAAGTAAGTGTTCCTGATTTAGACACTACACCAACTGTTCCTTTTTTGAAAATAAAGCCTGGCATGATACCAATTTTAGCCTCATCAGCAGTAATAATTCCAGGACAGTTAGGGCCGATTAAACGACAGTCTTTGTCAGAAATATATTCTTTTACCTGAATCATATCCTTTGTAGGGATACCTTCAGTAATACATACAATAACTTTAATTCCAGCCTCAGCAGCTTCCATAATAGCATCTGCAGCAAATGCAGGTGGAACAAAGATGATAGATACATTGGCGCCAGCCTGATCAACCGCATCTTTAACCGTGTTAAAAACCGGTCTGTCTAAATGAGTTTGTCCGCCTTTACCAGGAGTTACCCCGCCAACTACGTCAGTGCCGTATTCTATCATTTGTGAAGCATGGTAAGTACCTTCATTTCCGGTAAAACCTTGTACAATTACTTTTGAATCTTTATTTACTAAAACACTCATGTATCTATATTTTTTTATGCAAATCTAAGATTATTGCATGGATTGCCAAATGCAATTCAAACATTTAACTATTTAGCTATACCGACGGAATTAAATTGCAAATCATACAGCCTCCTGTAGTAGCCGTCAAGCTTCAGCAATTCCTGGTGATTGCCTATTTCCTTAATCTCTCCTTTGTCCAGCACAATAATCTGATCCGCCTTCTGGATAGTGGACAAGCGGTGCGCGATGACGATAGAGGTCCTGCCTTTCATCAACCGGTCTATTGCATTTTGAATCAGCATCTCCGTTTCTGTGTCTACGGACGATGTAGCCTCATCTAAAACTAAAATCGAAGGGTTATAAACTAATGCCCTGATAAAGGAAATCAACTGTGCCTGTCCGGCAGAAAGCGTTGCCCCGCGCTCCATCACATTGTATTGATAACCTCCGGGAAGGCGTTCGATAAAGTCGTGAGCACCTACTTTTTTAGCTGCATCCACCACTTCGTCCATGGTAACAGATGGATTATTCAAAGTAATATTGTTGAAAATCGTATCCGAAAAGAGGAAAACATCCTGCAGCACTGTAGCGATCTTGTTACGGAGGTAAGACAATTCATAATCGTCTATGTTTACACCATCAATCTTAATCTCCCCCTTCTGTATCTCATAAAAACGATTGAGAATATTGATGGTGGAAGATTTACCCGCTCCTGTTGCGCCAACCATGGCGATTGTCTGACCGGCCTTTACATTAAAGGATAAATTTTTCAGTACAAAGTTTTCGTCGTTATACGCAAACCATACCCGATCGAATGAAATGGCACCTTTCATCTTTTCAGGTGCATATATGCCATTATTGATGGTCTTCTCGTCGGTGTCCAGTACTTTAAAGACCCGCTCTGCTCCTACCATACCCATCTGGAGTGTATTGAATTTATCAGCAAGTTCCCGAATAGGCCTGAACAGCATGCCGATATATAATATAAATTCGGCTATCGTTCCAGGTGTAACATCCAGTGGTTTTGATAAGATACTTCTGGCGCCGTACCAGACCAGGAGGCCTAATGACATTGCAGAAATCACCTCTACTACCGGAAAGAAAATAGAATAGTACCAATTTGACCGGATGTTCGCATCACGGTAACGGGAATTGATCTTTTTGAACTTCCGGTACTCCTGCTCTTCTCTTGCAAAGTACTGGATAATTGATATCCCGGTAATATGTTCCTGTAAATACGTATTCAGGTTAGATACCTCGGTCCTGATTTCCTGGAAAGCAGATTTAATTGATTTCTGAAAAACTGAAGTTGCCATGATCAGCAAAGGCATGGGCAGCAACACCATCAGTGTTAAGCTCCAGTCGGCATACAACATCACGCCAATAATGGCAATTACCTGCAGGATATCACCGATAATTACAATCAGTCCCTCAGAAAAAATATCAGAGATTGTCTCCAGGTCAGACACGGTACGTGTAATCAACTGTCCAATGGGTGTTTTATCAAAAAATTTAAGTCTGAGTTTGGTGATATGATTGAATACATTGATCCGCAAATCGCGGATAGCCGACTGTCCTAGCGTATTGGTGAGCAGTGTATGGCTATACTGAATCACACTTTGCACGACAAGCAATACCAGCATGACTACTGTCATCATCACCAGACCGCTATACTGCCCTTTCAGGATGTAATTGTCAAGTGTATATTTAATCAGAAAAGGTCTTACCGGTGCTACTACGGCGAGCAGGATAGTCAGGATTACTGACCAGATAAAGATTCTTCGATAGGGCTTCACATATTGAAAAACCCTTTTCAATAAACTTACATTAAAAGCATCACCCGTTATTTTAGACATATTTTATTTGACGTAAGGATATATAACATTTACGAGATAAAGACCACATGCAGGTACGGACTGACCAGCTTTACTGCGATTTTTACTCTCTATAATTTCTACCAGTTCTGCCACGCTTATTTCTTTCCGGCCAATCAGGATTAAAGTTCCTACTACCGCGCGCACCATATTCCTCAGAAAACGGTCCGCCGTAATCTTAAACACAAGTCCACCCTCTACAGGCTTGAAATAAGCTTCAGTAATTACACAGTTATTCGTCGCCGTATCACTTGCCTTACTGAAACTGGTAAAATCTTTATAATTTAATAACAATGCCGCAGCGACATTCATGGCATCCACATCCAGTTTCCATTTGTATAACCAGGACCGGTTAAGTTTAAATGGATCTTTATGGAAATGAAAATGATATTCATAAGATCTGGCAGTGGCATCGAAACGTGCGTGCGCATGTCCTTCGACTTTAAATATTCGCTTTACCGCAATCTGATAAGGTAAAAGTGAGTTTACTCCGCCGACTGATCTTTCTGCCTGCTCCACAGTCACCTCATTCAAATCCATGTGTGCAAAAAAAGTACTGGAATGAACCCCCGTGTCCGTTCTCCCACAGCCCAGTGTTTCTACTTTCTGCCTGAAAAAAACCGAAAGTGCCTTATCAAGCTCTTCCTGAACGGTTATGGCATTGGGCTGTACCTGCCATCCATGATAAGCAGTCCCGTCGTAAGCTAATTCTATAAAAAAACGTTGCGTATTCAATTGACTGCAAAAATACTTTTTTCCACTAACAAGACAGGCCTTTAGCTGTCTTTTAATATATTTGTTGAAAATTATTGAATTGATATGATACAAAGAGTACAATCGATATGGCTATTTCTGGCAAGCCTGACTTTGTTTTTATTACTAATATTACCCATACTTACAAAAACGGGTAGCGCAGGAGAATTATGGTTTCAGGTAGGCGGATTATATCAGAAGGCCGGCCAGGGCACAACACAACTGGCTGCGTACACCCCACTTTTTGGTTTCACCATATTTACAGGTTTGATTTGTCTGATCAATATTTTCAACTTCAAGAACAGGACACTGCAGAAGCGAATTATCCTTGTAGCGATCGTATTTATCCTCGTTATTGTAGGAGGAGCAGCTTACTATGCGCAAACTATTCCGGGTGGAATAACCGGAGCTTCTTTTAATGCCGGCACTTACTTACCTATTGTTTCCATTCTTTTTTGTGTACTGGCTATCAGAGGTATTAGTAATGATGAACGGCTAATCAGGTCGGCCGACAGACTAAGATAAAGCTTATTTACTTTTTATTTAGTTATGTACCAAACAAATACCGAAAAAAAGCGTACCTTTGCGGCTTAATAATAAAGTTATAGTGATCCCGTCAGATGCGTACCTTCCTTCAGAAGGAGCAAATAAACGTTTATGATTGCATCATAACCTTTTTAAAAACAATTTTACGAATGATAAACCCATTTAAATTATTGGGGATAAGTGATGACGTTGTTAATGCCGTAAAGGATTTAGGTTTCGAAAATCCAACACCTATTCAGGAGCAAGCTATTCCTGTGCTGTTAGAGGGCAATAACGATTTTGTTGGTTTGGCCCAAACAGGAACAGGAAAAACAGCCGCATTTGGTTTGCCGCTAATTGAACTGATAGACTTCAAGGTAAATAAGCCTCAGGCACTAATTCTTTGCCCTACAAGAGAGCTTTGCTTGCAGATTGCTAGCGACATCAAAAATTACTCAAAAAACACGCCTGGTGCTAGTGTGGTTGCCGTTTACGGTGGCGCAAACATTATGCAGCAATTGCGTGAGATCAGAAACGGTGTACAAGTTGTTGTAGCCACACCGGGTCGTATGTTAGACATTATTGGTCGTAAGGCTATAGATTTCTCAAGTGTGAAATATGTAGTACTTGACGAAGCTGATGAGATGTTGAACATGGGCTTCCAGGAAGACATCAATGATATCTTGTCTACTACTCCTGATGACAAAAAAACATGGTTATTTTCGGCTACTATGCCTCCTGAGGTTAGAAGAATAGCTAAAAATTACATGGATAACCCTACTGAGTTAACCATGGGAACCAAAAACACTGGTAACGTAAATATCGAGCATGAGTACTACGTAGTACGTGCAAGAGATAAATATGCTGCCTTGAAACGTATTGTGGATTTCAACCCTGAAATTTTCGCAGTAGTATTCTGTAAAACCAAATTGGATACACAGGATGTTGCAGAGAACCTGATCAAGGATGGTTACAATGCGGATGCTTTACACGGTGATTTGTCTCAGCAACAACGTGATAAAGTAATGCAGCGTTTCCGTGACCGTAACATGCAGTTGCTGATTGCAACAGATGTTGCTGCACGTGGTATTGATGTAAACAATGTGACTCACGTTGTGAACTATTCATTGCCAGATGAAATTGAAAGTTATACCCACCGTAGTGGTCGTACAGGAAGAGCTGGTAAAACGGGTATCTCTATTTGTATCATCAATTCTAAGGAATTAGGTAAGATCCGTCAGATCGAAAGAATCATTGGCAAGCCATTCACTAAAGCTGAATTGCCAACAGGTTTCGATGTTTGCGAAAAACAATTGTTCTCTTTGGTTCACAAAGTTCACAATGTTGAAGTAAACGAGAGTCAGATCGAACAATACATTCCACGTATCATGGATGAATTTGCTGAATTAAGCAAAGAAGAAGTGATCAAACGTTTTGCATCTTTAGAGTTTAACCGCTTTTTAGAGTATTACAAAAATGCACCTGATTTAAATGCAGCAGCTACAGACGAACGTGGCGAGCGCGGAGAACGTGGCGCAAGAGGTGCAAGAAACAGTGATTATACCCGTTTATTTATCAACGTAGGTTCGGTAGATGAGTTTACAAGAGGTGATTTATTATCTTTTGTTTGTAATAACGGTAAAATCAGTGGAAAAAACATTGGTAAAATTGACCTTAAAGGTGTGTATTCATTCTTTGAAGTTGAAAATGCAATTGTTGATTCCCTGTTCACTAACTTCAAGGATGTTCAGTTCAACAACCGTAGTGTAAGGATTGAAAAATCTGGTGATGCACCTGAAGGTGGCGAAAGAAGATCTGGTGGTGGTGAAAGAAGAAGCTATAGCGGCGGCGGCGACAGAAGAAGTTCTGGTGGTGGCGAAAGAAAAAGCTATGGCGGTGGTGAAAGAAGAAGTGCAGGCGGAAGCGGAAGACGTGAAGGCGGAAACGCTGGTGGCGGATTCAGAGATTTCTCTGGTAAACCACGTGAGGGCGGAAATGCCGGCGGAAGTGGAAGAAGAGAAGGAAGCGGAAGCGGAGACAGAAGACGCAGGTCTTAATCTCATTCTACATAATTAGCAAAGGGCTGTCTGTAAAGACGGCCCTTTCTTGTTTAACAGCAGTTCATATACTTTCCACTAATAACCCAGGCCGGTATCATTTCCTCTTGGATCTGCACCTGTTTCTAAACTACCATCTGTTCTGATCAGGATGGCATCTACCCTCCCCATGGGTCCACGCTCAACAATCTTATAGCCTTTTAATTCCATTCGTTTTCTGGTAGCTTCGTCAATAGCACCCTTTTCTACATAAACTTCATCAGGTAACCATTGATGATGAAAACGTGGCGCAGCGACTGCTGATTGCATGTCCTGCCCAAACTCAAGCACATTGAGGATCGTTTGAAATACAGATGTGATAATTGTAGATCCACCAGGTGTACCTACTACCATTAATAATTTATCATCCTGTTCTATAAGAGTAGGCGTCATGGAACTTAACATTCTTTTTCCGGGTACAATAGCATTAGCAACCCCACCAACAAGTCCGTATGCATTTGGAGAACCCGGTTTTACCGAGAAGTCATCCATCTCATTGTTTAAAATAAATCCTGCACCCTCAACAACAACCAATGAACCATAAGAGCCATTTAATGTGGTCGTAGCCGAAACAGCATTCCCTTCTTTATCGACGATGGAAAAATGCGTGGTTTGCTCGCTCTCATAATTAGGTATTATGCCCGGTTTGATTTCGCTGCTGGGGGTAGCCTTTACAAAGCTCAGGTTTCTGATCCTGTCCTTCATATAATTGGTATCCAATAAGCCCTCCTGAGGCACTTTAAAGAAATCAGGATCACCAAGGTAACTTGCCCTGTCTGCATAAGCCCTGCGCTCTGTTTCAACCATTAGCTGTACAGTTGAGTCGCGCTGAAAGCCCCACCTGCTTAAAGGAAACTTGCTCACTTGTTTCAGCATAGTCAGTAGCGCAATTCCTCCACTTGATGGCGGTGGCATGGCAATGACCTTATAGTTTTTATATGTGCCGCTTATTGGTGTTCTCCAGATAGCCTGATAATTTTTAAGGTCATTTAAAGAAATTACACCTTTTGTATGCTGCATAGAAGTGACAATTGCGTTGGCTACCGTGCCTTCGTAAAAACCAGCTCTTCCTTTATCTCTGATTAATTTCAGCGTTTTGGCTAATGCAGGTTGTAAGAGTAAGTCTCCTTCGTTCCATAAACCTTCTTTTACAAATGCCGTCGGCATTCTATTGTAGTTTAAAAATGCCTCTTTGTTTTTGTTTAACTCACCCGCCTGCTGTGCCGTAATTGGAAAACCTTTCTCAGCAAGATCAATTGCTGGCTGCAAATCTTTTTTCCACTTGAGCGTTCCATACTTTTGATGGGCTTTAATCATTCCTGCAACCGTACCTGGAACACCTGAAGCCAATGCCCCATAAAGGCTTTTATCTGGTATTGCATTTCCCTTTTCATCCAGGTACATATCTTTTGAAGCCTTACCAGGAGCTTTTTCACGGTAATCCAACGCATCAGTATTTCCGGCAGTGCCCCTGTACACCAGAAAGCCGCCGCCACCGATATTTCCAGCATTAGGATAAACTACGGCGAGTGCAAACTGTACTGCTACTGCAGCATCAACAGCATTTCCGCCTTGTTTCATAATGGCAACACCAACTTTGGACGCTTCTGGATGTGCACTCACTACCGCAGCATGCTGATACCGAATTACCTGACCAGCGCTGGGAAAGACACTAAGTAGCTCTGTAAGCAGCATCACCAACAGTGATCTGACTACAACTGCATTTTTTCTCATAACCCTATATTAACAAAAAAATCCGGATCGAAGGATCCGGATTACAAAATAATAATAATATAACCTGATTATTACTCAACAGGTTTATTTCTGATCTGCGAAGCTTTTAAATAAACTTTACCGCCTTTTTTATTGACATAATATTTTCGGTTTTTACCGTCGATATACACGTTAGTGCCATCAGGCGCCATTTTACCTTTATATGTTTTATCGGCTACTTTCGATGAGCCTTTCACTGCAACTTCTGCGGTTTTGTGCCCCACCTTCGTCGCTGTTTTATCGATAGTTTCACCTACTGTTTTCTTTTCCTGAGCTTGTGCCGACAAAGAAACTGTACCAATTAATGCAAGGGTTAATAAACCCAATAAATACTTCCTTTTCATGGTGATGTAATTAAGTTTTATGGCAGCATGATTTACATGATAACCAATATATCCATTAACATCCGAGGGAATATATTTGTTTTAATTCAGTTTCTCAGTAAGCAGCTTCATTTCAATCTGCGGGGAGTGACGCTCATAAAGTATGGCATACACAGCACGGCTGATTGGCATATCGACATTATATTTTTTATTGATCACATGCATACAACTGGCGGCATAATAACCTTCGGCGATCATGTTCATCTCCAGCTGAGCAGATTTGACGGTATAACCCTTACCTACCATATTACCGAAAGTACGGTTCCTGCTGAACTGTGAATAGGCCGTCACCAATAAATCACCCAGGTAGGCCGACTCTTTAATATCACGTTCAATAGGATGAACAGCATCTACAAATCTCTTTATTTCACGTATCGCATTGGAGATGAGTACGGCCTGAAAATTATCTCCATACCCTACTCCATGGCAGATACCACTGGCAACCGCATAGATATTTTTCAAAACAGCAGCGTATTCTGTACCAAAGATATCATCAGAAACATTGGTTTTAATATAACGCGTATTCAATAATGCTGCAAAACTACCGGCACTTCCAATATTAGTAGAGGCTATGGTTAAATAGGAAAGTTTCTCCAATGCCACCTCCTCTGCATGGCAGGGACCACTAATCACCAGGATATCTGACAGAGGTACTTTAAATTTTTCATGTATAAATTCACCGATGATTTGATTTTCATCCGGAACGATCCCTTTGATCGCAGAAACAATTTTCTTTCCGGCAAACATTTCGGGGGTAACATTGCGCAATGTTTCCTTTAAAAAAGCGGCAGGAACATTCAGGATAATATAATCAGCAGATTTTATAATCTCACTGATCTCATTTGAGATATTGTTTTTACGTATCTTAATCTCTACAGAACTCAGGTATTTTGGATTGTGATTATATTTCTTCACATGTGCAATGGAATCAGCATCCCGCATCCACCAGTAGATTTCTTTTTCAGTAAGGTTATCTGAAAGCATTTTTATGACTGCAGTTGCCCAACTACCGCCACCAATCATTGCGACTTTTGGTATCATCATTTATAAATAAAAAATCCCGGCTTAATGTTTTAAACCGGGACAAATTACTTATTTTATTGATAGTGGGTAGACTTACTTTTTGTCAGGCTGAGCAAATAACTGATCCTTAGTTGTTTTTTCTACTTTGACACCATCTTTCAATCGGTTTTGAATGGCTGAATAAGGTCCGCTTACCACTTCTGTACCAGCTTTTAAACCAGTTTTAATCTGAATATACTGATCATTCTGAATACCGGTTGTCACTTCAACCTGCTTCACTTTCCCTCCTTCGTAAACAAAAACATATTGTTTTATCGTTTTATCATTCAGTTTTGATTTCTGCTTATCATTATTTGCATCCCCTTCTTTAGCTTCCTTATTATCTTTGCTATTGTCTTTGGTGAACACAGACTGAATCGGAACAGATAAACTATTTACCGTAGAACTTTCGATATCAACAGTGGCCGACAATCCAGGTCTGAATGGCGATGGAAGATCTTTTGCACCACCTTTAACGCCGAAATAAGAGTTAGCAGCAATCCTTACTTTAACAACGAAGTTAGTTACCTGATCTACAGTAGTTGTTGCCGTGCCCACATCCTTTGAAGAACTTGCAATTTCTGTCACTACACCTTTGAACTTTTTATCAGCAAATGCATCTACTTCAATAGCGGCACTATCTCCTACATTTACCCTGTTGATGTCATTCTCATTCACATCCACGTTCACTTCCATTGAATTCAGGTTTGATATCCTCATGATCTCCGTTCCTGCAAACTGAGCAGTACCTAAGATTCTGTCTCCGAGCTCTACAGATAATTTCGAGATCACCCCATCAACTGGTGCATAAGTAGTTGCCTTAGCCAGATTCGCGCTTGCTTCCTGAACATTGGCACCTGATTGTGCAAGGTTGAATTTAGCTGCAATTAATGATTGTTTAGCGCCTTCCAGAGTTGTTTTTGCGGTAGAATAAGCTGCTTTTGCTGCATCAAATTCCGCAACTGATATCACTTTCTTTTTAAAAAGCTCTACATTTCTTTTATAAATGCCTTCCTCATTAGCGAAAGTTCCCTGCGATTGTTTAAGCTGCTGCTCGGCAGAACCAACGCTTGCACGCTGAGAATTGTAAGAAGCACTGGCCCTGTCATAACCCGACTTTAAAATGTCCGGTCTTACTTTAAACAGCAGCTGACCTTTTTTAACCACATCACCTTCTTTGACCAATAATTCGACCACCTCTCCTGATACTTCAGAACTCAATTTGACTTCAGTTTCTGGCTGGATTTTACCGCTGGCAGTAACTGTTTCTGTCACTTTCCTGGTTTCCGCTTTTTCAATGGTGACTTTCTCTATCTTTTCTCCGCCAATTAACCCTGTCAATTTTGCTACTACAAGTAAGGCGATAAGTACACCAACCGCAATAAGGATATGTTTCAGTTTCATTTGTTTGTGTTTTTTGTTTGTATAGGGTTAAAAGTTAATCTGCTTGCCCAGGTAATAATCTATTACTTTAGACCTGAATACAACATCGTATTTGGCCTGTATAAAATCTATCTCTGCTTTGTTCCTGTTTGTTCTTGCCGTATTATAATCCAGTGAATTCACCAAACCTACATTATAACGTTGTTCGATTACATTGAAAGCATCCTTTTGTGCGTTAAAAGTATTTAGCGTAGATCCATAACGGCTTCCCGCAGCACGCAGATCGGCAATAGCTTGTGCAATTACTTTATTTAAGTTATTTTTTGCCAGACTCTCCTGAAGTTTAAATCCTTCGTAATCAATTTTCGCTCTTTTGACATTTGATTTAGCTTGTAATCCGTTAAAAATAGGAATCTGAAGATTGAAACCGATGGATTTATATAAGTTATTATCAATCTGTGTATTGAAATTCGGATCTGAACTTAGCGAGTTCAGACCGTAGTAAAACCTGGAACCCAAACCTGCGCCTAATGATAATCTGGGATATAGTGAACCTTTTGCCACACTAATTCCTTTCTCAGCTGCTTCACGATTCAATTGGGCTAATTTGATATCAGGAAAAATAGATAAAGAAGCATTATAAACTTCATTTACATTATAACTTTTCTGTGCCATGGCCACTTCCTCAACAGTCGGTGCAACAACCACATAATTATCAGAATCTGCTCTCATTTCCATCAGTTGAGATAAAGTAAGGTAGGAAATGGTGAGTTGATTTTGTGCATTAGTAACATTCAATTCTGCGGTAGCTGCCTGAGCTTTGGCTTGCGAAACATCTGCTATAGTTTTATTTCCTGCCTCTAACAAGGCTTCTTCTCTTTCCTGAGTTTGCTGTGCGACAATTAATTGTTCCTTAGATGCTCTTAACAGATCAACATTGTATACAACCTGGAAATAGGCAGTCACTACTTGTAACGTGAGGTCATTTTTAATTTTATCCAGGTTACTGTTGCTCGCAGCAAGTAATATCTTGTTTTGTTTGATTTGGTTCACTTTTGTTAAACCGCCAAATACATCTACCGAGGTATTCAATCCCCCGTCACCTTGGAAAGAGTTCTGTGAAACTACCAGACCTGTAGTCGGGTTTGCACTACGTCCAAAGTAAAGGTTAGAACTGGCACTCCCATTTAAAGAAGGATAAACTGCGGCCTTTGATTGCTGTAAGTTTACAGCAGCAGTGGAAACGTTCAGCGCTGCCTGTTTAATGTTCAGGTTATTCTGTAACATACGCTCAACGGCCTGCTGAATTGTTATCGTTTCCTGCGCAAGGAGATTACTGGAGAAGCCCATGGTAACAATGACAAAAGAAACGGCGAATGTAAGTTTTGACAGCAGGCTATTGTTGGTAAACATATTCATAATTTTAATTTCACAATATTAAGATAAACAACTAATTCATTTTGTAATTTTCCCATTAGCAACCATTTGTTATTTCTTACATTTGGCTATGTATCTGGTTAAATCTCCTCTTCTATTAAAATGGTATTACCCATCTTTAGTATGGAACAAAAGCCGCCTCGACAAAGTCGTTTATTTAACCTTTGACGACGGACCTATACCTCTTGTTACAGACTTTGTTTTAAATACTTTAAAAAGCTTTGGCTGCAAAGCAACTTTTTTTTGTATTGGCGATAATATAAATAAGCATCCGCATATTTTCGAACAAATTAAACGTGACGGGCATGCCATTGGCAATCATACTTTCAACCACTTAAGAGGCTGGAAAACAAGCGACAATGATTATATTCAAAATTTCACTCAATGTCAGCAACTCACCCATACACATCTCTTCCGCCCACCTTACGGAAGAATCAAAAAATCGCAGATCAGACAGCTGAAAGCTATTGATCCATCACTCAATATTATCATGTGGGATGTATTGAGCGGCGACTTTGATATCAACCTCTCTCCTGAGAAATGTTATCAGAACGTAATCAACAATACGAGAAATGGATCCATCGTAGTTTTTCATGACAGCATAAAAGCATTCGACCGGTTAAAATTTGCACTTCCAGCCACACTTAAGTTTTTAACAGAGGCGGGTTATCAATTTCGTACGCTCTAATTTTCAGGTGGCGTGCCAAGTTCAGGCCAAAACCAAATCAGTTAATAAACAATTGTTTATCAACGCCTTAATACCTACGGACTTTCTTTTCCTGTCCGTTAATGAACAGCTGCGTCCAATACCGGACAGAAGAAGGAATTATAGCAGATAATCCTGCAATTTATTTAGAACTTATATAAATAATATAATGATTTACATATGATGGCCCTACCCTGTTTTTTTTTGTAAATTCGCTACAAATAATTTTAATATATTACCTTTTAACACATATTATCAATGGCTTTTGATATTGAAATGATCAAAAAGGTGTATGCAAACTTTGGCCCCCGCGTTGAGGCGGCACGTAAACTAGTAGGCAGACCTTTAACACTCTCAGAAAAAATCTTATACACTCACCTTTGGGATGAAAATACAAATACTTCGTACGTAAGAGGTACAGACTATGTAGATTTTGCACCTGACCGTGTAGCTATGCAGGATGCAACTGCCCAAATGGCATTATTGCAGTTTATGCAGGCTGGAAGACCGAAAGTTGCAGTACCCTCAACTGTACATTGTGATCACCTGATCACTGCAAAATATGGTGCAGAACAGGATTTACCTGCTGCAAACACAGAAAGTAAAGAAGTTTTTGATTTCCTTGCGTCTGTATCTAACAAATATGGTATTGGCTTCTGGAAACCAGGTGCAGGTATTATTCACCAGGTTGTATTGGAAAACTATGCTTTCCCGGGTGGTATGATGATTGGAACCGATTCACATACTGTAAATGCTGGTGGTTTAGGAATGGTTGCGATAGGTGTTGGCGGTGCTGATGCTTGTGATGTAATGGCTGGTTTACCATGGGAGCTTAAATTTCCAAAACTAATCGGTGTTAAACTGACAGGTAAATTAAGCGGCTGGACTTCGGCAAAAGACGTTATCTTAACAGTTGCAGGTATCCTTACTGTAAAGGGTGGTACTGGTGCTATTGTTGAATACTTCGGTGAAGGTGCTACAGGTATGAGCTGTACTGGTAAAGGTACAATTTGTAATATGGGTGCTGAAATTGGTGCAACAACTTCAACATTTGGTTATGATGAGAGCATGGAGCGTTATTTACGTGCTACGAACAGAGCTGATGTAGCGGATGCTGCCAACGAAATAAAAGAACATTTAACTGGTGATGCTGAAGTTTATGCAGAGCCTGAGAAATATTTTGATCAGATCATTGAAATTGATCTTTCTACACTTGAACCATATCTGAACGGACCTTTTACTCCGGATTTAGCGACACCTATTTCAAAAATGAAAGAAGTTGCTGCTGCTAACGGATGGCCAATGAAAATTGATGTGGGTTTGATTGGTTCTTGTACGAACTCTTCTTACGAAGATATCTCAAGAGCAGTAAGTATTGCTAAACAAGTTGCAGAAAAAGGCTTAACCGCTAAAGCTGAATATTGTATCAATCCAGGATCGGAGCAAATTCGTTATACGATTCAACGCGACGGTTTCATGGATGTTTTCCAGCAGATTGGTGCTAAAGTATTTACCAATGCATGCGGACCTTGTATTGGTATGTGGGACAGAGTTGGTGCAGAGAAACAGGAACGCAATACCATCGTTCACTCGTTTAACCGTAACTTCGCTAAACGTGCTGATGGAAATCCTAACACCTTCGCTTTTGTCGGTTCTCCGGAACTGGTAACGGCTTTAGCTATTGCGGGAGATTTAAGCTTCAATCCATTAACTGATACACTGACCAATGCAAATGGTGAGCAGGTTAAATTGGATGAGCCTTCAGGATATGAATTGCCTCCAAGAGGTTTCGCTGTTGAAGATGCAGGTTATCAGCAACCAGCAGCAGACGGATCCGGAGTTCAGGTTTTAGTTTCTGAAACTTCCAGCAGACTGCAATTGCTTGATCCGTTTACGCCTTGGGAAGGTACAGACCTTAAGGGCTTAAAACTATTAATCAAAGCTAAAGGAAAATGTACTACTGACCATATTTCTATGGCTGGCCCATGGTTGAAATTCAGAGGTCACCTGGATAATATCTCTAACAACATGCTTATCGGTGCGGTAAATTACTTCAACGATAAAACTGATGATGTTAAAAATGCAATAACTGGTGAATTTGGTCCGGTACCGGCTACACAACGTGCTTATAAAGCAGCAGGTGTAGGAACGATCGTTGTAGGTGATGAAAATTACGGTGAAGGTTCTTCACGTGAGCATGCTGCAATGGAGCCCCGTCACCTTGGTGTTCGCGCAGTATTGGTAAAATCATTTGCACGTATCCACGAAACAAATCTTAAAAAACAAGGTATGCTTGGATTAACCTTCCA